>Ga0256875_1000116_pt1 | contig 23805 bp, 11 predicted proteins | sample MC6MC0418MT_FD_186354 | JGI IMG/M metagenome (GOLD analysis project Ga0256875, IMG submission 186354) | Metatranscriptome of enriched soil aggregate microbial communities from Iowa State University, Ames, United States - MC6-MC0418-MT... | ecosystem: Environmental > Terrestrial > Soil >... | reverse complement strand
GGTTCGGACGGGGTGGAGAAGATCAACATCGGCGCGCTGGGCAACATCGTGCGCCAGCTGCATTTCCACGTGATCGGCCGCCACGACGGCGATCCGGCGTGGCCGGGACCGGTCTGGGGCAGCGGTCCGGCGCACCGCTATGAACCGGCTGCACTGGACCAGCATGTCGCCTACTGGAAGGAACGGCTAGGATATCCGGCCCATTCCTGAGCCAGTGCCGACCCGATGCGATTCAATATCGTCGCCGCCATCCTGCTGATCCTGATCGGCCTGTTCATGCTGGCCAGCAACCTGGGCTGGACCAACCTGAACCTGTCTCGCCTGCTGCTGACCTGGTGGCCGCTCGGCCTGGTCGCCGTAGGCATCGCGATCCTGTTCGGTCGCGGCAAATAAACAAAGGCGGCGCATGCGCCGCCTTTGTCCTGCAGGGCCGGGGCATGCCCGGCAAGCGCAGCGCGGCCCCACAAACGGAAACGCCGGGCATGGCCCGGCGCTACCGATACGCGCTGACGCAAGCTGTCAGGTGCGCGGCAGGGTCACGCCGGTCTGGCCCTGGTACTTGCCGCCGCGATCCTTGTACGAGGTCTCGCACACTTCATCGGACTGGAAGAACAGCATCTGCGCCACGCCTTCGTTGGCGTAGATGCGCGCCGGCAGCGGCGTGGTGTTGCTGAATTCCAGGGTCACGTGGCCTTCCCACTCCGGCTCCAGCGGGGTCACGTTGACGATGATGCCGCAGCGCGCATAGGTGCTCTTGCCCAGGCACACCACCAGGGTGTCGCGCGGAATGCGGAAATACTCGACCGTGCGTGCCAGGGCGAAGCTGTTCGGCGGAATGATGCACTCGTCACCGACGATATCGACGAAGCTGCCCGGATCGAAATGCTTGGGGTCCACGATCGTCGAGTTGATGTTGGTGAACACCTTGAACTCGCGAGAGCAGCGCACGTCGTAGCCGTAGCTGGAAGTGCCGTAGCTGACGATGCGCTCGCCGTTGGCCTGCTTGACCTGCCCGGCCTCATACGGCTCGATCATGCCGTGCTGTTCGGACATCCGGCGGATCCAACGGTCACTCTTGATGCTCATGCTCTGTCCTGGGTGCGAGGGGGCGCGAGGATTCTAGCAGGGGGCCGGGCGTCGCCGGCGCAGCCCCCAGCGGGCCCTTACAGCAGCGAGGACAGGATCGGGATCGAAGCGCGCGGGCGCTTGCCCACTTCCTCGACCAGACGCTGGGCGGCACGGTGGTAGGCCTGGGCCGCCGCCGATTCCGGCTGCGCGGCGGTGATCGGGGTACCGGCATCGCCCTGCTCGCGGATGCCGATCTGCAGCGGCAGCGACCCCAGCAGCGGCACGCCGTACTGCGCCGCCATGCGCTCGCCACCACCTTCGCCGAACAGGTGCTCCACATGCCCGCAGTTGCTGCAGGTATGCACGGCCATGTTTTCGACCACGCCCAGCACCGGCACCTCGACCTTCTCGAACATCTTCAGCGCCTTCTTCGCATCCAGCGTAGCGATGTCCTGCGGCGTGGTGACGATCACCGCGCCGGCCAGCGGGATCTTCTGCACCAGGGTCAGCTGGATGTCGCCGGTGCCCGGCGGCAGATCGATCAGCAGATAGTCCAGGTCGTCCCACAGCGTGTCTTCGAACAGCTGGGTCAACGCCGCCGTCGCGCGCGGTGCGCGCATGATCAGCGGCGTTTCGTCCTCGACCAGATAACCGATCGACATGGTGTCCACGCCGAAGGCCCGCATCGGCTCGATGCTCTTGTTGTCCGGGCTTTCCGGGCGACCGGACAGGCCGAGCATCGCCGGCACGCTGGGGCCGTAGATATCGGCATCAAGCACGCCTACGCGCGCCCCCAGCTGCTGCAGTGCGACGGCGAGGTTGACCGCCGTGGTCGACTTGCCCACGCCACCCTTTCCCGAGCCCACCGCGATCACGTTGCGGATGCGCGCATGCGGCGCCAGTCCCTTCTGCACCTGGCTGGCATGCGGACGACGGGAAGAACTGTTCACTGCGGGCTCCGGGTGAATCGACAAGAAGAACCCAACATCATACTAGCTGGACGTACGCTGACTGAAATTCAGGATTGCTACAGATTCGTGCACAGATTGTTAAGTTCATGTTACGTTCGCTAAGCACTGGTTTTGGGCTCCGCGGCTGGTTGTTGCAGCACGCACGATGGCGCATGCGCAGTGCCGTACTCGTATTTGCTCTTTGAACGGAACTACATGAAAGACCTTCGCAATTCCGCACGTCGCAACACCCTCGCTGTCGCCTTGATCTCCGCCCTGGTTGCCGCCTCGCCGGCAATGGCCCAGGACAAGGCCACCAACCTGGACAAGATCACCGTCACCGGCTCGCTGATCCCGCAGACCCAGGTCGAGACCCAGACCCCGGTCATGACCATCAGCGCTGAAGCCATCCAGTCGCGCGGTTTCAACAGCGTCGCCGAGGTGCTGCAGCAGTCCTCGCTGACCACCGGCGGCATCCAGGGCGGCCAGACCTCCGCTTCGTTCACCCAGGGCGCTGAAGCCGCTGGCATGTTCGGCCTGAATCCGGGTTACACCAAGTACCTGATCAACGGCCGCCCGATGATGTCCTACCCGGCGCTGTACAACGGCGGCGACGCGTTCAACAACATCAGCGGCATTCCGATCGACATCGTCGAGCGCATCGAAGTCCTGCCGGGTGGCCAGTCCTCCCTGTACGGTTCGGATGCGATCGCCGGCGTGGTCAACATCATCCTGAAGGACCACATGGAAGGCGGCAGCCTGTCCGTGCGTGGCGGCACTTCCACTGAAGGCGGTGGCAGCAGCTTCCGCGTCAGCGGTGCACACGGCTTCTCGGCACTGGACGACCGCTTCAATGCACTGGTCAACGTGCAGATCGAAAGCAGCAACCCGATCTGGGGCTACCAGCGTGACCTGACCAAGCAGAACAACGCGAACGGCTACACCGCGCAGCTGCCGTCGAACGACTTCGCCGTCATCGACGCCAAGACCAATGCGCTGTACATGATGGACCCGAGCAACTGCGCCAACGTTGCCGGCCAGTTCGACGGCACCACCGTGCTGGCGAACCGCCCGACTGGCCAGTCCTGCGGCTCGGTCTTCGGCGCCGGCTACAAGACCCTGAAGAACGGCAAGGACAGCGGCCAGTTCTACTCGTCGATGACCTTCGACGTGAACGACAACTTCCAGCTGTTCGCCGACGTGCTGTACAGCAAGGAAAAGACCGAATACACCTCGGGCTCGAACTACCTCTGGTGGGGCACCAAGAGCACCATGGGTGGCTTCTATGACCAGGCCTCCGGCAAGCTGGTCAACCTGCAGCGCGCGTTCGCTCCGGAAGACATCGGCGGCGAAGGCTACAAGGGCATCCTGAACAACGACAAGAGCCGTGCCTACCAGGTCACCCTGGGCGGCAAGGGTGCGGTCGGCAACTGGGACTACAGCCTGAGCTTCACCCGTGGCGAATACCGCCTGGATGAGAGCAAGTTCCAGCGCTTCGGCAATGCCATCAACAGCTACTTCGCCGACAAGGTGCTGGGCCCGCAGCTGGGCACCCAGGATGGCTTCGGCATCTACAACACCAACTGGGGCGCGTTCTACTCGCCGATCTCGCCGGAAGATTTCGCTGGCTTCACCGGTTACACCACCAACCACAGCCGCACCTGGCAGAACCTGGCACGCGCGCAGGTCACCAACGGCTCGCTGTTCTCGCTGCCGGGCGGTGATGCCGGCCTGGCCGTGGTCGTCGAAGGCGGCAGCGAAGGTTGGGACTACAGCCCCGACCAGCGCCTGCTGGACGGCGACGTGTGGGGCTCGTCGGCTGTTGCCGGCAACGGTCATCGCAGCAACTACGCGGTGACCAGCGAGCTGCGCATGCCGCTGCTGGAGTCGCTGACGGTGACCGCTTCCGGTCGCTATGACGCCTTCAAGATCGCCGACAACACCGTCGACAAGGCCACCTACAGCGTGGGTGTCGAGTTCCGTCCGATCGAAAGCCTGCTGTTCCGCGGCAAGTACGGCACTGCCTTCCGCGCGCCGACCCTGCCCGACGCGTTCCAGGGCCGCAGCGGCTATTACGCTGCCAACTCCACCGATTACTACCGTTGCGGTGAGCTGGGCTACGTGCCGGGCAACACCGACGCCTGCCGCTACGCAGACAGCGTCTCGGTCTACTCCGAGCGTGCCGGCAACCCGGACCTGGAGCCGATCACTGCCGACGTCTGGAACGCGGGCATCGTCTGGGCGCCGATGGCGAACCTGTCGATCTCGGCCGACTACTACAACTGGAAGATCGAGAACGAAGTCGATACGGCCAGCACCGACCAGTTGCTGCTGGCCGAGTACTACTGCCGCAACGGCCTGCCGAACGGCTCCTCGGCCACCTGCCAGAACGTGGCTGACTGGGTCGTGCGCGATTCGGCCGGCAACCTGAGCTCGCTGTACACCCCGAAGATGAACGTGGCCCGCCAGAACCTGCAGGCCGTGACCGTCGGCTTCAAGTACCTGCAGGACATCGGCCGCTTCGGTTCGCTGCAGTTCTCGGGCAACTACACCAACATGCTGAAGCGTGAAGTGCAGGCGCAGCCGGGCGAGGACTTCCAGGACCTGCTGGGCAACCCGAAGTCGATGTGGAACTACGACAGCTACGCCAAGGTCCGTTCCGACGCGTCGGTGGCCTGGTCGCTGGACAAGTGGACCACCACGCTGTACGCGAACTACATCGGCCACACCCCGAACTACCTGGCGGGCCTGAACGGCTACGAGTACACCCATGGTGCGTCGGGTTACAAGGCAGGCAAGTGGGCTTCGTACACCACTTACAACCTGAGCGTGAACTACCGCGTGCAGGATGACCTGACCCTGTCGCTGATGGTCAACAACGTGTTCAACAAGATGCCCGAGCAGCAGGCTCACAGCTACCAGGGCACCTCCGGCACGCCGTTCAACAACTACCTGTACAACGTCTACGGCCGCACCGTGTACGTGCAGGCCAAGTACGACTTCGGCAAGTAATCCCGTCGATTTCCGGGTTTGATTCCGGACCAGGCCCCGCTTCGGCGGGGCCTTTTTTTTGGCGAGGCATGTGCGGCGATCGCCGCGGGAACATCTCGATTGTTAAATATCCGAACATTTACTGGATATTCATTAAGCCAAACTCGGCAAATTCGTACTAATATTGCAATAAATTGTTTTTAAAGAAATTTTTATTAACCCCCAACGAGCCATTGCGAGAGCGCGACAAGCCCGCGAAAAACAAGTTAAGCGTGTGTTACGTTCGAAAAACGCCGCCTTTCTGCGTCCACCGGCTGCTAAACAATCCATGAGTTCCCAGGAAAGGGAAAACGCGTTTCTCACGACCACACGGAGTACCGCATGTCTCGCAATGGCTTCCCGCGTCACCCGCTCACCCGCGCCGTCCTCAGCGGCCTGATCCTGGCCAGCAGCAGCGCGATCGCGCTCGCCCAGGACAACACCCCCACCGATCTCGGACGCGTGACCGTTACCGGCTCACTGATCCCGCAGACGCAGATCGAGAACCACACGCCGGTCCTGACCGTCACCGCCGAGGACATCCAGACCCGTGGCTTCACCAGCGTTGCCGAGGTGCTGCAGCAGAACTCGCTGACCACTGGCGGCCTGCAGGGCGGCCAGACCTCCGCTTCGTTCACCCAGGGCGCTGAAGCCTCGGGCATGTTCGGCCTCAGCCCGAGCTACACCAAGTACCTGATCAATGGACGGCCGATGCTGTCCTACCCCGCTCTCTACAACGGCAGCGACACCTTCAACAACCTCAGCGGCATCCCGATCGACATCGTCGAGCGCATCGAGATCCTGCCCGGTGGGCAGTCCTCGCTGTACGGCTCGGACGCGATCGCCGGTGTGGTCAACATCATCCTCAAGGACCGCATGGACGGCGGCGTGCTGAACGTGCGCGGCGGCGGTTACACCGAGGGTGGCGGCAACGATTTCCGCGTCAGCGGCGCGCATGGCTTCAATGCCTTCGATGATCGCTTCCACGCGTTGGTCAACGTGCAGTACGAGAAGAGCAGCCCGATCTGGGGTTACCAGCGCGACCTGACCAAGCAGAACAACACCAAGGGTTATACGCCTCAGGTTCCGACCAACGACTTCCTGGTCTACCTGCCGGGCCAGCAGAACGCTTACGTGATGATGGACCCGAGCCGCTGCGCCAACGTCGCCGGCCAGTTCGGCGGCACCACCGTGCTGGGCACCCGTGCCACCGGCGAATCCTGCGGTTCACCCTTCAGTGCCGGCTACAAGACGCTGAAGAACGGCAAGGAAAGCAGCCAGATCTATTCGTCGATGTCCTTTGACGTCAACGACAACTTCCAGCTGTTCGCAGATGCGCTCTACAGCCTGGAAGAAGTGCAGTACAACTCGGGTTCGGGCTACGCCTTCTGGGGCAGCGATGTCGGCTTCGGTGCGTTCGTCGACCAGGCAAGTGGCGAATACATGAACCTGCAGCGCGCGTTCGCGCCGGAGGACATCAGCGCCGCCGGCTACCGCGACACCATGAGCACCGATCGCAACAAGGCCTACCAGATCACGCTGGGCGGGCGCGGCAACGTTGGCAACTGGGATTACAGCGCCAGCTTCAGCCGTGGCGAGTACAAGCTGACCGAACGCAGCTTCGCGCGCTGGGCCAATGAGATCGACAGCTACTTCGAAGACCGCGTGCTGGGTCCGGTGCTGGGCGTCACCGACGACGGCTACAACATCTACAACCCGAACTGGGGCGCGTTCTATTCGCCGCTGCCGGCCGGCGATTTCCAGACCTTCACCGGCTTCACCTACAACAAGAGCCGCACCTGGCAGAACCTGGGCCGCGCGCAGATCACCAATGGTTCGCTGTTCAAGCTGCCCGGTGGCGATGCGGGCCTGGCAGTGGTGGCCGAAGCGGGCAGCGAAGGCTGGTCCTATACACCCGACCAGCGCCTGCTTGATGGCAGCGTCTGGGGCACCACCTCGGTGGCCGGCGCCGGCCATCGCAGCAACTACGCGCTGACCAGCGAACTGCGCATGCCGCTGCTGGAGTCGTTGACCGTGACCGCCTCGGGCCGCTACGACGCGTTCAAGATCGCCGACAAGACCGTCGACAAGTCGACCTACAGCATCGGCGTGGAATTCCGTCCCATTGAAAGCCTGCTGTTCCGCGGCAAGTACGGCACCGCCTTCCGCGCCCCCAGCCTGTCCGATGCCTTCCAGGGCCGCAGCGGGTACTACGCCAACGGGTCGGTTGACTACTACCGCTGTGGCCAGCTCGGCTTCAACCCGAGCGACACGGTTGGCTGCCCGTATGCCAACGAATCAGTGTTCGGTGAGCAGTCCGGCAACCCCGAGCTGGAAGCGATCACCGCCGACGTCTGGAACGCCGGCATCGTGTGGGCGCCCATCAACAACCTCTCGCTGTCGGTGGACTACTACAACTGGAAGATCAAGAACGAGGTCAACACCCTCAGCTCCGACCAGTTGCTGCTGGCCGAGTACTACTGCCGCAACGGCCAGACCAACAACACCTCGGCCAGCTGCCAGAACGTCAGCGACTGGATCACCCGTGATGGCGCCGGCAAGCTTGACCAGATCTACACGCCGAAGATGAACATCGCCAGCCAGAACCTGCAGGCGGTCACGGCCAGCTTCAAGTACGTACAGGACATCGGCCGCTTCGGTGCGCTGCAGTTCTCCAGCAACTACACCAACATGATCAAGCGCGAACTGCAGCCGCAGCCGGGCGACGAGTACCTGGACCTGCTGCGCGACCCGTACGCGATGTGGAACTACGACCAGTACGCCAAGGTGCGTGCCGACGGTGCGGTGGGCTGGGCGAAGGACAAGTGGACCACCACCGTGTACTTCAACTACATCGGCAAGACGCCCAACCGCATGGCATACCTGGGCAAGGGCTACGACTACGTGCATCCGTCCGGCTACGAGGCCGGCAAGTGGGGCTCGTACACCACCTACAACCTGAGCGTGAATTACCAGGCGATGGACAACCTGACGCTGTCGATGATGGTCAACAACGTGTTCAACAAGATGCCCGACGGCCAGGCCCACAGCTACGCCGGCAACATCGGCGCACCGTACAACAGCAGCATCTACAACCCCTACGGCCGTGCGGTCTACGTGCAGGCCAAGTACGAGTTCGGCGGGAAGTAAGCGCCGCGCCCGCACTGCCCGGGAGGCCCCGCTTAGGCGGGGCCTTTTTCATGCCCGTCAATTGAGACGGAAGATCAAAACCAGTCTCATAAATTGAATAATGAGAAAAGCATCCGCGAAGGCGGCAAGCCCTTGATCTACATACGAAACATCGACTTCGATCGATTTTGTTCCGCAACGCAACATTTTGAAACATTCCCAGACAATCGCGTTTACGCATTGATTTCAAAGGACTTTTCTTCCGATGAGCAGCACATCCGTGTGACGGGACCGTTTTGACAACGTGAACGTCGTGTTACGGTCCGGCTGAATGGATTGCAACTGAACACATCATGAAGATGTCAGGGAGGACATCAGCCAGACGACATCGCTCATTACGGGGATCCATCATGTCTCGCCATCGCTCCACGCCTTCGCGTCACCCCCTGACCCTTGCCCTGATCGGCACCCTGATCGCCTCCGGCGCAGCCCACGCGCAGGACACCGGCCCGACACAGCTTGACCGCGTCACCGTCACCGGCTCACTGATCCCGCAGACGCAGATCGAGAACCACACGCCGGTCCTGACCGTCACCGCCGAGGACATCCAGACCCGCGGTTTCACCAGCGTCGCCGACGTCCTGCAGCAGTCCTCGCTGTCGACCGGCGGCCTGCAGGGCGGGCAGACCTCCGCTTCGTTCACCCAGGGTGCCGAGGCCGCCGGCATGTTCGGGCTCAGCCCCGGCTACACCAAGTACCTGATCAACGGCCGCCCGATGCTCTCGTATCCGGCGCTGTACAACGGCAGCGACAGTTTCAACAACATCAGCGGCATTCCGATCGACATCGTCGAGCGCATCGAGATCCTGCCCGGCGGCCAGTCTTCGCTGTACGGTTCGGATGCGATCGCCGGCGTGGTCAACATCATCCTCAAGGAGCGCATGGATGGCGGTGTGCTCAACGTCCGTGGCGGTGCCTACTCCGAAGGCGGCGGCAACAGCGTACGCGTCAGTGCGGCGCGCGGCTTCAACGGTGTCGACGATCGATTCCATGCGCTGGTCAACGTGCAGTACGAAAAAACCAGCCCGATCTGGGGCTACCAGCGTGACCTGACCAAGGTCAACAATCCCGACGGCTACAGCCCCCAGTACGTCTCCAACGACTTCCTGGTGCTGCTGCCGGCCAACAGCAACCGCTACGCCATGATGGACCCGAACCTGTGCGCCAACGTGGCGGGCCAGTTCGACGGCACCACCGTGCTCGGCACCCGGCCAACCGGCCAGGCCTGCGGTTCGGTCTATGGCACCGGCTACAAGACCATCAAGAACGGCAAAGAAAGCGGGCAGATCTACAGCTCGATGACCTTCGATGTGGACGACAACTTCCAGTTGTTCGGCGACGCGCTCTACAGCCTGGAAGAAGTGAAGTACGCCACAGGCTCGAACTACACCTGGTGGGGCACCTCCTCCGGATGGGGCCGCTTCTACGATCAGGACAGCGGCCAGTACATGAACCTGCAGCGCGTGTTCGCGCCGGAGGACATCGGCGCCGGCGGCTATCGCGACATCATGAACACCGATCGCAACAAGGCTTACCAGGTCACGCTCGGCGGCCGCGGCACGGCAGGCAGCTGGGATTACAGTGCCAGCTTCACCCGCGGCGAATACAAGTTGACCGAGCGCAACTTCGTGCGCTGGAACGATCCGATCAACGACTACTTCGAGCAGCGTGTGCTGGGGCCGGTGCTGGGCACCACCAGCACCGGGTACAACATCTACAGCCCGGACTGGGAAGCGTTCTACTCGCCACTGCCGAGCGGTGATTTCCAGAGCTTCACCGGCTACACCTACAGCCAGAGCCGCACCTGGCAGAACCTGCTGCGTGCGCAGGTCACCAATGGCTCGCTGTTCAAGCTGCCCGGCGGCGACGCCGGCTTCGCTGTGGTGGTTGAAGGCGGCAGCGAAGGCTGGGATTACACGCCCGATACCCGCTTGGTGGATGGCAGCGTGTGGGGCACCACCGCGGTTTCCGGCGCCGGCCATCGCAGCAGCTACGCGGTGACCAGCGAACTGCGCATGCCGTTGCTGGAATCACTGACGGTGACCGGCTCCGGCCGCTACGACGCCTTCAAGATCGGTGGCAACACCATCGACAAGGCGACCTACAGCGTCGGCCTGGAATTCCGGCCGATCGACAGCCTGCTGTTCCGTGGCAAGTACGGCACCGCGTTCCGCGCGCCCACCCTGTCCGATGCCTTCCAGGGTGTCAGCGGCTACTACGCCAACGGCTCCACCGACTACTACCGTTGCGGCCAGCTGGGCTACGACCCGGCCAACACCACCGGCTGCCCGTATGACAGCGTGTCGGTGTTCGGCACCCAATCCGGCAACCCGGACCTGGAGCCGATCACCGCCGATGTCTGGAACGCCGGCATCGTGTGGGCGCCCATCAACAACCTGTCGGTGTCGGTGGACTACTACAACTGGAAGATCAAGAACGAGGTCAACACCCTCAGTTCCGACCAGTTGCTGCTGGCCGAGTATTACTGCCGCAACGGCCAGACCAACAACACCTCGGCCAGCTGCCAGAACGTCAGCGACTGGATCACCCGCGACGCCTCCGGCGTACTCGATGAGATCTATACGCCGAAGATGAACGTGGCCAGCCAGAACCTGCAGGCGCTGACGGCCAGCTTCAAGTACGTACAGGACATCGGCCGCTTCGGTTCGCTGCAGTTCTCCGGCAACTACACCGACATGCTCAAGCGCGAACTGCAGCCGCAGCCGGGCGACGAGTACCTGGACCTGCTGCGCGACCCGTATGCGATGTGGGTGTACGACTCGTACGCCAAGGTGCGCGCCGACGGTTCGATCGGCTGGGCCAAGGACAAGTGGACCACCACCCTGTATGCCAACTACATCGGCAAGACGCCGAACTACATGGCCTACCTGGGCAATGGCTACGACTATGTCCACAGCTCCGGCTACAAGGCCGGCAAGTGGGGTTCGTACACCACCTACAACCTGAGCGTGAACTATCGGGCGATGGACAACCTGACCCTGTCGCTGATGGTCAACAACGTGTTCAACAAGATGCCTGACAACCAGCGGTACAGCTTCGCCGGCACCAGCGGCCAGCCGTACAACAACTACCTGTACAACGCTTATGGCCGTGCCATCTATGTGCAGGCCAAGTACGAGTTCGGCAACAACTGATCCGTCGAAGTCGTTTCCTGCAGCAAAAGACCCCGCTCCGGCGGGGTCTTTTTTTTCCCCCACTGCTCCTGCCTCTACCGTCGCCCAAAGGCCGCCGAAATATTAAAAACCTTTTGAATTCAATTACATATTGAATTCCACCAACCTATTCCTGCGAGAGAATGTTTGCCGACCCTGTCTTTATGACGAGAGCATGAACGCTTGACTAGCCGAGTTAAGCTCGTGTTAATCTCAAGTCATCGGCTTGTGAAGCTGATACGCAGGTAAGCGTTGAACAGTCTCAAGGGGCACAAGGATGTCGGTCGCGGGCGCAGCACCGGGCAGACGCCACGTGCGAATGGAATGATTTCTAGGGGGTTTCACTCATGACGCATCGGAAGCTGCTCAGCCGTAATCCGCTGAGCTTCGCACTGGCTTCGGTCTTGGTTGTATCGGCCGTCTCGCCCGCCTTCGCACAGGAGACCGGCAAAGAGGAACAGCCGGCCAGCCGCGGCACCACCACCCAGCTGGACAAGGTCACCGTGACCGGCTCGCGCATCAAGCGCGCCGAGGTCGAAGGCCCGGCGCCGGTTGTTGTGGTGACCTCGCAGGACATCGAAAAGCAGGGCTTCAACACCGTCTATGACGCATTGAACACCTTGAGTCAGTTCACGGGCTCGGTGCAGAACGAACTGAGCGCCGGCAGCTTCACCCAGAACGCCAGCTTCCTGAACCTCCGTGGCCTCGGCCCCGGCTACCAGCTGGTGCTGATCAACGGCCGTCGTGCAGCTGACTACCCGCTGCCGTACAACAGCCAGTCCAACGCCGTCAATCTGGCCAACATTCCGGCTGCCGCGATCGACCGCATCGAAATCCTGTCCGGCGGCGCTTCGGCCATCTACGGCTCCGACGCGGTGGCCGGAGTGGTCAACGTGATCATGAAGACCAACTTCGAAGGCGATACCGTCACCCTGCGCGGTGGTACCACCACCCGTGGCGGCGGCGATTCTGGCCGGCTGCAGTGGGTTGGCGGCAAGACCGGCAGCAACTGGAGCGTGACGTACGCTTTCGAGGCCATGGAGCGCGAAGCGATCTACGCAAGCCAGCGCAAGTTCATGGATTCCTATCGCGATGATCCGTCGCTGAGCAATCCCGATGATGCGACCGCCATCGAAGGCGTGCGCTTCACCGTCAATCGTGGCGCTGGGGCGATCCGCGAGTGGCCGGCACCGGGCCTGGACGAAATCTGCGGGCGCTTCCCCGATTTCGAAACCTTCAAGTCCACCCCCAGCGCGGCTGCGCCGAACCGCTGCGGCTACTTCGGTTACCCGGCCACGCAGACGGTACGCAACTCCGACAGCTCGCAGTCGGGCTACCTGTACGGCACCTTCGATTTCAGCAATGGCATCCAGGCTTGGGGCCAGCTGAGTGCAGGTCGTTCGGAAGCGAAGATCTCCAGCGCTACCCGCTTCTTCCAGAGTGGCGGCTCGCTCGGCATCACCAGCCACTACGACCCGCAGTTCGGCGGCACCGTCGGCAACATCAACCGCTTCTTCACCCCCAGCGAAGTGGGCAACGAGGGCGCGCAGAACAACTACACCGAGACCTCGCTTGACGTCGCATTCGGCCTGCGTGGCAACATCGCCGAGCGCTTCGACTGGGATGCCACCGTCTCGCACTCGCGCTATACCGCCGACCAGAAGTTCAACTGGCCGGTCGCAAGCCGCGTGCGTGACTTCTTCTTCGGTCCGCGCCTGGGCACCCGTCCGAACGGGCTGCCGATCTACCGCCTGAATGTCGATCGCCTGCTCAATCCGCTCACTCCGGATCAGGTTGCCGCGTTCAGCGAGACCTACTCCAGCACCGCAGAATCGCAGTCCACGCAGGGCACCTTCACCCTCAGCGGCGACCTGTTCGAACTGCCCGCCGGTCCGCTGGCCATGGCCGGCGTGCTGGAAGGCGCTCACCAGAAATACGACATCTCGCCGGATGATCGCATGCGACAGGACTACACCGGCACCGATGCGCCGATGGGTCGCACCGCCACCGGCGGTGGTGGCAAGCGCAGCCGTTACGCCGCGGGCCTGGAGTTCAGCATTCCGATCTTCAGCACGTTGAAGGCCAACCTCGCTGGTCGCTATGACAAGTACGACGACGCCAGCTCGGTCGATGCCGCTTCCACCTGGATGGCGGGCCTGGAATGGCGCCCGTTCCAGAGCCTGCTGCTGCGCGGCACCCATGCCACCAGCTTCCGCGCGCCGGATATGCACTACATCTTCGCGCAGCCGTCTGGCTTCTTCCTCAACAACGTGACCGACGAGTACCTGTGCCGTCGCGATGGCCTGAATCCGCTGAACAATGATGAGTGCGGCGTCGGTACCGACTACAACTACAGCCTTCAGGGTGATCGCCAGGGCAACCGCAACCTCAAGGAAGAAACCGGCAAGTCGTCCACCGTCGGTTTCGTCTGGGACGTGATGGACCAGATGTCGTTGAGCGTGGATTACTACAACATCAAGCTGGAAGGTGCAGTCAAGGACATTTCCTTCGGCTACCTGATGCGCAACGAAGCGGACTGCCGCCTGGGCAAGACCCGCGATGGAACGCCGGTTGATGGCACCTCGGCAGCCTGCGATTACTTCCGCAGCCTGGTGGGCCGCGAAGGCATCAACCCGGTGCTCGGCGAAGACGAGCATGTGGTCGATTACCACTCGGTACCGTTCAATCAGGCCACCCAGAGGACCTCGGGCCTGGACGTGGCCTGGAAGTACAAGATCGACACCGATCGCTGGGGCGACTTCGACCTGGGCCTGAACTGGACGCACGTGCTGAAGCTGGAAGACAAGGAGTTCCCGGGAAGCCCGACCCGCAACGTGCGCGATCACATGCAGTTCTTCAACTTCCGCAGCCGCATCAACTGGACCGCTGCGTGGGAACGTGACGACTGGGCTGCATCGGTGTACGGCTACCGTTGGGGCTCGCTGCCCAACTGGGGCGAGACCGATCGTATCGGCTCGTACGTGATCTGGAACGCCAATGTGCAGAAGAAGATCACCAACAAGGCCACTGTCGGCCTGTACGTGAACAACGTCTTCGACACCCTGCGCCCGAAGGACAGCACCTACAACGAATATCCTTACTTCTACTACGCCTACAGCGCGGTGGGTCGTGAGATCTTCGTGCAGTTCGAGTACAAGCTGAACTGATCGCTCGCTGTCGCATCGAAGAGCCCGGCCTGCCGGGCTCTTCGCTTTGATGTGTATTCAATTGCCTTATTCTTCTGGAGAATGCGTATGAAACGCATGTTGTCGCTCCTTGCAGTGGCGATGGTGGCCGCCGCTTCGTCCGCGCACGCCGCCGCACCGCAGCAGGCTGTAAAGGACTTTGTCGGCCATGCCACCTATGGCTCGGTCAAGATCTCGCCCAATGGCGAGTATCTGGCCATTACCGTCGACCAGGGTGACCAGGACGTGCTGACCGTCATCCGCACCAGTGACCTCAAGCCGATCAAGGTCCACGTATTGCCGGAAAAGAAGAGCATCGGCTCGTTCTACTGGACCAGCCCCGATCGGTTGATGTTCAACGCGGTCAAGAAACTCGGCGGCTACGCCTCGCCGATGTCCACCGGCGAATGGTACGCCGTCAATGCCGACGGCAGCCAGGCGCGGCCATTGATCTACTACGGTACCCGCGACGCCACCCAGCGCGGCAAAGAGGTGAGCCGTGAGCGCTTCTCGCTGCTGGACACCCTCAAGAACGATGATCAGAACGTGATCATGCAGGTCACCTCGGCGCGCTCGTCCGAGGGTGGCAATACCGAGATTGTCCGCCTGGATACCATCAGTGGCCGCCGCACCTCGCTGGGCCGCGCACCAAAGGAAAACTGCAGCATCGCGCTGGACGCGGCCAAGGAGCCGCGCTTTGCGATCTGCAGTTCCAGTCGCAACGAAGAAGGTGAGTACGAGGAGCGCAGTGAACTGTATCGCCGCGATGGCAGCGGCTGGACCCTGCTCAACGCCTCCAAGAGTGACGGCAAGCACCTGGATGTGATCACCACGACCAACACGGGCACCGTCTACGCCACCGAGAACGATGGCAAGGCACCATCCGCCGTCGGCGTGCTCGACACCGCCAGCGGCGCTTTCAAGCCGCTGTTCCAAGACCCGGTTGCCGAAGTCTCCAACTACATCTGGTCGACCGACGAAAGCACGCTGATCGGCGTGGTCACCGAGGCCGGTGCGCCTGCGGTGAAGCTGATCAATGAAGACCATCCCGATGCTGAACTGTATGGCTCGCTGGCGGCTGCCTTCGACGGTCAGATGGTCGATTTCTCCAGCTACACCCAGGACGGCCGCAAGATCATCGTCAGCGTGTATAGCGACAGCAACCCTGGCGAGCTGTATCTGTACGACCGCGATACCGGCAAGGCCCGCTTCCTGATGTCCCGCCGTCCGCAGATCGATAAGAAGAACATGGCGTCGATCAAGCCGTTCAGCATCACCACCCGCGACGGCCGCAAGGTGTTCGGCTACCTCACCCTGCCCAACGGTTCCAACGGCAAGAACCTGCCCCTGGTGGTCAATCCGCATGGCGGCCCCATCGGCCCGCGCGACAACTGGGGATTCAACCCCGAGGCCCAACTGTTCGCCAACCGTGGCTATGCCACGCTGCAGGTCAATTTCCGCGGGTCTTCAGGCTATGGCAAGGCCTTCGAGGATGCCGGCCACCAGCAGTGGGACCAAGGCATCCAGAACGACATTCTTGAAGCTACCCACTGGGCGATCGACAACGGCTACGTCAACCGCGACCGCATCTGCATCTATGGTGGCAGCTTCGGTGGCTATTCGGCGCTGATGGCGCCCATCCGCGAGCCGGGCCTGTTCAAGTGCGCCTTCGGCTACGTCGGCGTGTACGACGTGGACATGTTGTTCAAGAAAGGCGACATCCCGCAGCGCGACTCGGGCCTGCGCTATCTGCGCCGTACCCATGGCACCGACCGTGCCGACTGGAACCGCGCCTCGCCGGCCCTGCGTGCGGCAGAGGTGAAGATCCCGGTCTATCTGGCCGCTGGCGCACGCGACGTGCGTGCGGTGCCGGAACAGACGGAGATGATGAACAAGGCGCTGATCGCCGCCGGCAACAAGCCAGAAGGCATGATCATCCAGAGTGGCGAAATGCACGGGTTTTACGGCGAGGACGCGCGGGTGAACCTGTACACGGAAATGTTGAAGTTCTTCGACCGCCATATCGGTGCTGGAAGCAGCCCACCCTCCAGCCCCTGAACCTGGCAGTGCCGGGCGGGCACCACCCGTCCGGCCCCTACGATGCGACATGGAACATGCAAATGAGATATCCGCAATGGTTGGCGACCGGTGCCCTGCTCGCAGGGTTGCTGGTGTCGAGCACCTCGCTGGCGCAGGACCCGGCAGCGCCGGATCCCACCCAGGACAAGCTGATGATCACCGCAGGCTTCCTCAACGGCCATCCGGACCTGCGCTTCCGCCTGCTGGCCCTTGAAAAGTACAAGGCCGGCAAGCGCGCCGACGCTCTGCGGTTTTTCCAATATGCCTCGCAGTACGCAGACAAGCCCTCGCAGGCGATGGTCGCCGAGATGCTGTGGAACGGCGACGGCACTACGCAGGACCGTGCGCTGGCCTATGCGTGGATGGACCTGGCTGCTGAGCGGGGGTATGGAGGGTTCCTGGAACTCCGCGAACGCTACTGGAACCAATTGGCGCCGGAAGAGCGCGAGCGCGCGCTGAACGAAGGCGAAGCGATCTACGCCCGCTATGGCGATGCGGCGGCCCAGCCCCGCATCGCCACGGTTCTGCGCCGCGAACGACGGGCAGCCACCGGCAGCCGCACCGGCTTCACCGGCAACCTGCGCATCATCGTGCCGGGGCCGGCCGGCCCGCAGGAAATCGATGGCTCCAAGTTCTACGACGAACGCTACTGGGACCCTGAGCGCTACCAGGCTTGGCACGACTCTGTCTGGAAAAAGCCGCGCATCGCCTCGGTCGACGTCGGAGATGTCCAGCAACTCCAGAAAGACGCCAAGGACTCGCGCATCCCCGAGGTGAAGCCGCTGCAGGATGTCCCCGAACCGGATGCCGGCAACGAGATGCCCACATTGCAGGACGGCCCGGTCAAACCCTGACCGCCGCACCTGACTTGGCGGCCCGGGTCGCCACACCGACGCAAGCAACGCCGGCTGAACTTCATTAGTGCAACAGCCCCGGCGACTTCGTCCCGGGGCTTTTTGCGTGCGCCAACCGCCAACTTGCGCAAAATGGAACTTAACACCCCATTCATAATAAAGGAGGCAATGACTACACAATCATCACAACTGAGACCAAGTCACTGTATTTGTTGCAATCTTATTCAGCGAATGAGGACGCAGCGTGTCAATGTGTGACGGAATCATGCAATTCCCGTTAAGTGCGTGTTACGTTCGGGCCAAGTCAGGACGACACATGAACATCAACATAACAACCGCATGGAGGCGAGCGTTCTCTGTCCATTAGGGGGATTCACTCGATGACGCACTACCGCACGCCCGGTCGCCACCCGCTGACCAACGCTCTGCTCGCCGGCCTGATGATGGCCGCCGCGGCCCCGGCTCTGGCCCAGGAGGCCAGCTCCGGCAGCAACCCGATCGACCTGGACCGCGTCAGCGTGACCGGCTCGCGCATCGCGCGTACCGGCTTCGTGACCCCCTCGCCGGTCACCGCCATCACTGCCGAAGAAATCCGCGCCACCGGCGCCAACAACATCGGCGACCTGATGGCGCGCCTGCCGGCGCTGAGCCCGACCTATACGCTGGGTAATTCCACCCGCTTCATCGGCACCGCCGGCGTCGGCCTGATGGACCTGCGCGGCATGGGCACCTCGCGTACGCTGGTTCTGGTCAATGGCCGCCGCCATGTCGGCGCGACCTCCGGCTCCTCGGCGGTGGACGTCAACACGATCCCGGTCGAGTGGATCGAACGCGTTGAAGTGATCACCGGTGGTGCCTCGGCCGTGTACGGCGCCGATGCAGTGGCCGGCGTCGTCAACTTCATCATGAAGAAGTCGTTCGACGGCGCCGAAGTGCGCGCTCAGACCGGCATGGCCAGTGAAGGCGGCTTCAACCGTTCCTTCATCAGCGCCTCGGCAGGTACCGATTTCGCCAATGGCCGCGGCAGCGCGGCGATCGCCCTGGAATACAGCAAGCAGGACCGCTTTGTCCGCAGCGACCGCGCGATCGGCAACGAATTCCTGGTGTCGGTGCCGAACCCGAACTACGACCCGACCAAGCCCTCCAACGAAAGCAATCCGCAGACCGTCCTCAGCGGCCCGGGTGGCAACCATTCGATCTCCTTCGGCGGCACCTTCACACTGGGTGCGTTCTCGCCCACCAACAAGGCGACCTGGGGCAACCGTTACCAGTTCAACCCGGACGGCACCTACCGCCCGCAGCGCTATGACGGCGTGATGCCGAGCACCACCAGCTGCGTCAACTGCGACTTCGCCGACCTCAATTCGGTGGCCGATCTGCAGCCCGGCTTCGACCGCAAGAGCGTCAATACGGTCGTCAACTTCGATCTGACCGACAACCATCGCCTGTATTTCGAAGGCAAGTACACCGAGACCGTGTCGGACTTCCTGGCCCAACCGTCGTTCGACCAGACCCTGCGCATCCAGCGCGACAATGCCTACGTTTCGCCGCAGCTGCGCGCCCTGATGGCCGCCAACGGCGCCAGCCAGTTGACCCTGAGCCGCTTCAACGTCGATGCCGGCCAGCGTGGCGAGCATGTGGAGCGCAACACCCAGCGCTTCGTGCTTGGCGTCGAGGGCAACCTGACTGAGAACTGGACCTACGACGTGTACGGCAACTGGGGCCAGAGCGAGGTCAAGCGCTGGAACCTCAACAACCGCATCAACGAGCGTTGGCAGGCAGGCTTGGACACCGTAGTCGATCCGTCCACCGGCCAGATCGTCTGCCGCACCACGCTGAACCCGAACGCCACCAACCCCAACAACGGCAACCGCGTGTATTCGCAGTTCGCACGCGAGGGCTGCGTACCGTTCTCCGTATTCGGCAACGGTGCAGTGACCCAGGCCGCGCGTGACTGGATGAACGTCAAGTCGTTCAACTATTCGCGCCTGCAGCAGTCGGTGTTCAGCGCCTCGCTGGCCAACGCCTCGCTGTTCAGCCTGCCGGCCGGCGACGTCGGCGTGGCCGGTGGCGTGGAATACCGCCGCGAGAAGAGCCGCGAAATCACCGATCCGCTGGCAGCGCAGGGCCTGACCTTCCTCAACGCGATCCCCAACCGGATGGGCAAGTACGACGTACGCGAAGCATTCGTCGAAGCCACTGTGCCGTTGCTGGCCGACATCCCGGGCATCTACAACCTGACCATGGACGCTGCCGGTCGCTGGTCCGACTACAGCAGCATCGGCAAGACCACCACCTGGAACGTCGGCCTGGACTGGACCATCATCCCGTCCCTGCGCGCCCGCGGCACCCTGTCGCAGGCGGTGCGCGCACCAAGCATTGGTGAACTGTACAACCCGCAGAGCGAGAACTTCGCCACCGTCAACGATCCCTGCAACTACCTGGCCACCAATTCCAACCGTCCCAACACCGCAGCTGATCCGGCTCTGCGCCAGGCCAACTGCTCGGCGCTGGGCGTGCCGGTGGGCTGGGTCGACACCTACACCGCAACGCGCCCGGGTGTCAGCGGCGGCAACCCGAATCTGAAGCCGGAGCGTGCGCGCAGCTTCACCTATGGCCTGGTCTGGCAGCCTGATTTCCTGCAGGGCTTCGGCATGTCCGTGGACTACTGGTGGATCAGCCTGAAGGACGCCATCGGTGCTGTGACTGCACAGACCAATGCCACCCGCTGCGTGGATTCTCCGGGCGGCATCAACAACAGCTTCTGCGGCTTCATCGAGCGCGCACCGGTCGGTGGCAAGACCGATGCCGGCGGCCGGACCTTCCCGGAACATTCGATCAGCCGTTGGGTTGCGCTGAACGAAAACCTGGCTCGTTCGCGTCGCGTCGGCGTCGACCTGGAAATGGACTACCGTTTCAAACTGGCCGAGGGTGACACGGTGATCCGCCTGGTCGGTACCCGCCTGCTGCAGTCGCGTGAATGGGCCTTCCAGGACTTCCCGACCGAGTACGACGAGAACGTTACCTGGGTGACCGACCCGCGCTGGCGCGGTTCGCTGCAGACCAAGTACTCGCTGGGTCAGTGGCGTGCGTCGTGGGACCTGAACTACGTGAGCAGCAACCTGCGCGTGCAGCCGAAGAGCTACCAGGCCAACCCGGGCCAGACCAGCCCGATCCGCAACGGCTCGTACGTCTACCACAACTTCCAGTTCGGCTACCGCTTCCCGGGCGACAAGATCGACGTCTACCTGGGCGTGGACAACGCTTTCGACAAGGATCCGCCGGTGAACTACTTCGGCTCCGACGTCGGTTCGGCGATGTACGACAACATCGGTCGCTACATGTACATGGGCGCTACCTACAAGTTCTGATCCAGCAACACATGCAGTACCCCGACAGACCCGGCTTTTGCCGGGTCTGTCTTTTCCGGTGCCGGCAAGGCCCCCTTGCGCCTGGCCATGACCTTCGACACCCTTGCAGTGTGGGCCGGCGGCGTATCGTTCGGCCCACGGCCGTTCCCCCGGCCCTTCCCTGACTCACTCGGCCTGGAGGCCATTCAAGTGACCCGTACTCCCAAGATCGTGCTGCTGACCCTGGCCGTTTCGGCCGCGCTGGTCGGCTGCGGCAAGAACGAAACCCCGGCAAAGGATGCCACCGCCTCCACGCCGGCCGCGGCCGACGCCGCCACCACCTACAAGCTCGACGAGAGCAAGCTGCCGGCCTACAACGCCTTCCAGGCCAGCGATCTGGACAGCAACCTTGACGCCTGCACCGCCTTCGGCGACTACGTCAACGGCAAGTGGCTGGCCGCCAACGAAATTCCGGGCGACCGCACCAGCTGGGGCGCCTTCACCATCCTCGACGAACGCTCGGTGGCCGTGCAGCACCAGCTGGCCGAGCAGGTCGCGCAGGTGAAGAACCCGGCCGGCATCGAGAAGATCGTCGGCGACCTGTGGGCCACCGGCATGGATGAAGCCAAGGTCAACGCACAGGGCATCGAGCCGCTGAAGGCCGACCTGGCCGCGATCGACGGCCTACAGGACAAGGCCGCCATCGCCAACTACCTGCGCACCAGCGCCGCCAAGGGCGAGAACGTGCTGTTCGGCTTCGGCGCCGAAGCCGACTTCAAGAACTCGGCCATGAACATGGCCTACGCCAGCCAGGGCGGCCTGGGCCTGCCGGACAAGACCTTCTATACCGATGCGTCCAAGGCCGACAAGCTGAAGGCCTACCAGGCTCACGTGGCCAAGGTGCTGGAGCTGTCCGGCGTGGCCGCTGCCGATGCAGCAAAGCAGGCTGAGGAAGTCGTCAAGTTTGAGACCCGCTTGGCCAAGGCGTCCAAGTCCAGCGTCGAGCTGTCGCGCGATGTCTCGCTGTACTACCACCCGGTCAGCCTGGCCGAGGCCGATGCGCTGACCCCGAACTTCAGCTGGACCGAGTTCTTCAAGTCGCAGAACGTGGCCGCGCCGGAGAAGTTCTCGCTGGCCATCCCGGCCTTCCACCAGGAAGTGAGCAAGGCGCTGGGCGATACCGATCCATCGGTGTGGCGCGCCTACCTGCGCTTCCACACCGTGGACAGTGCCTCGCCGTACCTGGCCGATGCGTTCGTGCAGGAGAACTACGAGTTCTACGGCAAGACCCTCAATGGCCAGAAGGAACAGAAGCCGCGCTGGAAGCGTGTGCTGGGCACCATCGAGAGCGATGCCGGCGAAGCCTTCGGCCAGCTGTACGTGAAGGTCGCCTTCTCGCCGGAAGCCAAGGCGAAGATGGAAGAGCTGGTGAAGAACCTGGCCGCCTCGCTGAAGGAACGCATCCAGGGCCTGTCCTGGATGAGCGAAGAGACCAAGGCCAAGGCCATCGCCAAGTGGGAAACCTTCACTCCGAAGATCGGTTACCCGGACAAGTGGCGTGACTGGTCGGGCCTGCAGACCAACCGTGACAGCTACCTGGGCAACGTGCGCGCGGCTACCGCGTTCAACTACCAGTACAACCTGGCCAAGATCGGCAAGCCGGTGGACAAGACCGAGTGGGGCATGACCCCGCAGACGGTCAACGCCTACTACAACCCGCTGCAGAACGAGATCGTGTTCCCGTCCGCCATCCTGCAGCCGCCGTTCTTCGATGCCAAGGCGGACGACGCGCTGAACTACGGCGGTATCGGTGCGGTCATCGGCCACGAAATGACCCACGGTTACGACGACCAGGGCAGCCGCTTCGGGCCGACCGGCAACTTCGAGAACTGGTGGACCGAAGCCGATTCGAAGAATTTCGCTGGCCTGACCGGCAAGCTGGTCAAGCAGTTCGACCAGTACAAGGTCGACGGCCAGGCCGTGAACGGCCATCTGACCCTGGGCGAGAACATCGCCGACCTGGGTGGCCTGGCCACCGCCTACGACGCATTGCAGAAGGCGTCGGCCGGCAAGGAAGACGCGAAGATCGATGGCTTCACCCGCGATCAGCGCTTCTTCTTCAACTGGGCCACCGTGTGGCGCACCAAGTACACCCCGGAGAACGCCAAGGTCCGCCTGGCAACCGACCCGCACGCGCCGGCGCAGTTCCGCGCCGTCGGTGCGCCGTCGAACCTGCCGACCTTCACCGCGGCCTTCCAGTGCAAGCCGGGCACGCCGATGTCGCGCACCGGCGACTCGCAGGTGGTGATCTGGTAAGCCACGGCTGAGGCCACGGCTTGCCTGCAGAGGCCCGGGATTTCCCGGGCCTTTGTTTTTCCGCGCGGTGGAGATCATCTGCGTCGTCGCAGACGTCACAGCGCATGCATCTCCCACCCTGCCCGGCTTGCTATAGTTCGCCCGCCCTCAATCCATCACGGATTCGTTCTACATGCCCAACTTCCGTCCGCTTGCCATCGCCCTGGGCATCAGCCTGGCGACCCTGGTTCCGACCCACGATGCGTTCGCCGCCAAGAAGAAGGCCGCACGCGCCCCGGCCGTCAGTGCGCAGTGCAGCGATTTCTACGACGCCACCAACGCAGGCTGGCTGAAGGCCAACCCGGTGCCGCAGGCCGGCGCCGCCACCGCACTGGGCCAGCTGGTCGACCGCAGCCGGCAGCAACAGCGTGAACTGCTGGACGCCTCGATGAAGGCGCCGCAGGGCAACGTGCAGAAGCTGCTGGGCGACTTCTGGGCCAGCGGCCTGGACGAAGCGGCCGTGGAAGCCGATGGCTCCAACCCGATCGCACCGCTGCTGACCCGCATCAACGCGATCAAGAAGGCCAAGGATGTTCCGGCCTCGATCGCCGCGCTGCACCAGGTCGGCATCC
>Ga0256875_1000092_pt1 | contig 26128 bp, 29 predicted proteins | sample MC6MC0418MT_FD_186354 | JGI IMG/M metagenome (GOLD analysis project Ga0256875, IMG submission 186354) | Metatranscriptome of enriched soil aggregate microbial communities from Iowa State University, Ames, United States - MC6-MC0418-MT... | ecosystem: Environmental > Terrestrial > Soil >... | reverse complement strand
CGAACGGCGCGGGCAAGACCACGGTGTTCAATCTGCTGTCGGGCTTTTTGTCGCCCGACAAGGGCGGCATTTCGATGCGGGATGCGGACGGCAATTGGGTCACGTGCAAGACGCCCGACGAGTTCGCGCACAAGGGGCTGGGCCGCACGTTCCAGATCGCCAAGCCGTTCACCGGCCTGACGGTGCTTGAGAACATCATGCTGGGCGCGTTCATCCGCACATCCAGCCGTGACGAAGCCGAGCAGATTGCGCTGAAGGTGGCCGAGCAGACGGACCTGGTCAAGTATCTGAACACCGAGGCGCGCAGCCTGACCGTCGGCGGCATGAAGCGTCTGGAGATTGCCCGCGCGCTAGCCATCAAGCCGCGCATCTTGCTGCTGGACGAGGTGATGGCGGGGTTGAATCCCACCGACATTGAAAAGTCGATCCAGATGATCCGCCGCATCCGCGACTCGGGCGTGTCGGTGCTGCTGATTGAACACATGATGCAGGCCACGATGGCGCTGTCCGACCGCATCATCGTCCTGAACGAAGGCGCCGTGCTGGTCAGCGGCGCGCCGAAGGACGTGGTCGAGAACCCCGCCGTCATCGAGGCCTATTTGGGCAAGGAGTACCAGGATGCTTAAGGTGTCGAATCTGTCGTCGGGCTATGGCAAGAGCCAGGTGCTCAACGGCCTGAACTTCGAGGTCAACGCGGGCGAAATCGTGACCCTGATCGGCGCCAACGGCGCGGGCAAGACCACGACGCTGAAGACGCTGTGCGGCGTGATTCCCGCCATGCAGGGCAAGGTCGAGTTCGAAGGCCATGATCTCACCAACCGCAACCCCTACGACATCGTGGACGCCGGGATCACCATGATTCCCGAAGGCCGCCAGTTATTCCCGCACTTCACCGTGCGCGACAACCTGTTGATGGGGTCATACAAGCGCGCCGCGCGGCCGATCGTGCAGCGCAAGCTGGACGAAGTGCTGCGCATTTTTCCGCGCGTAAAGGAACGCCTCTCGCAATACGCCGGCTCGCTGTCGGGCGGCGAGCAGCAGATGGTGGCCATTGCGCGCGGCATGATGGCCGACCCCAAGCTGCTGGTGTTCGATGAACCCTCGCTGGGCCTGTCGCCGCTGCTGGTGCAGCAGATGTTCGACATCATCCGCAACGTCACGTCCCATGGTGTGACGGTGCTGCTGGTGGAGCAGAACGTGTTCCGCACCTTGCGGCTGGCCGACCGCGGCTATGTGCTGGAGAACGGCGCCATCGTGCGCACCGGCACCGGCGCCGAGCTGCTTAGCGACCCCCACGTAAAGAAGGCCTATCTGGGCCATTGATGATCAGGATTCCCTTATGTCCTTACGCTGCACATTCATCGACCACGGCAAGGGCGGCGCGCCCGACTGCATGCACATCGCCGAACGCGACATGGACGCGCCCACCGGCCGCCAGGTACTGATCGAGGTGGCTTATGCCGGGGTCAACCGCCCCGACGTGCTGCAACGCTCGGGCTCGTACCCGCCTCCTCCGGGCGCATCGCCGTATCTGGGGCTGGAAGTGTCCGGCACCGTGACCGCCGTGGGCCCCGGCGTGACCGCCTGGAAAGTAGGCGACGCCGTCTGCGCGCTGACGCCGGGCGGCGGTTACGCGCAATACTGCCTGGCCGACGAACGCCATTGCCTGCCGGTGCCGCGCGGCATGGACTTGCTGTCCGCCGCCGCCATCCCCGAAAACTACTTCACCGTCTGGACCAATGTGTTCGACCGCGCCCGCTTGTCGGCCGGCGAAAAATTCCTGGTGCACGGCGGCTCCAGCGGTATCGGGCTGACGGCCATTCAACTGGCGCGCGCCTTCGGCGCCGAAATCTGGACGACGGTCGGCAACCCTGCCAAGGCCGAGGCCTGCCTGAAAGCGGGCGCGCACCACGCGCTGCTTTACCGCGATGCGGACTTCGAAGCGGAAATCCGCCAAGCCACCAATGGCGCGGGCGTTGACGTCATTCTGGACATGGTGGGCGGCGCCTACATCAACAAGAACATCCGGTCGCTGGCCCTCAACGGCCGGCTGGTGCAGATTGCGTTCCTGGAAGGCAGCAAGGCCGAGATCGACGCGCTGCCCATCATGACGAAGCGGCTGCAATTCACGGGCTCCACGCTGCGCCCCAGGTCCGATGACGACAAGGGCGCCATTGCGCAATCACTGGCGGAAAAGGTCGTGCCGCTGATGGAGCAAGGCCAGTGCCTGCCGCTGATTCACGAAGTGTTCCCGCTGGCCGAGGCCGCGCGCGCACACGCCTTGATGGAAAGCAGCAAGCACATCGGCAAGATCATGTTGAAGGTGCGGGCATGAGCGGACGCTTTCAGGATCAGGTCGCTATCGTGACCGGCGCCGTGGGCGGCATCGGGTCGGCGATTGTCGAGGGCTTTCTGGCGGAAGGCGGCCGCGTGGGCCTGATCGACTTCAACGCGCAAGGCGGACAAGCCTACGAAAAGACACTGCGCCAACACGGCCACGACGCCGTCTTCGTGCCGGCTGACGTGGCGCACTTTGACCAATGCCAGGCCGCGTATGAGCGCATTACGTCAACGCTGGGCGCGGCCACGATTCTGGTCAACAACGTTGGCATCTCGCCCAAGACCGAGGGGCGCGCGCTGAAAGTCTGGGAGATGCCGCCCGGCGAATGGAACAACGTGGTCGCGGTGAACCTGAACAGCGTGTTCTACATGACGCATCTGGCCACGCCGCACATGGTCAAGCAGCGCCAGGGGCGCGTGATCAATATGTCGTCCGTGGCCGGCAAGGCGTATTGCGACATCGTCGCCGCGCATTACGCGGCGACCAAGGCCGGGCTGATCGGCCTGACGCGGCACTGGGCCGCCGAGTTGGGCGAGTTCGATGTCACGGTGAACGGGCTGGCGCCGGGGCGCATCAGCACGCCGCTGCTGAAAAGCGTGCCCCAGGAAATCAACGACGCGGTTACGCGCGTGACCGCATTGCGCCGGCTGGGCACGCCCGAAGAAGTGGCCGACGCCTGCCTGTTCTTCGCGTCCGATCAGGCAAGATTCGTCACCGGCCAGGTGCTGGATGTGGCGGGCGGCTGGTTGATGACGTAAGCGCCCTGCCCATGAAAAGAAGCCCGTTTGCGAAAACGGGCTTTTTCAATGGCGGCGCAACGTTGCTGACGCAACCCCTGTCAGGCGTCTTGCACACCCAATCGGTACACGACGGTATCCAGCCGGCTGACGCCCGCGCTCTGGAACTTGGGTTCTTTATCAAGAATGTCGCGGCGGTCGATGATGACTGCGGGCGACACGCCGGTGAAGATCGCCTGCACTTCGCTGTCCAGCACGGCAAACGGCGGCCCCGCCATTTCTTCCTGCGGGTAGTCCAGCGTGATCAGCAGCCCCCGGCTGGCCGGCGACAACTGTCCGTAGACGTGCCGCACGTAGTCGGCGCGCATGTCTTCGGGCAAGGCGACAAGCGCGGCGCGGTCGTACGCGCCCACGCAATGCGACAGCAGCTGCGCATCCAGCTTGAAGATGTCGCCGCAGATGATCTCGATGTTGCCCGCCACATAGTGCTTGCCGTAGACGGACTCATGCGTCACGGGCCGCAGCTCGTTCTCGGTGAAGAACTGGTCCACCGCGAGCTGCGAGAGTTCAACCCCCAGCACCGAATGCCCCTGCGCCGCCAGCCAGACCATGTCCAGCGATTTCCCGCACAGCGGCACCAACACCCGTCCACCCTTCGGTACGGCCAACGTGGGCCAATACTTCTGCAAGAGCGGCGTGATTCGGGTTTGATGAAAATGCGTGCGCCCTTCGCGCCAGCGTTCCAACCAGAATTCTGCGTCCATGCTTTGTCTGCTCCTCCTGTGTTTCGGTTGCAAGCTCATCGCTTCTGCCGGGCCGGCCGGGGCCCGGATGCCTGGGCGGAATCCGCGTAGCGGGTATCGCCGCCGGTGCGCTTGCTACCGCGCAAAACCGGTCTGGCGCATTGTATGCCCCCGTCAGGGATGACGGCGACCACCGCCCCCGGGTATGCTCTGGCACAGCACGCCCTTCCCCCTAGGAACCGATGCCCGACGCCCAGCACCTCCAGGCCCTGCTCCTTCAGTGCGCAGATAAACGCGAATCCGCGCTGGCGGAGATTTATCGCCTTGCGTCCCCGCATCTGTTTGCGCTGGCCAGACGTATGTTGAGAGACCAGGCCGCTGCGGAAGACGTGCTTCAAGAGTGTTTCGTGTCGATCTGGCGCCAGGCCGGGCAGTACCAGGCCGAGCAGAGCCAGCCCATGACATGGATGACCCGTATCGTCCGCAACCGGTGTATTGACCGCTTGCGGCGCCCCGACATCGTGGTGCCCGACCCGGACGATACGCTGACCCTGGCCATGGCCGACGACAGCCCCGGCCCGCTTGCCCGATTGGAAGACAGTCAGGAAGGCCGGCGGCTGGCCGATTGCATGGGCCAGCTGGAAGGCCCGCAGCGCGTCGCCATCGCCATGGCGTTCTTTGACGACCTGGCTCACCCCGACATCGCGGCGCGCCTGGAAACGCCGTTGGGAACGATCAAGAGCTGGATACGCCGTGGGTTGCAACGGCTGAAAAGGTGCCTGGAATGAATTACCGCCACCCCGAACTGCAAGACCGCCTGGCCGCCGAGTACGTGCTGGGCGGCCTGCGCGCGGGGGCGCGGCGGCGCTTCCAGCAATTGCTGCGCGACGATGCCGGCCTGCGCCGGGCGGTCACGGAATGGGAAGACCGGCTGCTGCCGCTGGCGCTCGCCCTGCCCCCTGAAACGCCGCCCGCGCATGTGTGGAAGGCCATTGCCGCTCGCATTGCGCCGGCGGCCAGCCCCGCGCCTGCCCGCGCCGCGTCGGGCCGCGGTCTTTCCTGGTGGCGCACGCTGTCTGCCGGCTTGGCCACGGCCGTGGTGGTGCTGGCCTTCCTGACGCTCAAACCGCCCGCTACACCGCAAGACGTGCGCACCGTTGCCGTGCTGTCCGGGGAAAAGACGCCGGGCGCGATGGTGGTGAATACCTTGCCCGACCAGCGCTTGTCCGTGCAGCCCATGCAGGATCTCGTTGCCTTGGCCGATGGCCGCGCGCTGGAACTGTGGGCGATTTCGCCCGGCCAGGCGCCGCGTTCGTTGGGCGTGGTGCTGCCGGGCCAGACCACCGTGCTGTCGCCGCGCCTGCCACCGCTGCAAGGCGATACGGTTGCCATCACGCTGGAACCGGCAGGCGGCGCCCCCAATGGCGTGCCGACCGGTCCTGTCGTGTTAAGCGGCAAGGTGATCTGATCAGGGTTTGTCCCTAGACAAACGGACGCATCCATTTGCAGGCCAGCCGCGTATCTCCTCATGACGGCCACACAAAAGGAGATCGTCATGAAATTGCTAGCCTCGATTGCCATCGCTTGCTCCGCCCTGACCCTGTCGCCCGTGTACGCAGCCGACGTCATGGTGGGCGGCCAGCCGATGATGCCCGCCAAGAACATCGTGGCGAACGCCGTGAATTCCGCGGACCACACCACATTGGTTGCAGCCGTGAAAGCGGCGGGCCTGGTCGATACGCTGCAAGGCAAGGGTCCGTTCACGGTGTTCGCACCCACCAATGCCGCCTTCGGCAAGCTGCCTGCCGGCACGGTGGACACACTGGTCAAACCTGAAAACAAAGCGACGCTGACCAAGATCCTGACCTATCACGTGGTGCCTGGAAAGCTGGACTTCGACGCGCTGGCCGCCAAGATCAAGAAGGGGGGCGGCAAAACCGAACTAACCACCGCCAGCGGCGGCAAGCTGTGGGTGATGATGAACGGCAAGCACAACCTGACGTTGAAGGACGAAAAGGGCGGCGTGTCCACCATCAGCACGTATGACGTCTACCAGTCCAATGGCGTGATCCACGTCATTGATACGGTGCTGATGCCGCAGTGATCATCGCGGCCCTGGCGCCGCAACGTGTCACGCAGCGCCCGGCCTTTGTGCCGGGCTTTTTCGCACGCGGCCGGGCTTACGGTATCGTAGGGGCCGAATTTGCCTCCCCCTCCTCATCCGGAACCGCCGACCCCATGCTTGCGATCCTAGGCCGCCGTCTGCTGTCCTTTCTGCTGTGCTCACCGCTGCTGATCCTGGCGTTGCCCGCCGCCCATGCACAAAGTGCAGCGCAGCTGGACCACGCGTATCAATCGGAACTCCAAGCGGAAAACGACGCCCTGCGTGCGCGCATCCAGCAGTTGCCCCCCGCCATGCAGGAATTGAACTCGCAGATCTCGGCCGCGTTGCGTGCCGGCAATCGCCCGGAGGCGCAGCGTGTCGCCGAAGAGATGGCGCGACTAGATCCCCGCAATGCGGATGTCCGGCTATTCCTGGGCAAGCTTCACGCCCAGCAAGGCGACCTGCCCGCCGCGCAAGACCGGTTCGACCAGGCCATCAAGCTGAACCCGGACAACAAATGGGCCTACGTCAACAAGGCCGGCACGCAGGCTGAACGGTCTGACCTGCCCAACGCGCTCGCCACCACCCGTGAACTGACCACTCGCTTTCCCGGCTGGAGCATCGGCTACAACTTGCAGGCGTCGTTGCTGGATGCCATGGACCGCAAAAGCGAAGCGCTGGACGCTTATCAAAAAGCCGTGCGCGCTCAACCCGCCAGTGCGCTGATTCTGACGAATCAGGGCAATCTGCTGCGCCGCATGGGGCGGTTGCCCGATGCGCGCCTGTCCTATGAAGATGCATTGCGGATTCAGCCGGGCTATGCGCTGGCCGAATCGGCACTGGCTGATTTGCCGAACGCACCGGGGAAACCATGATGAAGCGCCGTCCACTGCTTGCGGGTCTGAGTTTGGGCTGGCTATTGGCCGCACCGTTGCGCGCCTTGGCCGCGACTGACCGCAAGCCGATCATCCGGCAGGTGTTCGCCACGCCGGCTGAAGCCATTCCGATGTCTTCCCAGCACGCGGCCCTGATACGGTTGCTGCGCGTGCTATGGATGCCCATTGAATCCGGCGCGCCGGGCATTGATTTCGAACAACCGCTGCTAGGCGGCGCCGACACGCTGGCCATCGCGCGCCAGGCATTGAAGACGTCGGATGATGCGCTCGCCATCCGGCGTATGGCCGAGGTGTGCCGCCTGGCGCCCAGCTTCGTGGCATCGGGGGGAACACTCGCGCCGGGTCATTACACGCTGCCGGCCGAGATGAAAGAAGCGTTCGACTTTCCCGAAAGCGGCGTCGATGCGCAAGGCGGCTTCACGCTGCGCGCCGAACACCTGACGGTGTTGCGCGCCGCGTCCTGGCGCGAAGCCAACGCTCAACAGCTGGAAGCCGTGCTGCGCGAAGGCGATCGCTACTGGCCGGCGCCGCTGATCGACGGCAAGCGGCCGTATGGCGACGCGAGCTTCTACCAGGTCGACATGGCGCGCCTGCTGGGTGAACCCTATCCGCTGAACGCCCAAGGCTACGCCATCACCGAACCGGCCAAGGATGCCCGGCTGAAAAAGCTGCACTACGAGACCTTCGCCGCGCTACAGGTTTTTCTGGGCCACGCCACCGTACGCAAAGCGAAACAATGACGTTGCCGCTGACGGTGCCAAACTAAGCGCGGCGCAGGAAGCTGCGAATGTCGTCTGCAATCGGCACCGCGGCAAGCAGCATCAGCAACAGCGCCAGCGGCCAGGTCGACCCGAAGCCGAAGTGGTAGAACGAATACGCGCCCGTCACGCCGCCCACGAAGAACAGCGACACCATCAAACTCAGCACCATGAGTTTGCCGCGATCGGCGAGCACGTGCGGCGTGGTCTGCGCATCGCTCTTGGCGACGTTCCAGTAAAACAGCTTGCCCAGTTCAATGCCGATGTCGGTCACCATGCCGGTGACGTGCGTCGTGCGGATCTCGGAGCGCGACACCTTGGTGATCATCGCGTTTTGCAGGCCCATGATGTAGCACAGCAGCATCACAGTGCCCGGCACATAGAACCAGCGCAGCGTTTCCAGGTTGGCGCCCAGCAGGCCGAAGACCAGCAGCAGCACGGCTTCCAGCAGCAGCGGCAGCGCGTATTCACTGGCCAGATGAGAGCGCCGTCCGAAGTTGATCAGGAACGCGGAGCTGGCCGCGCCCGCCAGAAACGACAGCAGCGCCGCCACGCCCTGCAACACCACCACCACGCCGCCCAGCGCCATGTGGTCGGCCATCATCGAGACGATGCCCGACATGTGCGAGGTGTATTGCTGGACGGCCAAAAAGCCGCCCGCGTTGACCGCGCCGGCGGTAAAGGTCAGGAAGTAGGCAAGATGCCTGTTGGCTTGCGGGCTACGGCTAACCGCCGTCAGTCGGCGCAGATACGGAATGGCCACGCGGTTCCCTTGTCATTGCGACGCGACAGACATTCTAGTCGGGGAAGGCGGCGGGCGGCCGGCCGGCGCCGAGCACCGTCACAGCGAAAACGCCCGCAGGTTGGCCACGCGTTCGGCAAGGCCCTCTGCGCCAAGGTAATGGCCCAGTTTGCCCGCGCGCACGCGGCGCAGGTCTTCCTCGTAGCTGTTGGCCATGGCATCGCGCACTTCAACAAACGCGGCGGCGATACCGTCCCCGCAGGCGGCGGCAACAAGGCGCGCGGCCTCGGGCGATCCGCAGGCCACGCATCGGGCCACGCCCAAGGCATCGGCTTGGGCGCCCTGCGCCAGCAGCCGCTCGACGAGCGCCGCCGAAGGTTTGTCATCAAAGCGATGAATGGCCGTGGGGCTGACCGTTGCGCCGGCTTGCAGCAAGGCATCGGCGGCGGCGTACGCGTGCTGCATCAACGCCACCTCCACCGGCTTGGCGCTACCGCGCAAGGGCTGGTCGAAACGCATGCCCTGGTCAGCCAGTTGGCGCACCAGCGCCGCGTCATCGTTGCTTAATGCATGCTGCAAGGCCAGGCCGGCCAAACGCGGCGATTCCATCAACGTGCCGGCTGCCAGCGGGCCACGCCAGTCCACCAGCGCGCGCCGGTAATAGGCGATGAGCGCATCGGCCAGCGCTTGCGGCATGCCGTGGTCCGACACCCGTTCGTCCACATATTCAAGCACGCGCACGCCGGGACTATCCACGTCGTTTTCGGGGTCTGTCTCCAGGCACAGCGCGGCGAAGGCGGCGAGCAGATCCGGCGCAATGGTGGCTATGCCATCTTGTTGCAGCGCATGCGTCCAGCCGGGCAGGCCTTGCTTCCAGGCGACGATGCTGCCCGCGCGAGGGCCGGGTTCCGTCGCCACATAGATGCGGTCGCAGTATTCAAAACCGCCTATCGGCAGATAGCGCAGCGTGCCGTTCCAGGTCTCGCCGTCATCGGTGGCGGCTTCTTCCGCGCACTCTTGTTCGTGTTCGATCCAGCCTTGCAGATCGCGATAGTGGTCGCTGCCGTCATAGAACAGTTCGGACCAGCTCAACGCCTCTTCATTGCCGTCCATCTGCGCGCGCAAGTCGTAGGCCAGCTCGCCGCCGGCCGTCAGGCGCCAGAGGTCGCGCAAGGCTTGAGGCAAGGGGCCGGCGCAGGCGGATTCAATTTCGGCGATGCGCGCATCTGACATCGGCGGCTGCACCGCAATCAGCACGCGGCCGGCAAACAGCGCAATGCCGTGTTCGCGCAAGAGGCGCACATCGTCGGGGGAAAACGGGTCGGTCATCGGGCGTCGTCCATAGTGAAAACTGCCCTGGATTCTACTAGCCGGCCATCCCAATAAGATGGCCGGCCGACGCATCCCGATGACGCCGCCCAGTTGCGTTTTACGCGGCGCCCGATTCCAGCAACTGCTTGCGGCGGAACTCGCCTTGGCGCACATGCATCCAGCCGGGATACTCCGGCGGCAGCGCGCTGACCTTGTCCAGCGCGGCCAGCTCGTCTTGCGTCAGCTTGATGCCGGTCGCGGCCAGGTTGTCGTCCAGCTGATCCACGCGCTTGGCGCCGATGATGACGCTGGTGACCACTTGCTGATGCAGCAGCCAGGCCAGCGCCACTTGCGCCACCGACACGCCGCGCGCATCGGCCACGGATTTCAGCACGTCGATGCTGTCGTAAGCGCGGTCGCGGTCCACGGGCGGGAAGTCGAAGGCGGCGCGGCGGCTGCCGGCCTCGGCCGAACCATCGCGGCCATACTTGCCGCTGAGCAAGCCGCCCGCCAGCGGGCTCCACACCATCAGGCCGACGCCTTCGCTTTGCAGCATGGGCACGAGTTCGCGCTCCAGGTCGCGGCCCGCGATCGTGTAGTAGGCCTGTAGCGATTCAAAGCGCGCCAGCCCCAGGCGTTCGGCAATACCCAGCGCCTTCATGATTTGCCACGCCGCCCAGTTCGACACGCCCACATACCGCACGTGGCCGTGCTGCACCAGCGTGTCCAGCGCGCGCACCGTTTCCTCAACGGGCGTGGCGGGGTCAAAGCCGTGGATCTGATAGAGGTCGATGTGGTCCAGCTGCAAGCGTGACAAGCTCTTCTTCACGCTGTCCAGAATATGAAAGCGCGAGTTGCCGCGCGCGTTCACGCCGGCGCCGGTCTGGCCGAACACCTTGGTGGCGATGACCACGTCGTCACGCGCCACCTTCAGATCGCGCAGCGCCTGGCCGGTGATAATTTCCGAGCGGCCTTCGGAATACACATCCGCCGTGTCGATGAAGTTGACGCCCGCATCCAGGACGCGTCCGACCAGGCGGTTGGCGTCCTCTTGTTGCAGGTTGCCGATCTTGCTCCACAGCTCGCCTTCGCCGCCGAAGGTCATGGTGCCCAGGCACAGTTCCGAGACGAACAGACCGGTACTGCCAAATTTCTTGTATCGCATGAGGGGACTCCTTCAGGGGCGTCGCGGGGCCGCGCGCCCCGGGATGGGACGCCGGGCGCCTGCTTGCCGGGGTGCTGACAGTATGCGTCGCCGCCCACTCGATTGCGCTGCTTGATCCTGCCCTTTTTTGCCTGATTCTCTGGCGGCTGCCGTGCAGGATCAGGCATGCGCCCGATCCTCCAAACTTTTTGCCCATTTCTCCACACCCGGAAAAAGGCGCTGTGCAGCCCGCCCAGGCCGCGCATACACTTGAGCGCATCCCCCCCTGTTGCGCCGCCGGCCCGCCCGCGCGGGCGACGCGCCCTTCGGAGCCCACATGCCTATTACTACCGATCGACCGGGAGACTCCGTCAGCGCCGCGGCCTTGGACATCGCCGTCGAACCGGCCCGCCGGGAACTGTTGTGCACGCTGGACCGGATGACGGGCCACTTGGAAGGGTCATTGGATACGCCCATCGAAGGGCTGTACCTGCACCGCTTGTCGCAGCCGACGGGCGCCAAACCCGGCCTGCAAAAAGCCGCGTTGGCGGTTATTGCCCAAGGGTCCAAGCGCCTGCTGATCGGCGAGGAGAGCTTTGAGTACGACCCCTTCCACTATCTGATCTCGTCAGTGGACCTGCCTGTCGTGGCCAAGGTGTCTGTCGCCAGCCCCACCCTGCCCTACCTGGGATTGCGGCTGGACCTGAACCCCGAAGAAATCGCCGAACTGATCAGCGACGAAAACCTGCCGCCGCTGGTGCCGGCCGAGGCGGCGCGGGCGCTGAGCGTGAACCCGCTGGGCGGCTGCCTGCTGGATGTGGTGCTGCGCCTGCTGCGCTTGCTGGACACGCCGCGCGACATCCCCATCCTGGCGCCCATGATCAAGCGCGAGCTGCTGTACCGTCTGCTGATGAACGGCCAGGGCGTGGTGCTGCGCCAGTCGGTGCTGCAAGACAGCCAGCTGAACCGCGTGGCCAAGGCTATTCGCATCCTGCGCGACAACTACGCGCAACCCTTGCGCGTGGAGGAGATTGCGCGTGACGTGCACATGAGCGTGTCGTCTCTGCATCACCATTTCAAGCAGGCCACCGCCATGAGCCCGCTGCAATACCAGAAGCATCTGCGGCTACAGGAAGCGCGCCGGCTGATGTTGAGCGATGACGCCGGCGTGGCGCTGGCCGCGCACGCAGTGGGCTACGAGAGCTCATCGCAATTCAGCCGCGAATACAGCCGCTTGTTCGGCACCCCGCCGCTGCGCGACAAGCAGCGCTGGAAAGAAGAATCGGCCGGCGCGCCGGCCTAGGCCCGATCGGGGCCACTCGCCCCACCGCTTTCCGCCCGAAGACTCAGGGGCGTTATATGCTCCCCGCTACGTCTTAATTCGGAAAATGCGGGAAGCTCATGCACGACTTGAATGATCTCTACTACTTTGTCCAGGTCGTGAAACATGGGGGGTTCGCCCCCGCCGGCCGCGCGCTGGATATTCCGAAATCCCGACTTAGCCGCCGCATCGCCTTGCTGGAAGAACGCCTGGGCGTGCGCCTGATTCAGCGCAGCACCCGCACCTTCGCGGTGACCGAATTGGGGCAGGACTACTTCGACCAGTGCCTGTCGATGCTGGCAGGCGCCGAAGCCGCGCAGGATGTCATCGACCGCACGCACGCCGAACCCCAAGGCACCATCCGCATGAGCGCGCCGCCCGCGCTGATCTATTACTTTCTGGGTGATGTGGTGGCGCGCTTCATGGAAAAGTGCCCGAAGGTGCACGTGTATCTGAAGAGTTTTTCGCGATCGGTCGACGTGCTGCGCGAAGGGTTCGACCTGGCCGTGCGCGTGCGTTTCGGCCCCATCGAAAGCAGCGATCTGGTGATGAAGCATCTAGGCATGAGCTGCCAGAGCCTGGTCGCCAGCCCCGCTCTGGCGCGCACCTTGCCCCCCAACGCCGACCCGGTGCAGATCAGCCAATTGCCGACGCTGGCGCTCGGCACCGAGCAGCGCGAATGCCAGTGGCGGCTGGATGGCCCGGACGGCCAGCGGCAGAACGTGCCGTTCACGCCCCGGCTTGTCACCGACGACATGCTGGCGCTCAAGCAGGCCACGCTGCGGGGCGTGGGGGCGGCGGCCTTGCCCTTGATGATGATCCATGAAGAACTGGACGCCGGCACGCTCGTGCCCGTGGGCGCGCCCTGGCACCCCGAACCCGGCGCTGTCCATGCCGTGTTCCCGTCGCGGCGGGGTTTGCTGCCTGCGGTGCGCGAACTGCTGGACTTCATGAGTACGGAGTATCGTGAAACGGCCCAGCGCGAATTGCAGACGCAACAGCGCCACGGCATATCAGCCCCCAAGGGAGCGCCCCCATCGTCCGATTTATAGAACGCTGAGACGCAAATTTCCCGTCTACCGGGGTCATTGGCTTGTATTTAGAATTCTGTTCATGCACTCACCGCGCAACACCGCGCACCAAAACCTGAAGACATAACGGAGCAAACCATGACCAAGCCCTACGTGAAACTGGACAAGAACGAAGCCGCCGTCCTGCTGGTTGACCACCAAGCCGGCCTGCTTTCCCTGGTGCGTGATTTCCAACCGGACCAATTCAAGAACAACGTGCTGGCGCTGGCCGATCTGGCCGAATACTTCAAGCTGCCCACCATCCTGACCACCAGCTTCGAAAACGGCCCCAACGGCCCGCTGGTTCAAGAACTGAAAGACAAATTTCCTGACGCCCCCTACATCGCCCGCCCCGGCAACATCAACGCCTGGGACAACGAAGACTTCGTGAAGGCCGTCAAGGCCACCGGCAAGAAGCAGCTGATCATCGCCGGCGTGGTCACCGAAGTGTGCGTCGCCTTCCCCGCCCTGTCGGCCCTGGAAGAAGGCTTTGACGTGTTCGTCGTGACGGATGCCTCGGGCACGTTCAACGAAGTCACCCGCAACGCCGCCTGGAGCCGCATGGAACAAGCCGGCGCCCAGCTGATGTCGTGGTTCGGCGTGGCGTGCGAACTGCATCGCGACTGGCGCAACGACGTGGAAGGCCTGGGCACGCTGTTCGCCAACCACATCCCCGACTACCGCAACCTGATGGCGTCTTACTCGGCCAAGGCTGCGAAGTAAGCGGTCTCCCCCTCCCCCTGGCAGGCCGGATGCAAAAATATTTGCATCCGGCCTGCATCCGTTTCGGCCTCCCGCGTGTAGTACCTGTACCGGCGCGCATCGTGCGCGTCGTCTACAGACCTTTTACGTCGCTGGAGACCGCTCATGAAGACCCAACGTTCGAATCGCCTTCCCACCGTTGCCGGCCTGTTCGCCGTGTCGCTCCTGGCCGCTTGCGGCACGATGAGCTCGAAGTCCATGGCCTATTCGCAGGCCAGCCTGCCCGCCAGCGTTCAAGTGCCTGCGGGCAACAAGGTTGCCTGGGAAACCGTGGGCGTGGGCGAGATCACCTACGAATGCCGCGCCAAGGCCGACATGAAGAGCCAGACGGAATGGGTCTTTGCCGGCCCCAAGGCGGTGCTGAATGACCGCCAGGGCAAGCAAGTGGGCACGTACTACGGCCCGCCCGCCACGTGGGAGGCCATGGACGGCTCCAAGCTGACCGGCACGCAAGTGGCCGTGGCCCCGGCCGGCGACGGCAACCTGCCCTATCAATTGGTGAAGGCCAACCCCGCCATGGGCGCGGGCGCGCTGACGGGCGTGACCTACATTCAGCGCGTGGCGCTCAAGGGCGGCGTGGCGCCGAAGACGCCCTGCACGCCAGCGACCGTCGGCCAGAAAAGCCAGGTGCAGTACCAGGCCGACTACATTTTCTGGAAGGCGAACTAAGACGGGGCTGCGCACGTAGATGTCTCTGGCCACCGGTCAGCCGATCACATCGGAGGGCCGGTGGCGGGAAAGAGTCCGGTAAGATGGCGCGATTCCTTGCCGTGCGTGCATCATGCGCGCGGCCGCCTCCTACTGACCTTTCTCTTGCTATCGCATGCCGAATCGCCAGACCCAGGATTTTGATTACGACGCGGCTATCAAGGCGTGTGCGGCCGGCCATCGGCCCGCACTGGAAACCTTGTACCGGCAAGAAGGCCCACGCCTATTGGGCGTGGCCCAACGACTGCTGCGCGATCGCGCTTGGGCAGAGGACATCGTGCATGACGCCTTCGTCAAAATCTGGAACCAGGCAGGCAGCTTCGACGCAGCGCGCGGTTCCGGGCGCGGTTGGCTCTACAGCATCACCCGCAACCTGGCGCTGAACGCGCTGCGCGACACCGCGCGCGAAACCGATGTCGACGACGACACCGCCGCAGCGCTAGACGCCCGCCACGCCATCGACGCTTGGCAAGACACCCGCGACGCCTTCGACTGGCGCGCCAGCGCCGGCCAGATCGGCCCTTGCCTGGAACAACTGGAACCCGTGCGCCGCAATTGCGTGCTGCACGCGTATGTAGAAGGGCTGTCGCATAGCGAAATCGCGCAGCGCCTGGGCGCGCCGCTAGGCACCGTCAAGGCCTGGATCAAGCGCAGTCTGCAAGCGCTCAAGGAGTGTCTGGCATGAGCGCTCCGCAAGATTTTCAAGACGACCGCGACGAACTTGCCGGTGAGTATGTGCTGGGCACCTTGTCCGCCGCGCAGCGCCGCGACGTGCAAGCCCGTCTGACGCACGACGCCGCGTTGCGCGAGGCCGTCGCCCGCTGGGAAGACAGGCTGCTGCCCTTGACCAACTTGTCCGAACCCGTTGAGCCTTCCCGCAGCTTATGGCCGCGCATCCTTCGTACCCTGGACGCGTCCCAAGCCGCAGCGCGCCCCGCCGCGCCGCGCGCGGCGGGACTATGGAACAGCCTGAACTTCTGGCGCAGCCTGGCGGCTGGGGGACTTGCCGCCGTCTTGGTTCTGGGCAGCAGCTTGGCCTTGCGCCCCGCCGCCACGCCCGGCGCGCCGCAGTATGTGGTGGTGCTGGTTGCGCCGCAATCGCAAGCGCCCGGTTGGGTGGTGCAAGCGCAAGCTGGCCAGAGCGCGGTGCAACTGGTGCCGATCGCGGCAACCGAGGTGCCGCCTGATCGTGCGCTGGAATTCTGGACCAAGGCAGACGGCTGGGCCGGCCCCGTGTCACTCGGTCTGATCAAGCCGGGTGAACCCGTCGTCATCCCGCTGGACAAGCTGCCGCCGCTGGAACCCAACCAGCTCTTCGAGCTGACGCTTGAGCCCAAGACCGGTTCGCCCATCGGCAAGCCGACGGGTCCGATTCAGTTCATCGGACGCGCGGTGAAGATGCTGTAGGGGCTTAGGGGGCGCTACTTCCTGCGCGCGAACGGATACGCCTGTTGCGCCAGGAACGTGCCCGGCATGTCGTTATCCAGAATGCCGTAGTTCTCGGGCAAGCGCTTGCCCACGCCGCGCACAGCGGTGCCGAAGGCGTAGTCGATGAACGAGAAATGCGCGGCGTAGTTCTTGTCGATGGCTTCGGTGTCCGACGAGTGATGCCAGTGATGGAAGTCCGGCGTCACGATGATGTAGCGCAGCCAGCCCCACGGCAGTTTCACGTTGGAGTGAATCAGCACCGCCTGGAAGCCGACGATGATGATGTAGGCGTCCAGCACCGCTTTCGAAAAGCCCAGCACGAACAGCACGCCCAACACCGCCACGCGCGTGATCAGCAATTCAACGATATGCAGGCGCGAACCCGCCAGCCAATCCAGCGTGCGCGTGCTGTGATGCACGGCATGAAAGCGCCACATGAACGGCACCTCGTGATAAATCCGGTGCGCCGCGTACTGCGCCAAGTCCGCCACCAGCACGGCGACGAACAGTTCCAGCAAGTACGGCATCGATTGAATCGCGGCTTGAAGCGGCTCGTAAGCCGCCCACGAGAACAGCCGGTGGATGAAGAAGTTGATGCACAGCAGCACCGCCCCCACCGACAGGTGGTTGAACAGGAAGTGCTTCATGTCCACTTGCCACTCGCCCCGGAACACCGGTTGCCCCGGATACAGCGGCGTCAGCTTTTCGAAGATGATGAAGACCGTGCTGGACGCCAGCAAATCCAGGATGAACCAGTCCAGCCCCAGATAAGGATGGTTGCCCGTATTCGACGTGGTCACCACCACCTGGCTGCCGCCTGCCGCAACCGCGCAGCAGACCAGCACGAAGGCCGAGATGTTCAGCCAGCGCTGGCGGCCCAGAATGGTGTTGGCCAGCGCGATGGAACCGGACACCAGCAGCGCGGTGAACAACAGCGTGCGCATGGCCTCGACCGAATAGAAGCTGCGCAATTCCGGCGTGGTCAGGTAGGCCGGGAAGTGAAACGCCAATACGCCCAGCACGGAGAGGATTGCCAGAAACAGCGCAATCACGCCGCTCATCATGCCGGTGCCAGCGTGAATACGCCCGTCTTGCCTGAAAAGTTCAAAGACCTGCCGATGAATAGGCGCGCGCTGTTTCATGTCACTTCTATGGCTAACCACGGGGAAGCGAGTGTATCGCCAGGAAAAATTGGCCTTGTAATGAAAAGTGAGAAGAAGAGACAGAGTTGCGGGCGCCGCGCGGGCCCTTGCGCGGCGTCAATTTCTGTCACGTGACGCGCCCGGCGCTTGGTTGACAACGCGCAGTCGTTGGCGTGTCATGGAATTGACGCTGACGCGTGCGCTACCCGACGCACCGTCGGTCCCGTCAATCAGTTCACTTAAGAGAGGCCCCAATGTTCCCTGAATATCGCCAACTCATTACTCAACTGAAATCCGAGAACGCGCATTTTTCCGCGCTGTTCCAACGGCATAACGATCTGGACCAGGAAATTCAAAATATGGAAGACGGCATCGTGCCGACTTCGGGCGTGAACATTGAAGTGCTGAAGAAGGAAAAGCTGCACTTGAAAGACAAGCTATATGGCTTGCTGAAAGCGGCGGACCAGAACGGAGGCTGACCCGCCCCGCGCGGTTTACATCAGCTCCAGCCCCGCGCCTTTGACGACCGCCGCGTACTTCGCCATTTCGGAACGGAAGTACGCCACCGTCTGATCCGGTGGCATCAGCAGGATCTTGTTGTTCTGCGTCGCCATCGCCTGCTTGACCTCTGGCGTGTTGAAAGCCCGCCCCAGTGCATCGTAAATGCGGCGCACTTCGGCGGGCGGCAACTTCGCCGGACCGGCCGCCGCAAACCATCCCCCAATCTCGTAGTCCGCCAACCCCTGCTCACGCACCGTGGGCAGATCCGGCAGCGCCGCCATGCGCTCGCCGCCACAGGCGCCCAGCGCCTTGAGCGCGCCGCTTTTCAATTGCGGCAACACCGACGGCAGCGACAGCACCCCAAAATCCACTTGCCCGCCGATCAGGTCCGCCATCATCGGACCGACGCCCTTGTACGGAATGTGGCGCGCGTTCACGCCAGCCTGCTGCACATACATTTCAGCGGCCAGATGCAGAATCGTGCCATTGCCTGACGACGCGTAGTTGTACCGCCCCGGCTGCGCGGCCAGCAGCGCGGTCAACGCGTTGATGTTGTCGGCGGGAATGTTCTTCGGGTTCGCCACCAACAGGAACGGCGTCATGCCCACCATGCTGATCGGCGTGATGTCATTCAACGGATCAAACGGCAACGACTTGTACACGCTGGGAAAGATCACGTGATTGTTCGACAGCATGCTAAGCGTGTAGCCGTCTGGCGGGGAACGCACCAGCGCCGACGTGCCGACGATGCCGCCCGCCCCGGGCTGATTTTCAACCACGACCGTATGCCCCAGCGCCGCAGACAGCGCCGGCCCCGCCGCGCGGGTAATCGTGTCCACGCCCGACCCGACGCCCACGGGCAGAATGAATTTCACCGGGCGTTCGCCCTGCGCCCGCGTCATGGCGGGCGCGGCCAGCATCGCGGCGCCCAGCGCTCCCAACATCTGACGGCGGCTCCAGCCCGCGCGTTGATCGTTCATGTTTGTCTCCTATCGGTTTTTGTATCGGCCGACTGGCGCGGCCGTTTTCATATAGCAACTTCAATCTTGCATCGCGCGCACTACGGCAACCCCGCGCATCGGGCTCCTTGTCTTATGCCGCAGCGCCCTGCTCGCGCATCGCCGCAATCTGGCCGGCGTCATAGCCCAAGTCCGACAACACCGCATCCGTATCGGCGCCCAGCGTGGGCGGGTGCTGTCTGACGCCCAGGCGCTCGCCGTCCATCATCAGCGGAAACAGCGCCGCGCCCGCCATCTGGCCCGCACGCTCGCCGTCCGGCAAACGGATGTCGGCCAGGCCGCCCGTCGCGCGCAGATGGGGATCGTCATACAGGTCTTCGGGTTTCACGATGGGCGCAAACGGCAGGCCGATGCGTTCGAACACCTGCGCCAATTCCGCCGCCCGATAAGCGCCCAAGCGCTGGCGCAGATCCGCCAGCAAGGTGTGGCGCATGCGCACGCGATCGTTGTTGGTGGCCAAGGCGGGATCGCGCTTCAAGTCATCAAAGCCGAAGGCGTCGCAGAAGGTGATCCACTGCGCATCGCTCACCGCCGCCAGGAAAATCTGCTCGCCGTCTTTCACGGTAAACACGTCGTACAGCGCCCAGGCAGAGACGCGGTCGGGCATCGGCGCAGACGGCTGGCCGGTGATCGCGTACTGCAACATGTGCTGGCCCACCAGGAACACATTGTTCTCGAACAACGCCGACTGCACCTCTTGCCCGCGCCCGGTGATACCGCGCTGGATCAGCGCCGCCATCGCACCGATGGCGCCGAACATGCCGCCCATGATGTCGTTCACGCTGGTGCCCGCGCGTACCGGGTCACCCGGGCGGCCCGTCATGTAGGCCAGCCCGCCCATCATCTGCACCACCTCGTCCAGCGCGGTGCGCATGGCGTAAGGGCCGGGCAGAAAACCCTTGTGGCTGACGTAGATCAGGCGCGGGTTTTCCTTTGCCAGCGACGCGTAGTCCAGGCCGTATTTCGCCATCGTTCCAGGCCGGAAGTTCTCGGCCACCACGTCGGCGCTGGCCGCCAGCTTGCGCGCCGCCGCCGCACCCGCCGGGCTCTGGATGTCCAATGCGATGCTCTTCTTGTTGCGGTTGAACATGGGGAAAAAGCCCGCCCCCACGCCCAATAGATGGCGCGTGCGATCGCCTTGCACAGGTTCCACCTTGATGACCTCGGCGCCTAGATCCGCCAGCACCATGCCGCAGGTGGGACCCATCACCATGTGCGTAAATTCCACAACGCGCAGGCCGGCCAGCGGCAACGCGCGAGCGGGAGGGGAAACGGGGGTGTCTTCAATCGCGTATGACATGGAGCAACTCAAAGTGGCGGGGCGCGTTCAAGCCACACCCGCGTAGGAAGGAAATGTCTTGGGCAGGCCGGCGCGCCATAGCGCGCCATGCAGCGGCTGGTCCGGCAACCAGCGGCCGGCGGCCTCGCGCAGGGCGAGCAAGCGGCCGATGTCCACGCCGGTTGCGATGCCCATGCTTTCCAGCATGAACACCAGGTCTTCCGTGCTGACGTTACCGCTGGCGCCCGGCGCATGCGGGCAACCGCCAATACCCGCCAGACAGGCATCAAAACGCGACACGCCGGTCTCAAGCGCGGCCAGCACATTGGCCAGCCCCAGCCCGCGCGTGTCATGAAAATGCGCGCAACACAGGCGGTCGCCGGCGATACGGCGCGCCTGTTCGAACAGGCGCCGCACCGACGCCGGGTCCGCATAGCCGACGGTATCGGCCAGGCTGACGCGGTCAGCGCCCGCATCCAGCAGCGCCTGCATCAGCCGCAAGACCTCGTCCGCTCGGACTTCGCCCTGCAACGTGCAACCAAACGCTGTGCCCACGCCGCCTTCAATCAGCATCGCCGACCCCGCAGCATCGCGCGCCGCGCGAATTTCGCCGACCATGGCCACCACGTCTTCGGGCGTCTTGCGCAAGTTGGCCAGGCTGTGCGCATGGCTGGCCGAGAGCGGCACCAGCATCAAATCCGCGCCGCTGGCGATCGCGCGTTCCGCGCCTTTCAAGTTAGGCACCAGCACCGAGACGAACAGGTCCGGCCGCCGCTTGGCATAGGACACCAGCGCATCGGTATCCGCCAACTGAGGCAATAGCTTGGCCGGCACGAACGAGCCCACCTCGATTTCGCGCTGACCGGCGGCATAGGCGGCGTCGATCCATTCGAATTTGGTCTGCGTGGGCAGCACCACCGGCAGGCTTTGCAGCCCATCGCGCAGGCCCACTTCACGCACGGTTGCGGCGGCCGGAAGACGGGAGGACGGGGTAAGGGTCGTCATCGCAACGGGAATCAGGTCAAGGAGCTGTCAGTTTAGATATTCTGGTTTCGCTCACCAGCGCTATTTAGGAACGTCTAATATTCCATATCGGAACTTCACAAGGCAGAGCGCGATGCGTGACCTGGACATCACCACCTTGAGGCTCTTCATCTCGGTCTGCGAGACGGGCAACATCGCGCGCGCCGGCCAGCACGCCAACATCGTGGGTTCGGCCATCAGCAAACGGCTGGCGCAATTGGAAGACACCGTCGGCGCCAAGCTGTTGACGCGCAAGCGGCGGGGCGTTGAACCCACCGAAGCCGGCGAGACGCTGCTGGAACACGCGCGCGCCATTCTGGCGAGCTCGGCGCGCATCGAACGCGATATGTCGGCCTATGCCAGCGGCGTCAAAGGCCAGGTCCGCATTCTGGCCACGGCGTCGGTGCTGGCCGAATCGCTGGCGGAAGACATCGCCGCCTTTCTTCAAGCCGCCCCCCATCGCAACATTCGCGTCGACATGGAAGAGCGCGTCAGCCAGGACGTCGTGCGCGACGTCAAAGGCGGCATCGCCAGCCTGGGCATCTGTTGGGACGCGGCCGATTTCCACGGCTTGGCCACCCGCCCTTACCGGGGCGACCGGCTGGCCGTCGTCACCGCGCCCGGCCACCCGCTGGCGCAGCGAGACACCGTCTGGTTTGAAGACGCGCTGGCGTACGAACACGTCAACATGCCTGCGGCCGGAGCCGTGTTGCGCATGCTGCAAACTGCCGCCAGCCATAGTGGCAAAGTCTTGCGGCACCGGGTGACGGTCAGCAACTTCGACTCGGCCTTTCGGGTCGTGCTGGCCGGCCTGGCGATCAGCGTGGCGCCCATTGAAGTGGCCACGCCCTACGCCATGGCCCATGGCCTGCGGGTGCTGCCGCTAAACGACGCCTGGAGCCACCGCCGCTTCGCCATTTGCATGCGCGACGAAAACGCCTTGTCAGCAGCGGCCGGTTTGTTGCTGGACCATCTGGTGGAGGCGGGGCGGCAGAGGGCTGACATGTTGGACTGAAACTCCGCCTGACGCGCCCGCCGATTGCTTACATTTTGCTGAACAACTAGAATCGCCACCGCCCGGAACCTTGTCCGGGAGAACACCAGAGGCGTCAACATGTTGGACAGAGATTTCAAGGAAGGCGAACCGGTGTTGCCGGTCACGGGGTGGGCCATGATGCCCATCGCGGAATACGATTCCTTGCTGGTTCGGCTGGATTTCATCACCGAGGCCACGCAAACGCCCGACGAAGCCAAGCGCGGCCGCGTCTACGCGCTGACGTCTGAGCAAATCCAGATGCTGCTGCAATCGCTGCAACAGCAGCTGCAAAACCTGAGCGCCACGCCGCCGGCCAAGCAACAGCATTGAGCGCCGCCTATCCGGCGAATTCCCTTTATTTAGGAAAACTAAACAAGCTTTAGGCTATTTAGTTTTTCTAACGACGCAACAACGGCTAGTCTGTCGCCCTTTCCATTTAGGGTTCGCCATGACGACCGCCTTCATTCCCGGCTTTCTGCTTAGCCTTGGCCTGATCCTGGCGATCGGCGCGCAAAATGCTTTTGTCTTGCGCCAGGGCCTGCGCCAGGAATACGTGTTGGCCGTCTGCCTGACGTGTGCGCTGTCCGACGCCATCCTGATCGCCGCAGGCGTGGCCGGCTTCGGATTCGCCGCCGACGCCCTCCCCTGGCTGGAACCCGCCATGCGATATGGCGGCGCGCTGTTCCTGTTCCTCTACGCCGCGCGCAGCCTGCGTTCCGCCCTGCGCACCCAACACGACAGCCTGTCGCCGTCGGCCAAACAAACCGCCGGACTCGCCGCGACGCTCGCGGCCTGCCTGGCGTTCACGTGGCTCAACCCCCACGTGTATCTGGACACGGTCGTGTTGCTGGGGTCGATCTCCAGCCAGTACGAAGGGCAAAAGGTGGCCTTTGCGCTGGGTGCAATGTCGGCGTCGTTCGTGTTTTTCTTCACGCTGGGATTTGGCGCGCGACTGCTGCGGCCATGGTTCGCCAGCCCCATAGCGTGGCGCGTGCTTGACGCGTGCGTGGCCGTTGCGATGTTCGCCATCGGATTGAAGCTGGTGCTGTAACGCGGACCGCCGCCCGCCTCTTGCGGGTGCCCGCAGTCATCTACAATCCGATGGCATCGGCCACCCGCTCCCCCACCAGGCGCCGGCCCGCAACACACAGGCAGCATGACGCGCGCGAAGAAAGCAGCACCCACCAAAAGACGCCCCGCCAGCCGGGCCAACACAAAATCCGCGAGCCGCGGCTTTCGCTTCTTAAGAGCGCTACTGCTGTCGTCGCTCGCCAGCTTCGGCGCCGCCACCTACGTCCTCCAGCCCAAGTGGCCCGTGCAGTTTTCCCCCGACGCCATCCTGGCGCGGTTGGGATGGCCGGCCCAGGAGACGTACGCGCCGGCCGCCGTTCCCAACGGATCGCAGACCCACACGCGCTTCGCGGAATGCCCGCAGTTCTTCCCCAAGGGCAACATGCCCGTCGTGCCGGCCAAGCAGGCGCTGCGCGAGCTATGTTTCACGGGCTTCGCCATCTTGCACAACGGCCAGACGAAGACGCCCGTATTCGTGGCGGAACGGCTGAACAGAAAGTTGCTGACCCAGGCCCAAGGCTTGCAGCGTACCGACAAGTTCTATGCCGAAGCGCGCCTGCCCAGCGGCGAACGCGCCGCGCTGGACGACTACAAGGGCTCGGGATACTCGCGCGGCCACATGGCGCCTGCTGGCGATATGTATTCCAAAGAGACCATGGCGCAAAGCTTCTCGCTAGCCAACATGGTGCCGCAGGACCAGACGCATAACGCAGGCCCCTGGAGCCGCATCGAACAAGACACCCGCAAATACGTGATGCGCGCCGCGGGCGATGTGTACGTATACACGGGGCCATATTACGACGACAAACCCAGGTCCATCGGCTTCGGGGTCGCGGTGCCCAGCCACATTTTCAAAGTGGTCTACGACGCCACAACCGGACGCTCCTGGGTGCACTGGCAGGCCAACAGCGCCAGCACGAAAGAAAGCGCGCCGATCAGCTATGACGAGTTCGTGAGAAGGACGGGGATGCAGTTGTTGCCGGCTGGCGCTGACAGAGGGCAATGACAGACGGCACGGGCGCACTTGGAGGGTGTCAGATGCGTCCGATCGACATTACCCAGCGTTCTGCGCGGCGCCAAGCGAACGAAAAGCCGTCTGCCATCCCCAACTGATCCCACCGACAATTCTGAAAGAAATGCCGGCAAGATCGGTTGATCCGCTACGTTAATCAGGGAGCCGCGTCGGCCTTGAACATCAGCGTCTGACGGTCCAGGCTTTGCTTCCATTGCTCACCCGGCTGAAACGCAAGCACCGCCGCGTCGCGCCCCGACGCGGCCAGGAAGGCGGGGTCTTGCAGCGTGTCTTGAAGCGCCTGCTCCAGCTTTTTGCGGATCGGGTCGGGCAGATTCGCCGGCCCGCCCATGCCGCGCTCTGACGAGTACCGCAACGCAATGCCGGCCTCCGCCGCGGTGGGGATGGTTCCGTTGTGGCGCTCGTCACCAGTGATGGCGATGGCTGCGAAGGGGCCGTTCGGCTCGTTCAGCTCCGGCACCTCGCTGACTGTAATCAGGCCGTAGTCGATGTGATTGCCCAGCACGCCCAAGCGGATGTCGCCGCCGCCCTTGAACGGCACGCTGTTGCCTCGCACGCCCTGACTGCGCTCCAGGTCCATCAGCGCCAGGTGCCCCGTCGTGCCGTCGCCGCTGTGGCCGAAGGACAGCGATTCGGACGATTGCTTCAGCTTTTGCACCAAGCCCGGCAAATCGTCTGGCGCACTTGATCCGCGGCGCTTGATGAATAGCAGCGGATCGTCGACCAGGCGGGCGATGAGGCGGATATCTTCGGGCTTGTACTTCGCGCCCTTGCGCAGGGGCAGGTACACGAAGCCCGGCGCGTTGATCATGCCGAGCGTGTAGCCGTCCGGCTTTGCCGCCGCTACGTAGCGCACCGCGATCTCCCCGCCTGCGCCGGGCTTGTTGATGACAATGATCCGCGCATTGGGGCTCAGGCGCTTCTCCAAGTGCTGCGCCACGAGCCGGGCCATGACGTCCGTGCCCCCGCCCGGCGCAAACCCTACCACCAGCTCGATCGGGCGATCATCCGGCCAGGCGGCGCAGGCCGCGTTGGCAACCAACGCCAGCGCACCGGCCGCGAAAAGCCGCTTCAAGGTATTTGGCTTCAAGTTGTGTGCTTTCATGCTGTCTCCCCGAACGGCTGCTGTGAGCCGTTGCTCTGCCGCAATTGCGCACCTATCGCGATCAACCGTTGCGCATAGTCGGGATCGGACATCACGGCGTTCAGCGCGCCGCTTAGCTTGTCCACGATCGGGGCGGGCGTGCCTGCGGGCGCCGCCAGGCCGAACCACGTCGTCTGCTGCATGCTTGTCTCCTTGTTGGACCCTCCCTCTTGCTCAGTGGCGTATCGGGGAGGTGTAGGCAAGAGCCGCGGTCAATCTGTGCGAGCGTTGGCGGGCTCCTGTCGGGAGGCCCCAGATTAATCTGTTATGAAAATGCCGAATAAATAGAATTTCGTGATGGATATGATCACACCGGGAGATGGCGCAGCGGCTGGCTATTTGGCGACCCATCGCGCGGAAGGCCAGCGATCTTGCCGGACCGCGTCGCGCGCGCACTGGATCAGTTCGTTCATGACGCAATGCACGGAATTCGCCACTGCGCGCGTGGCGGGCTGCGCCAGCACGATGCGACGTACCAGAAGCGGGTCGACGACCGGAGCCGCCGCCAGGATTCCCCGATCCACATCGTCGGCCACCGCAATCGAGGGCAGGATGGTGTAGCCGTGGCCGTCCAGCACCAGACGCTTCTGCACGCTCATCGCGTTGGTCTCCGCCACGATATGCAGATCCGTTTCCTGCGCGCGCGCGGCCTGCTCGACCAGCGAGCGCAGGCCATGCGGCGCGCTGGGCAGCACCAGCGGACGCCCGATGATGTCGGCCATGCGCACGGGGTTGTGCTTGTCCAGCCCGCTTGCCGGCGGGCCCACGAACCACAGGCTTTCTTCCAGCAACGGCCGGAACTTCAAGGCAGGGTT
>Ga0256875_1000087_pt1 | contig 26866 bp, 1 predicted proteins | sample MC6MC0418MT_FD_186354 | JGI IMG/M metagenome (GOLD analysis project Ga0256875, IMG submission 186354) | Metatranscriptome of enriched soil aggregate microbial communities from Iowa State University, Ames, United States - MC6-MC0418-MT... | ecosystem: Environmental > Terrestrial > Soil >... | reverse complement strand
TGCACAGCACCCTGGAAAGGAAAGCTTAAAGAAAAAAAATATAAAAACTATTACTGCGAATATCAGAAAGAATAGAAAAAGAGGCAAAAAAAAAAAAAAAAAAAAGGAAAAAACAAAAAAAAAAAAAAAAAAAAAAAACACAAAAAAAACAAAAAAAAAAAAAAAAAGAACACACCACAGACTGAAACCAGCAAAAAAAATGTACCTCAGCAGAGAAAGAATAAACAACAACAAGAAACAAAAGCTGATCAATACAACTCACATTGACACCACTCAGAATGGAGAAAAATTATAGACCAAATTGCATGAACGTTGAAGCATACAGACTGAAACCATCAACGTAGCTCAGGAAAGAAAAAGGAGCAAAAAATACAACAACAGTGATGAAACTGTTCAAAACACCACACAACTCAACATGGATAAAGATTTACAGGTAATCGAGCATGACCTTGTTGGCCACCAGATCGCTGATCTTATCTCCAATGGCCTGATACAGGCCGTCGGTGGTCTGGAAGCCGCGAGCAATTTGGATGAAGACTTGGGCCAGATCGTTACCGCTGGGAGCAGCATGGTAGCGGCCTCCACCGTTCCGGGCCATAGATTGCAGAAGAGATGTGGCGATGTAATCTCCAAAGCCAACGGTGTGACATTGAAATCCTCGACGGCTGTAGTTGGCATGAAGAGTGCTGCACAGACTTTGGCTTTGCTCTTCGCCATCCTGTGTGCAGCCATCCGTCATAAAAATCATGATCGGAACGTATCGAGCTGGTGTTCGGCGAATTAAGGACTCAGCCGCACTCAGAGCTGGGCAAAACGAGGTACCGCCTCCATTAAAGCTCAGATGGGATGGGAAATCCGACAGAGATGCCTGATCGACCGTGCAGCGAGCCTGGTGGTCAAACTGGACAACCGAAACGATATCTTCGGTCGCCTGATCGTTTCTGCGTTGGCGAATGAATCCCTGCAGTGCTGCCATCAATGACCGCCAAGGGTCATTCGCCATAGAACCGCTCTCATCCAAGCAAAACACCCAATGATGAACCTTGGGAGCCTCCTTGCTGTCAGTCAAATCCACAGCCTTGAAAACCCTATCGCTCTCTTTGTTATCATAAAGCTCTCGCATTCTGGCCTCCATCTTGGCGGTAGCAGAAGGCTGCACTCGACCAAACATGAGGTCAATATTCTTGCTGGCAAGATCTTGGAAGAGGGCAGGTGCTGCTGAAGGGAGGCTGTAGTAGGAATCGGCTGTTTGAGGAAGGTCGTGGAACTCGGGTCCATGAGCAGGCGCATCGGTAATGAGGAACATGAACTTGGCTTTGGAAGACCATTTGAGCTTGGCAGCCTCCTGTAAAGCTCCGATCACATCCTCGGGAATATCACCGCCACCTTGCGCTTGTAAGCTTTGGATAGTACCCACGAAGGACTTGGCATCAGACGTGAGTGGAGCAACGGTGAAGCGAGGAACATCGCTGAGGTCCTTGAAGGCAACCAAACCAAAGTTGATCTTCATGTCAACCCAGTCGTACTTTTCCTTGATCTTAGGGACAATGCCATGCACAATCGCTGAGATATGGTTCTTGACTGCCGAGAGGAAGCCAGTCATCGAACCAGAGATGTCCAGGACGAAGACCAGATCGACTGTGACGGCACCAGGCGAGTTGCCTTCCACAACCTTGAGCTCCTGCTCTCGATTGGCAGCTAGCTGCTCTTGAAGACCTCGGAACACAGCAGAATGCTGACGATGGACCTCTTCTAGGCTTTGCGCCGAATCTGGAGCCAAAATCAGCTCATTATGAGTGTCAGCTGCTCGGCCCTGAGAATCGTCTTCTTCGCCCTGATACAATGCTCGCAGTGCTTCAGGCAGTGAGGAAGGAAGCGAAGCAGTCACCCAAGTGCGGTAAGAAGCACCGACATTGAAGTTATCGAACCCAATGGCAATAGCCACCACTTCGACGTTATCATGCTCCGCCCTGCGCAAAGCCCGGCTGAGCTTCACGCCCGATGCTCCGAATCCGTCGGAAAAGACAAAAAGCTTCTTGGGACCTCGAGCACTGGAATGCTGAAGGAGATCCAGACCGCAATAAATGGCATCAGCGTCGATTGTGGCGCCATGCTCGAAGCGTAGCTGGCTGAGAAGCAGCATCTTGGTCGCAGATGACCATTCGTCCGACTCTCGCTTGATCAACGAGACTTTCTCACCAAAGGTAATCACAGAGAAGTTCTCAATGCCGGCACTGGATAGAGCGGATACAAGGGTCATGACTCCTTCAATGAGACATTCACCCAGGTGGCCCTTCATGGACAGAGACAAATCAATGGCAATGACAACGCCGTAGCTGCGCTTTCCACCAGCTGTTTGAGTAGAGAGCCACTTCTTATAACTCCATTCGGTGGTAATAGCCTTGAGAAGACCCGGGAGATAGATACAGGAGCCACGGACATCGGCCTTTCGCCGAGTGAACTTGTTGTTCGGGAAGACATGGTCCTCAAGAACCTGAGTCATTTCATTAATCAGAGGCTTCATCTGAATCTCAAAGCCGCTCCATAGAGCATCAGACTCCTTGATCTTCGGCTCCTGGGATAGATCGGCGTAAAGAGAAGACAGATTCTGCTGCGCCTCGAGCAGCCCCTTGTTCACATCGACCTTTTCATCGCCTTGCTCCTTCAGATCCTCGACCAAAGGAATCTCAGCATGCTGGGAACTTGTTTGGAAGAATCGTTTGGCTGAACCGGTACCAGTTTTGCGAGCGGTGGCCACATCGAGCTTGCCGACAAACTTGTCGACAAGAGGAAGCTCCGGAATCTTTCTGGAAGGGACGTCGACAGAACATGCTCGAGATTTGGACGGGTGCGCAGATGCCTTGTTCTTGGATTGAAAGGACTTCTCAAACTCAGACATGAGCAATTTCACAAGATGCCATGGCAAATCTTCTGGGTTGGCCACATCCGCCACATTGATCACCAGACGCAAACGGTTGACCATCTGAAGTGCCTCTTTGTTCAGCCTGCGAATCTTGGAGTCGTTGATGTTCAGAATGGAAAACTGAATTGATTTGTTGGACATGACGGACTTGTAGTCATCCTGATGAGACTCGTGGGTCAAGCCATCCGTGACCAGAATAGCAACGCGATGGGTAACATATCCTGGGCTGTCGGAAAGAGCATCGGGCCAAACCTTGTCCGCTAGCCTTCTGAAAGCAGTAGCAGGATAGGTTCCTTCATCGAAAGAAAAGCTCTCGAGAATTTGCTCACCCAGCGCACTATCAAAGGCTTGGTAGAGCCCCTTCAACAAGAGCTGCTGAGTCCTACCGCCGAATCTTGCAATAGCAAATGGACATTCAAGGCGGCGTAGAACTTCGATGAGCAGCACCAAGGTTTCAAAGAGCTGATTCGTCAATACGGCCATACTGCCAGAGTTATCGACCATGAGCAAGAACTCAAAGCGATGATGCACGTCGGAGGCTTGATGGAGCTTGGTGAACCAGGATCTGAAGTCATGCAAAATCTTTTGGATCATCTGCATCATTGGTTTGGCTTCAGCAAGACGCTGATAGGTCCATTTGCCGTTGGCGATAGGAGGAGCCACGACAAGCGCATCGCTGATATATCCCCGAACCTGCTGGGCGCGACTGATCTTTTGGGAGTAGAACTGATTGTAGTCCACGTCCTTGGGCCTGATTTTGATGTTGGTTGGAAGTTTCATATTGGCCAGCATGCTCTTGGCCTCCTCATCCTCGCCAATAAAGTCAGTCAGTTGAAGCGGCCCGGCCATGTCTTTCGATGAGAACGCATTTCCAACCGGAGCCACACGACGACTTTGAGGTGCAACGTTCAAAGCATGTTTCGCTTCCTGCTGGTTCTGCTGCTTGAAAGAAGCAGAGCTGATCTGCTTGGCCTCATGATGGGCTTCGGGCTGAACAGGCTGGATATCATCAAGGTTGACTTGAATGCTTCCGAAAGAAACGAGTTCTTCTTCGACAGAGAAATTGGTCTCCAGCAAACCGACGCTATGGTGGAAAGACCCAAGATCAATATCCTGCTTCATGTCTGCCTGTTCTTGCTGCTCAAAGGACTCGATGATGCGACCATCATGAGGGCTAGAGAAGTCCGCAACATGACGAATTTGTGAACTGAGCGACCCAGAATTCGAAGACAAAGCGATGGCCAGAGGGGACGGTGCGCCGATAGCGTCATCAACCCTGACACCCAACTGTTTGAGACACTGGAGCAAGTTAGCAGGAAGTCGATCCTCATTTTGCAGCAAGGGAGCAAGATGCTCTTTAATCTTATCGACCTCTTGATTCATCAGGCACTGGACGCCGTCCTTGACACGCTCCAAACGCAAGCCAATGCATTGGAGCATGCGAGCGATGTAGATGCCTTGAAGGATAAGCTGCTTCTGGAAGGACAGATGGAAACGTTGCCCAGAATAAGTCTTCTGGCAAATGATAGTAAAGCTACTGCACCAATCCTTTGAAACCGGCACAAGTTTGACAAATCCAGATGCCAAACTATGGCATGACTCAGCTGTCGATTCCAAAGTCTTCAGGGGAACACGGTGAAGCAGGCTCTCAGCTTCTGAAACAAGGGCATCCAGATTTTGAACTTGCATAATCATTGGATCATTGCTGGAATGTTCAAAAAGAGAAACATCCACGCTGGACTCTGGCTGTTCGATAGCGTTCGCTCTCTTGGCTTCTACCGCTGGAATAGGAGGCCTCTTGGCCTCGCTTTCAGGTCCGATGAAGGTATTCAGCCACCCTGGAACTTGCTCGGCCATCTGAATAGAGGAAGAGGGCAGTTGGGAAAGCAGAGTGAGTGGAACCTCCCAGACGTCCGCAGGAGCAAACTCGTGCAATAAAGTGGAGAGCTTGACTAAGAGTCGCCCATATGTAAAGGGCAACTCCGGAGATTGATCGAAGAAGGCTTGCACGAGCAGAGTGAGACAAGAAAGCATGGCAGACACGCCCTTCGAGTTCTTTTGAGGATGAATCGAGAAGAGGATTTCAAATGCCTTGGAGGCAGCATCACAACTTGCCTTGTTGTCTTTCCCGATGCATGCGCCATATCGATCAATGTGATGGGCAAGCAAAGAAGCGGCCTTGATGTCAGGATCGGGGAAATGCTGGGCCAAAACCTTGAGCAATCCCTGGGTTGAAGATTGAACATCTACACGCAGATCGGTCAGAGCGGCTTGCAAAGTTTTCGTCTCAGACGAGGCCATGATTCGACAAAGTTGAATCAAGGATTCAGACACACTTTCGAGCTTGGTGGAAAAACATCCCGATACCAGAGTTTCTATCCGAGCCACGATACGCTTACCGTCGATGGCAAAACAAGAGGCAAGCTGGCAGATTATGGTCGAGGCATTGCGCAGCGAAGAGTCTCCACAGAAAGCACTGATAAGATGAGGAAGGCGGGTGAGCTGCTTTCTTCGTGATAAAACACTTAGCAACTCAAGGACAAATGCCAGATGGGGCTTGACGACAATGGCATCTCGGAAATGACCACTGATGACCTTCTCGATGTCGTTCAAGGGCTTGCACGCTTGAGGCAAAAGAAGCTGGACAGCGCTAACCAGTTGGCCGAAACATGCTGCGAAACAGCGTTGACGAGGCAAAGTAAGGATCATCGTCCAGAATTGAGCAGTACACGGGTCATTCTCCAATCCCGCATCGGATAAGTGTTGGTCTTTGTCTTCCTCTTCGACCTGGAAACTCTTGGCAGAAACAGACTTCAATAGACGCTCGACAGAGTCAATGGCCCGGCTGAGCTCAGAGATGTTCAACTTTTCAGCGATCAGCCGCAGTAGTTCGACGCTTCGCACTTCATCAGCTCCGACTTTTTGGAGGCAACGTAGCAATGGCGCAATTGACTGCACCGAATAGAACTGTTGGACAGATCCTTCGTTTGCAGAGCTCACTCCCAAGGCTTTGATAACCTGCTTGTGATCTGGTGCTTGCTTGGCGATGAGTTCCAATCCAAGATTCAGAACAGTGGATGGATCCTTTCTCAAGACCTTACTCAAGAGAGGGCCAAATTCAGAAAGAAGATGCGCAGACTGGCGGAAGATTGATGAGATGTCACGGTCGCGAAGAGCAATAATCATCGGCAATTTCGCCGGATTACTGTTACCCAGATGAAGCAAAAAGAGGAGATAGGCAGAGGAAGAGTTGTCTGCAAGTTTGAGGAGAGCCTCGAAGCTCTGGAGCTGCAAGCAGGAGAGAGGATGTCGCTGCAGAAGAGTCAAAAGAACATGAACTATTTCCGACAAAGACCCGGCGAACGATTTTTGTAAAGCGATGTCGAAGACCTTTCCTGTGGCAAACTGTAGAGATGAAGCAGAAAGAAAGTCTTTCGCTGAATTCTGCAAATGACGGCTGGCAGAAGCGAGCGACTCCGGGAACTCTTTACAGCAGAGCGACTCAATCAGCGCATCAAAAGCGTTCCTGCTGCGATGGGAGACTGCAGGTCGGAGGACAGAAGCAACGAGCCGAATGCAGCGCGCCAACGGAAGAGGTTCCTGAAGCTTGGTACTGATTTCCGAAAGATCAGGATACGCGCCGTTCTGATACTGGGAAGGAAGGGCGACAGAAAGATCCTCTGGAGCATCTTCGTTCATAGCAATCCAAACAGAAGCTCGAAGGCACATCTCGGCAGCGCTGTATGGCGCCAGCTTCGAAACGAGGGCCGGGATGTCAACCACAGCATCATTTGCAATCCGGCATGCATAGACCGCTGCAACAACAGCCTTGGCATAGGGCGGGACATCCTTTTCATCAGATTCATGGATCGACTTTTCCCACCAATGCACTGATGCAAATTCTTCAGGAGTCTTCTCTTCAATAGACGTGCCAGAGATGAGAAGATCGTGGCTCTTGGTGGTGACAAGCCCAGCATCATCCACGACAAAGTCGTTCAGGGTCTGGATGTGGATGAGGTGAGAGAAGTAGCCAGCACTGCCTGTTTCTACAGTCACCTCAAACTCAATAAACTTCCGGCCAAAAAGGGAGAACTCCATGGAGCCATCTGTTGGGATCCACTTGCCTGTGTCCAGACGCCTCAAACGGAGGGATTTGATTGACGGAGTAGTGCTGTTCTTGGGGCAAATCTGGAACTTGAGGTTCACTGAACCTTTGTTCGAAATCCTGAACTTATGACTGGATTTGCCACCGGACTTTTTCAATCCGAATTCGAGCATGGCATGAGGAAAAACATCCAAAACGGGTCGCTGGAAAGAGAGATCCACGGAGAACGTTTCCATCTGGCCAGCCACGGTAGCATGAAACCCAACTTGATGATTGTACAGCGAAGTAGGCTTCAAAAACCCTTTAACTTCCTCCATACTCTTCGGCTTCACTCTCACGTGTTTCTTGTCCCAAGTGATGCCACTTGAAGGCAAGAAGTTCGCATCACCTCCAATCATGCCTGAGTTCTCAGCCTTGATACTGAACGGCACGGGCCTGATACGACCATCTTGATCACAGTGAGCTGCCCTGAAAGCACCCAACGACCCTTGATTGAACAAAACACCAGTCTTTGGAACGGGACTGATAGAAATCACGGGGTCTCCACAGAGAAGCTGTGTTTCGAGCTGTACCGGGCTAGTGCCAGGGAGGTGAACCACCAACGCTTCGGTAGTTCTACCAACCTGATCCATGAGGTACTGAACTGTGAACATGGACTGGTCATTGACAGCTGCGGTGGAAGAGGCAGGCGTGATTTGGATGTACTTAGAAGACGAAGAAAGCCGTACAGGAAGAGGGATGGAGCAAAGGTTTTTGACGACAACTTGGCGTTCCACTCTCTTACCCTGCTGAAGCTCAACACCAGGAAGCTTGCCATCGTTGATGTCTCGCCCGTCAATCAGAATGGAGTACTTCGGTGAAACCACGGCTCCTTTGATAGGAACTTGAAATCGCTGGATTACCTTGCCAGAACCCACGATCAAGGTCACTGTTCCTTTCAGTACTCCCTCCCAATTTGAGGCCGCGCGATCTAGCTTGACAGTGACACTGGCCTTGGAATAGGGGGCAAGGGTCATCGATCCGGGATAGCACGTGAGTGGAAGACCAGGAGAAGACATCGCAGCTTTTGCCAAGACACTGCATCCAGTTCGGTTCTGGATGGTGATCTGATGCTCTTGCACATCGTTAGCACCCGCAAAGACGTCCTTGAAATCAACTTCCTTCGTATCAATTTCCACAACCAAGGGCTCGACCTGAGCGGCGAGGGTGAGAGATACGGGTTTGGATGCACCATCAACTGCCAAGCTAAAACGGGAAGAAAAAGAACCGGCTTTTCCAGTGTCCAAAATGCAATCCACATGAGACCCAGCAGAATGCACAATCATGGAACGAGAAGGCGATAAAGAAAACGCTTTGGTATCGCTGCCTTCACAGGAAGAGATCTCCACAAAATTGGATCGACCAGTCGAATTGATCAAGTTCACCAAACGAATCGCAGAATCTGAGCCTTGCAAAATACATCCAAAGTCTAATCGAAGGTCTTCAGGCTCAGCGACACATTGGCCAGACATGCGATGGATGATGAAGGAAGCGGACTTCGTGAAATTGATGGTACTCAGGAGATCGTTTCGCAATTCGAAGTCGTCTGGCTTGAGCGGTACAGCCAACTCTACCATACGATCTGCGCGCTTCAGCCTGTTCTGTCGTCGGGAGAGGACATAGTGGCTAAACTGACTGAGAAGATAGGCAGCATGGAAGCTGGCAGTCCGATCATCAGCTCGTTGACAATCAAAAAGAGGTTTGAAGACTTGGACCTGCATCTCCCTCTCAGACAGTATCTTGAAATCTTCTGGATGCGAGGCCACAGCACCGGCGAGGAGAAGGAAGTAGGAGGCAAGAACGAAGAGGCTATCGGTGACGAATGCGAAATGATCCTGACAACGTGCTGAAGCAGCCAACAATTTGACAACTTTTTGTCTCATCCCTTCCGTGCACAGATTATTCACAGACATTTTCAAGTCGCGGGAGTCGTGCGAATGAAGTCTGCGCAACTCCATACTGATGTCTCGCACCGACTCTAGCAACATTGTCCAGGAGCTTTGAAGATTAGCTGCCAATCCCAGCGTTTGCCTCGCGAGCTGAGACGCCGACTGGAATGTCGCGGTACAACCGTCAAACTGGATCTCCAGACGCTTCATTTTCTCACTAAGCTCACCGATCAAATTGAAATGAGATCGCAGAGCCTTGATGAATGGCGAACTCTCAAAGTCTTGCTGATCTTGGGAGTTTTGGCCAAGGCTTTCGTCAACAACATTCTCCGGTCTCGGCGGCTCCTTAGATGCCATGAATCTGGGAGGTCTTTTGAGGTTCTTCAGGAGCTGCTCAACTTCTCGCAACAACACTGGGATCGTGTCCAGCTTCGAAATTGCTGCTGGTGGCGGTGCGGTGAGCATGGAAACGTTTATCCAACGTGGCTTACCATCAAAACCAGCTTTGACACGAACTTCAGAATCTCCATGTAAGAGAGAAAGATATCGGTTCTTCAGCAGGTCTGCCATGGAGAATGATTGGACTGACTTCTTGCCGTCTGGAGACTTGAGATGGAATGTAGTTTTGAAGGACGAGAAGTTCCGAATAGCTACAGTAACAAGACTGCCCAATGCAAGTGGCGCCTGCTGAGCGGACCCAAAGATAAAGCTATTGAATTTGCCTTTGAGCTTCTTGATGTTGGAGTCATCGCTATTGCTAGTCAAGCTTCCACCTTCAACATCAATACGCACATCGGCATCGAATTTCTTTTCATCACTGGAAGGCCCAGCCTGGATGGAGAAAGTCATATTGGCACATCCGAGATAGAAATCAGATTCATGGGGACGAGGAACATCAATCTTGTGCTCATCACACTGTTTGATTAAGAGAATGTACTTGTCCATCGTGTCGGTGAGCTTGTGGCCCCTTTCATCTTTGCAAGCCTCGATTAGTAACTCCATCTTCGAACGAATTTCTTGCTTATTGCTCTCGTACTTGATTTCTGAGGAGTGGTGGCTCGAACGAGCAATGGCATCGCTGTTCTTCCAGTCGTCCCAACGCTGTTTGACACGTTGTGCCCAGCTCTGATGCTCTCTCTCACGAGACATGCGCCGCGCCTCGAGCATTAGAGCACCTTCCTGCCTCCACATAGCCAGCGCCTCTTGGACACCACGCTGGACTGATCCAAACAGATTGGAAAGCTGAGCACTACGCCCAGCCACAAGGGTTTGTTGGCTGCGGGTGCATATTCTCATGAGGTCGTCCTCAAAAGCAAAGAGACGTTGCAAAAGGGCCGCGTTCCGACACTCTGTTGACAAGTTCGGCTGCAAAAGCGCCTCGACCTCTTTATGCAAATCACCCAGGCTTTGCCAGCAGTTGGAAAGAGGTACGAAACAAGCAAACTTCTGATGTAGCTCCTTCACTAGCTGGATCGCATCAGACAGAGACTGCAGATTCAGTTTCAAGAAAGGCACCACCGACACATCCTCCGCATTATCATGAATGATACTGACCAGATCCTCCAGTTTGATGGAATCCAGAGAGGAAACTGAGTTGCTGGGAGCTTGTTTGTCTTCGATGGGCTCTTTGGAAGAGCTGAGATGACGCTTGGAAAGAGAGTCAAGCAAGTCAGAGTACTTCCTGTCAGTCGCTATGGTCCATAATTGATGGGAGACGATGGAGGAAAGTTCATAGGTCTGCTGACATAGCTGAGAGAGCTCTTCACCATGCTGTTTGGCTTCACATGAAAGAAGGAAGGATTGCTGCACGAGTTTGTCCAGAGCACCAGAGATAATGGCATCAAACAAATCCGAGATCTCAGTGCCTACTCGAAGCTGCGACAATTGAACACATGTCTCGGTAATTTCTGCCAACTTCACACGGAAATTGGAGCCCTCTGCCTCTTTTTGATGGATCAGGCATTTTAAAACCAGAGACAACGTCTTGGCAAGGCATTCTGAAGACCACGATACAAGCAAGAACTTCGGACAAAACTTGTCAAAGGTTCTCTGAGCATCGGACAGAACAGCAAAAGGGCTAATGGCGTATCCATATGAGCCATAGACAGCATGCCGTACAATCGCCGAACAAAGGGACGGCAGAACAACTTGAACATGGTTTAACTGTTCTACAAGCCCAGCTTCGTCTTGTGGAAGAACGATTTCATCCATTTCATGCCGACGAAGAGCTGTGCGATAGTGTTGAAGGGCCTTGTGAACAGGATCGAAAGCAGATCCAACTGGTCGCTGGATGATCGTGATGTTTTCACAGATGGACAGAACCTTGTGCACGAAAACGCGATACACAGACATAGAGGATTGGAACTGAGGTAAAGACGCTTTGCCACAAACATCGTCAATCAGACCGAGAGTTTCAACAAGATTGAGGCTTTTCTCCACGACAGAAGCTGTGTCACCTTGGCGCGTTTCATTCAAGAGGCTGATGACATTATCTCGGAGATCACGGCTGAGATGCCTCAACCCTTCGGTGATCGTGTTCTGCGCTGAAAAGTGCTGGACCAGAGAAGCAAAACGCGGTCGCTGCTCATACATACGGACAAAAGCGTCCAAAGACATGAGAAACAGCCGCAGTAGCGAGATTGCAGTCTTGGAAAGCTCAGAATCACGAAGCGACTTGGTCACAACTGCTCTGATCTTCTCGACTACTGAGTCAGCACATTCAAGCAGATGCTCCAACTCCTGAATCTCGGAGCTATCTGATCCATGTGGACTATGAATGTCCTGCGTCACGAAAAGGGCGATATCATCGATCCTTCTCTTGCCAACATCGTATGGAGATCGTGACTTACTTTCCTGCCGAGATTGAGCCTTCTTGCCTTTAGAGTGAGACACGAGACGAATAAACTCAGAAAGCATGCTCGAAAGCACTTCGAAGTCTTGTGAAAGCTGCTTGGAGAGCTCCGTCGCTTCTTGCTTTTGCTTCTGCTCTTGATTAGCATCCTCCTGCTGGAGCTTGTGCTTACAACTCAGCAGTTTGTCCTCGCAGGCCTTCTTCTCCGTCAAAAGACCTGATAAATCCTTCATTTTCCTTTCAATACTCGGCTGCACAGTGGCGATTTTGGCCTTGTCAGGGTTGGGCTTGGAGAGGAGAGACCTCAACTCCAACTCATCACGCGAAAGGACGCCTTGCAACGTTTTGATGCTGTTATCGACTGAAGAAATATATTTTTGCAGTGTCGAATGTTGTTGCTGCAGGACTTCGACGTTCCCAGATGAAGACTGAGTGGGGCGGAACTCACTTAGACGGAGGGAGCTGAGCATGACCGAGCAAAGGTTGGCAACAGCCAGGGAGAGATACAGTTGAGCAGGTAAGCAATCCTTGATGGAAGCAAACAGATGAGAGTATTGACACCCGGAAAGAACATCCACAAAGTTAGAAGCACACAGATTGATAAGGCTGGTGAAATCATCCTGTGATTCAGAGCTGAACACACCGCAGTCTTTTGACTCAAACAACTCTTTCTGCTCCAGCGGAGTAAACATGAGCTGAGAAGGATCGCGTCCTTCCGAAAGCGTCGATTCGATTTTCTCATACGCGGAAAACAGAGATGCCACCAAGGAGGAGTGTTCGGGCATGAAGAGCGCGAGATCCATCAAAGTGAAAGAAAGAGGCTCGACAGCAGCAGAAGACCTCTGGTCAAAAGACTGGAGCTCATTTCGAATGGAAGTTGAAAGCTGGTGCGTGTGGCGCAAAAGTGAAAACATCGACTGGACTGATAGAGAAGTGTCGGACAGATGCGTTTCCCAAGGCTGACAAACATCAGCTAGTGCAGAGTAAGCTCCGGTGTACTTTGATACGCTGTGATCAAGCAAGATATCACGGCGGTAGATAAGGAACTCTTGCAGCACCTTGTCCAATAGCTGCTTGGCAACAGAACGCGTCCATACTTGATTGCCGAGGCGCAAATCTTCAAGAGCTTTGATCAAGGCTTCCGAATGGACCACGGCACAAAGGTCGGAGAGCTTCTCGATCGTTCCATCCTCCAGCTTTGCATCATGGAGACCAGTCAGTGACCGAGCCTCATGAACAAGATCGAACCAGCATTGTAGTTGAAGATTGGTTTGCAGGAGCTTAGGAATGTCAGCGGAGGACCTGGCTGTCCCCTCAAAAGACTTCAAAAGCACAATAAGCTGCCCTGCGCCCACAACATCCTTCAACGAATCAGCGCACTCCAAAGGTTTCATTTTATCCGCGCGGAAATTGTGCTTGGGGAAAGCCGCGTCAATACGAGATTGCATGGGATCCGACTTATCCAGCAGAGTACGATACTCCATGAGCATACGTCTCAATGTCAGAGGAAGAGAGAGAAGCTTACGAATCTGCTGCTCGTGATACTCATTCACCCGGTCTCTGGCCTCAGTAAGGCCAGACTGCGCCTGGCGGATAGCTCGGATGATGCCACGAGGAACAGGGCGGATGCGATTGGCCTCTTCAGACACATTTCCCAGATCCTTCAATGCAGAATCAAGCTTTTGAATCCAGTTTTGAGCGCGGAATCCGAGCGATGGCTGAGGCTCTTGGAGAGGCTCTGGGACTGTAGATGCTATCTCCGTCTCAGCACTTGAAATCTTTGAAAGACAGAGCGACGCTAAGATAGTTCTGAGGCCGTGCACGTTTTGGACATGAGGCGATACACCAAGCTCGTCCAAGATGCCAATCAGTCTCAACTGCTTCTCCTGGAAAAAGTCCGAATCCCTCGGGATTTGGACTTCAAGCTCCCCAGAATTCTTGCGCAAAGACGCTGCAACAGAAGAAGCGAGCTCTAGACAGAAACTGGCAGCGCCTTCAGAAGCCGAGTAAAGCCTGCTGAGATCAATGTGAAGCATCTTTTGACAGTACTGGGTGAAGAAATTGATGACACGGAGGGAGCGTTCAACCACGTCAAGCGACTGCTGGTTAGACTTCATCTGGGGCGATGTTTCGTGAATCTTCTTGATTAAGATATCAGGAACCATCCAGTTTCGAGATCGCTTGAGATGCTCCATTTGATAAACCAGCTTGCACCTCGCCAACAAACTCGACGGGATGGTGTCTCGAACTCCCTTGTGAAACGCTTCACTTAGGCGACGAGAAGCTGAAAAGCTTGAAGCAAGGCCCTTGAGCGTCTTACTGACTTCACTGGTCACAACCTCGGAGGCCAAAGAACACAAGGTTTGATCCAGACAGCGAACTGCAGACAAGAGAGAATCCACATGAGACATATCTTCTTTGATTTCCACAAACTCACTGCTGAGCTTCTTGTCCATGTCAAGAAGTGTAAGCACATCGGACTCGTTGATCCCACCAGGGTTCACACCATCGACAGGGAATGAGGCGAGAGCGCCCAAAACCAGAAAGGCCTCTGACTGCTCTGCAGAGACCTGGATATCAGGCGGCAACACCAATTGCGCCTTCATCTCGTGACAATGGACTGTCGCCTTCGAAGCAAGGGATTGCTTGAACTTTTCCATCCACAAGGAAGCGTTGTTTGAGCGGCACAAATGATGAACCGTGACATGGTCGTCTTCCGTCATCGAATCGAAGACAAACACGGAGAGCCTACTCGCTTCATGAAGATCGGCAAAAACGAGCACCTCGATCTGCGCTGAAATGTCGAAGTCCAGCCTTTCAGCAGCATCATAACCGGAAATGAATCGCAAAGGAAGCGACTTCCCAGAAAACTGCTCACAGAAGAAAGAAAAGCCGATCGAGAGCAAAAACAGCTCGGATTTGGACAGAACGAGTGGTTGATGCCGAATAGCCTCTGCAATCTTGCCCCGGAAAAGGAAGTCTGTGATCGCTGCTGGATCTCTTGTCTTTGGGAAAGAGCCGGCATGGAGAGTGTCACAGAGATGTGAGTGGGCAGTGGTAAGACGTGAAGCTCTGTATGACTCCAGGAAAAGATAATCAGACTCGCCCATGAGGCGAGCAAGCCTTTGGCGAAGATCGGAAAGACGAGAGGAGCTGTCTGGGGAGAGGCTTGATAACTTCTCGATACAGTCTTTGTAAGAGAGCTCAACCTCACGAATTTCATGGCAGAGCTGAACATGGGCTGTTCGAAGGGTAGCCTCGAGCTCCCGATTCTTCTTATGGAATTCTTCTGGTTGGTCCACCTCACCGTCGTGCTGGTGGCCGTACAGGGTGCTCAAGGCAGTCACATACTCATCAATAAGCTGCTCCATGCTCGAACTAAGAGTTTGGTTGGCAGGCTCTGACGAATCGTTGAGCATCAAAAACTCTGTTTCAGGATCGAATAGAGACGCATCACCAGGCATAGCAGAAACGAAAGGCGAGGCAAAATCTTGAAGCTTCTGCTTAGCGGCGACTAACAACGATTTGGATGTTTGCGCTTGCTCTTCAAGTCCTTGAGTAGCCTGCTGCCTCCTCTGTATTTCTTCATCTGCGAAGGAAATAGCTTCAGACAACAAGCAATCCGCCCTTTGACTGACTTCTGCCCTGCAAACCAGGGTCTCCAGCTGGTGAAGAGCAGAGACAGAAATCTTTTGCTCGCGATCCGGCGACAACAAGGAGAGTAGCTGAAGATGGGATTCCCAATGACAGGAGAGCCATGTGAGCGCAACTTGGAAAGCCTGAATGGGCTGGCTCGAGACGCCAGAGTTGATCAGCTGGTCGCTCAAAGCTTTGAGAGACTCTCTGGACATAACAATAGGCTGATCAAGTTCGTGTTGGAAGGCCCAGGCAGCACTTCGAGCCTTCTTATTCACAGCAGCCTGGATGGCAAGCTCCCTGAGCTCCGGCACAGTCGACGTGATCTGCCTCAGACTAACAAGAACGGGCTTGAAGAACAGGAGCTGATGAAGGTTCTGGAGGATTTCCGTTGACATATTGCTGGACGAAAATGCTGGCAGGGAGAAAAGTTGAATAAACTTCTCCATTCCCAGCACAAGTCGAGATAAGATGGCATTTCGCTGCTCCGAATCATTGAATGAAGTGGAATGGACAAACTTCTTCACATGATCTTTGAGTTGCGAGCAGTAGAACTCAAACTGCTTCATTTCAGTGTGCAGCTTGTCAGCTGGGCGGAAAGAAATGACCTTCTCGACATGACTAACAAAAGCCTCTCTCAGGGTAGAAACATCCCTCAGATGAATCTTTTGCTTCAGAAGGTTCTCACACTCGTAAACCAGGTCAGAGCTGTCTGGGTAAACTTGAGCGATGATGGTCAGGATCATGGAAGAGGCATCAAAGAAACGACCGGAATCAGGGCAGCGAGCCAAGATGCTACATGCCTGGACCAGGAGCAGCTCTTCCACACCAGACAGAAGCGGAAGCAGAAGTGACTGGAACTGCTGCTGCCAAAGCAACTGAATTTTATTCTCAACCAGGAGTCTGGGGTATGAGGCTCTGTTGAACTCCTCTGATTGCAGTAACTTCTGGATACGGGACGCAACCATACCATGCTGAGAGCTGTGGAGAAGTGAAGCCGTATAGAGCTGAAGCAAAGAGAAGACCACGGCCTTTATTGGAAGCACACCAGACGCAATCATCCGAGACGCCGACTGCGAGACTCTGAGCAAGGTTCGGGGAGAGTGAGAAAGGCCGGCAATAGACAAAAGCACCTTCGAAGCACACAGCGACTTGACAATGGAATGGACTTGGACACAAAGAAGTGCCAGCTCTTTGCCACCGCTGACTCCGTCAAAATCTCTCAGGATCATTGACAGCATTTCGCTCGATGAGGCATTATCCGGCGTGAGATTTGCATCGAGATCTGGAAAGCGAATGCAGATAGTTCGATTCAGCAGCGCTCCAGAAAGCTTGTTGGAATGAGTGCGTTGAAAATCTGCCGTGCAGAATACTCTGAAGTCTGGATGGATCGTGTTATTGTCTCGAGTGAGAACCTCGTCGTTGGACGCTTCGTAGAGATTGAGCATCGGCCGCTCCTCAAAGAGGGAGTTAAGCCTCTCGATGACTTCCGGAGGGGCACTATTGATGTTATCCAGCAACACCCAGTGGCCTTGGCGCATGGCTTGGACCAGAACCGATTCAACGAACACAAAAGCCAGCTCGTTCTTCTTGGCTGTCGCCGCTTCAATCCATTTGATGCGTGCAATCATTCTGGAGCACGATTGAATCAGTTTCAGCGTCAATTGCAATACCCTCCTTGGAACTGGGTCTTGACCCTGGCTTACAAGTTCTAACGCTCCCTGAACTTCCTTCAAGGCTTCAACATCTCGGCTCGTGGCGAGCTTGAGGTCTTCTGAAACTTCCTGCTCAGGTAGGTTTGGCGTAGACGCGGAATCAGAACTGAATCTGAGATTAAATGCCTTTCGGATAAGAGAGGACAGCTGCACGCGAACCTGGGAGGAAACTGAAGGCGAAACATGGAGCAAGAAGTGCTTGATAACACTTTCAAACAGATCATCAACCTCGGGCTTGATTGTGTAAGTCTTAGTTGTGGTTCGAAGAGGCAGTAATTGACCAATGAGGTCTGAAGTTTCAGTGTTCTGGTTCATGTGGATGATCTCCAAGCGTCTCGAGCACAAAGAGGCCAGCTCTTGAATGGAAGCTGTCTTGCCTGAGCATGTTGGTCCTTCCACGAGGATGGCTCTTCCGCTTTGAACAGATGCAGCGATAGCTTCGAGATGCTGAACAGTGCTGGCGGTGTGAACTAAGCCATGAGCAGGCGCGAGCTCTTCGCCGCGGGCCAGGTAAACAGCGCCGACGCGAACGAAGGCTGGAGCGCTATTATCAATCGATGATTCACCTCCATCACCCATCTGAGCTACAGGGAACCATTTGCCAATGATGGAACCGACAGCCTTTCGATCTTCACTGCTCTCGAAATGTCGAGCGAACACAAGATCCATGAACTTCCTCAGTGCGAAAACCTTGGCAGAATCAAAGCTATGGACGGAGGACGAGGCTGACATAATATGGTCGCGCTGGTCCCGGATATTCTCACGAATGATATCCACCAGCTTGATCAAATCTCGCAGATTCAGCTCGGCGCTCCCGGCAAGACGGCCGATTGTCCTTGATCGGATTCCGAGGTTCACAGACTTGAATACCTCAAAAATGCTTTCAACTTGGTCACTCAAGACTTCTCCTTTCGCAATCAAGTGGCCAAAGATGCTGCGGACAATTACGGCCAGTTCTTGGTCGTCATAAGGCTCCAGCTTGACAGAAGTAAACAGATTCTTTAAAGATCTGGGAAGTCTGTTCCTTCCGCCACCAAGCGTGGACGGGTTCATGCACGCGAAGATTCGCACGCCTCGAAGATCGATGGTCTCATCCGTCCCGGGCACGCGGAACGACAAGTTGCCGGGGTCCAACAAAGGCGCCAGCCCTTCCAAAACAGAGGATGACGCTAAGTTGATCTCGTCCAGCAAGATCCACCGCTTTTGCTTCAGACTCTTGGTGATGGTACCATCTTGCCACACGAAGACCCTCTTGCCTCCAATCAACTTCGGGATGAGAGAAGCAAAGAGCTGGTCCAAAGTCGTACTGCCGCTGAAGTTGATGCGCTCGCACTGTTGGCCAAGAAGCTGGGCGGCGGCCATAACTGCCATAGTCTTGCCGATACCAGGAGGACCTTCGATGAGCAAAGGGGCCGTGCCAGCAGCAATGACGCGAGCCAAGTTATCAATCAGAGTGGGAGTCGCAGTAACTTTGAGAGAGTCCCATAAGTCCTGTGCGCTTTCGACCTTCTGCTCGGTGTTGAAGTGAATGCCGCAATAGGCCATCTGGATTCGCCCATCAGGAAGCAGATGCAGCGGCCGTTCGCAATGGCTATGCACCGGAGGTTTGAAAAGATGGGCAAAGCTCTTCAGCTGTTGCTGCTTCTCGATGTACTCGTCCACGATAATCTTGCCCTGACGGAAATCAGTGACATAAAAGAACCGGAAGCCAAGCATGATGCGCGCTTCCAGGGACAGCTCCCCTGGATATGATTTGATAAAGGACAAGAGTCTGAAGAGCTGATGAACATCGCGATGGGCTGACAAGTTGTCAGCTAGAAGGACAGAGCGTAAGGCAAAAAGCAGATTGACGTGATGGGAACTCTGGGAACTTTGCTCCCCAAACGAATCTGCCACCATCTGACGAAGCTCAGATTCAACATAAGAGTCGACATAGATCACGGTAAAGCGCGAGAGAGTCGCTGGACTGAGGTTGAGACGACAACCAGGTTCATGGTGCACCGAAGCAAATACCTGGAGCGACGGAGCAAGATAGATGTCACTCGAGTTGGCGATCGACGAAGAGAGAGTGATGTCTTCAGAAATGGAGAAGCTCGGGCTGGTCTCGAGAAGACTATTCAAACGCTCAGTAACAGAAGCTGAAGGAAGATCAAAATCTTCCAAAAAGACGCTGCCACCCTGCTTGCAAGTTTGAGTCACTGGGCCATCCCGGAAAACAAACATGTGCTCAGCGTGGGCATCGACAGCTGTGACAAAACTCCAGAAATGTCGCAACTTGCAGAGAATCTGGGCCAAGCACGAATCGTCCACAAAGGTGGAAAAGAGAAAATCACATTGTTGAAGCACGTTTTCGACGACGTGCACCAGCGCATCCGAAGGTAGAGGACGAGAAGCAACCTTGGCATGAGAATCATCATCTTCCTGATCTGCTGAGTGAGGGAACTGAGAAGCACTGGTCTCGTCGTGAGGAGCATGAGAAGCCTTGGTCTCGTCATCAAGAATCTGATCACCCTTGGTCTCGTCTTGAGGAATCAGCACATGCTGATGGTGAGCGTAGGTCTGGCCAGGATCCTCCTCAACATGGGTGCCAGGGAGTGGTTCCTCACCAGGATACTTCTCGTCGTGCGAAGCAGAGATCGTATCAAAAACGAAATCTTCATCTGCGCTGTTGGCCGAAGACTCCGAAAAGAAGGAAGCACTCTCCTCAGCGTTGATGTCCACGACCGAGTCAGAGAAAAACAGCGACTCCTCTTCACCATTGTCCACCTGATCAGGGTCCGAGAAAAACAGCGACACTTCACTCTCATCGTCGAAGTCGTCATCCGAATGGCAAACGTAGGTTTCGTCCACTGAAGACAGCTTGTGCTCCGATACATCGTCCAGCGGAACAAAATCATCTTCATAATCGAACCTGCCGGGCTCATAGTCCTGCTCATCATCTTCGAATGAAAGCGCATCAAGAGGCTGCTGGCGATCATCCAAGTCCGCAGAAACATCGACTGGAGGTTCGAAGAACGATGACAGCTCACCACTTGCAACTTCATCAAGTGATAGAAGGAGATCGGCTGGGTCTTCCGAAGGATGCTCATAAAGCTTCTCCTCGTATAGCCGACGATTGTCCTCCTCCAAAAGAGCATCCATATACTGTTCGATGAGCTTCGGAAGGGAGGAGGCAATGAGGTTCGACAGAAGCGCTTCGGACTCCTGAGCCTCGGCCGTGGCAAAGACAGAGGGGTTCCTCGAAAGAAGACGGAAGCGTGCCAAAAACTCGCTGGCCAACTTGGGCAAATGATTCAGCACGTCGGAAATGGAATAGGGCTGAATGGATCCAAGAAGATCCGCTGATTCAGTATCCGGATTCAAAAACACCTGAGTAAAGTGTTGATCGCCATTGATTTGAGACCATGTCTTGACAAGAAGAGACTTGAAACTGGACGGTCCCAATAAAAGCACAGGTTCGCCACAGCTGACTGCAAAAGCAATCCTGGCGAGCTGCTTCAAAAAGGATCTGGGAGGACATTTCGAATCCACAAAGAGAGGAGAGTTAGCCAGGGTGCCACGCCGCTTCACTGAAACAGATCCTTCACGAAAGTGGACGAACTCGCCGTCTTGATAAACCTGGACTTGGTCAAGGTCGCTCAAGCGCAGACCACATTCTTGGAAGACCTTGGCGATGTGTTCCTGGGAAGCCACATCTTCAGCTGAAAAGCGCGAGCCAAGGAGCGAGTATCCAACTGAAGCAAACGAAGTGGACTGAAGACGCGAGTAGCGACGGACCCACTTGATGATCTCGCGCATGGACATCGAATCGCGCATTCGGAGGTAGATATCGGCTAAAGTGGAACTCTGGCCTCTATCCATTTTCCGAGAGGAGACGGCGGAAGAAGGTTCTCTTCGATTGGAGATAATCTCAACCAAGTCTTCTCGGTCGAACTTGCTCATCTGAATTTCAATGAATCGGCTGCGCAGAGAGATGGGAAGCTTGTACCTGTTGGCATAAGTGGAGGGATTTTGAGTCGCGAAGAAACGGAATCCCGGACTCACTGGCAAGACCTTGCTAGTGCCCGGAACGCTGACCATCTTGCTACCTTCAAGCAGAGGAAAGAGAAAGGAGAGGATGGATGAATCGCACAGGTTGAACTCATCACATAAAAACCACCCTCCTGCAAGGAGCGCGCGAGCCAAAGGGCCAGGATGGAAAACGAAACCATCGCCGCTGGGCAGATACGATCCCAAATAATCCTGCACAGTCGTGTTCTCGCTGTTGTTGACTCTCTCGAGGGAAGTGTTGCGGATACGGCTCAAAGCCGCAATCAAAGTGGACTTGCCCACAGCGGCAGCGCCTTCAAGCAACACTGGGGCATTACAGTCGACCGAGGCCAGAACACGCTCAGCATACTCACGGCGAGTGGCAGTGAACACATGCTCTCCGGTGGAATCCTTCAGCTCGGCCGCATACTCGACGCCTGCAACGTGTAGGCCAAGCACTGAACGAACAGCGGTCTCCATCATTTCACGATGCTCGGTAGCAGAAAGTTGGCCGTGAAGAACCGTCAGATAAGCTGAGTACAAGCTCGAAGCCAAGTTGAGATGGCGATGCTTGCTCTGGATCATGAAGGTCGCATCGATTAAACGACAGAAGGAGCGGAAGGTGATGCTTAACGGCAGACGATGAGTGGTCGCGGACTGGAGAACGGTCCAGCACAGGTTCAAAACCAGAGCTTCGTCCACGCCTTCCTGCAGGTACACCCGAGCTATGCTGCTTAGCTCGCTCATAAACGCATCCTTGCTGGTCTGGAAATCGTTCATGTTGATGATGCAGAAGCGATTGGCCAAAGCAGGAGACAACTCTGTTCCAGAAGAATAGGTCATAGTGGCGAGAAGTTGATACTCCTTGGCAACGCTCACGATGTCAGTTGAGCCTTTCTCGGTGAGCACGAGAACCGGAGGGCTTTCCAGAATGGGGTTGAGACGCTCGAGGACGGAGGCTTCGGCTTGATGGAGATTATCCAATAGACACCAGTATCCGTTCAACACAGATTCGGTCACGACTCCGTTCTCCCACTTGATGCGCTCTCCACCAGATTTGGTATCATTGGGACCATACTGACCAATGAGGGCGGAGGGCTCCGTTTCAGCGATCATACAAAGCTCCTTCACAGATGCTCCAGCAAGACCGGCAAAAGATCGAATAGTAGCCGATTTGCCGCAGCCATCATTGCCTAGAACAAGCACAGGCTGTTGAGCACGAATAGACCAAGCCATCTGCTTCCAGACGCGAAGAGCACGAGAAGTCATGGCAAAAGGCTTCTCGTAGGCAATAGAGCACGGCGGAAGATCAACCGGCACGTCCAGCTCGGATGAAAAGTGCTCCTCGAAAACCGAACGGATCTGTTGCACTGCACTTTGATGACGCATTCGAGAAGAATACAGGAGAAGACCCAGCTTGCCAATGAGCGCGGTGTGCTTGGCAGGTGAGATAAGCCCAAGGTTGTTGGAGGCCTCCTGGACCCAAAGGCTCATCCAAAGCGATGAAATCGAATAGAGTCCGTGCAATTCAATAAACTCCTTGGAAAGAAGCACACAAACCAACTTCTCGTGCGTCTGTTCGATCAGATCCAGAAGATGATCAGGTAGCGAAGACAGAAGGACAGGAGGTCGGTGCTCGATAGGAAGCTGGATATCGTCCATAACAACCTGCCTCGAGGGCTTGGCATCGACAATGCTGAAAGCGCCAACGTCTTCAAGGGGAAGTGGCCAGCCCTTGCTCCTGATGCAATTGTGAATCTGGGCGCGTCCTTCTGCTGATCGATAGCGCGTGCCATAGACACTCCACGCCTCAAAGGAAAGAATGCGCGACACTTCTTCCTTTGACAACGAAAGCCATCCGCTCGAGCAGCGAAGCCTGGCGTGCATTTGTTGGCACCACTTCAGCAGTTCACGGATAGTCACTTCGCCGTAGGCCGACTGCTCGCGGAACTTCGACTTGTCCCGCACAAGGTTGCGGATCTCAAGGTGGAGCCCGGCCATGGCAGAGGCCATAGCAGACGCCTCTAGCTGAGGAATGGCACCAGGCAGCCTGGCCTGAACAATTTGAACCAACTCAAGATCCGGCAGCTCTTGAAATAGGACGGCCACAAATCGATCCATAAACGAACGTGAAAGAACCTCACGCTTGCCTCGAAAATATCCGCTCGACGGGTTCTGAGCCGCAAAGAGGCGAAACTCAGGGTGCATCTCGAAGGTCAGAGTATGCTGTTCGGCGGAGCTTGGATTAGACAAGGAAAGCTTGCCGGAGTCAATGGCAGATTCGATGCACTGGAGGACATTGTCTGAAGCTAAGTTCAGTTCATCAAGAAGCAGCCAAGACCCTGACGTGAAGGCAACAGTGAAGGGCTGAGGTACGAAGTCGAACTGCTCGCGATTGTTGTGGTCAAGCTTCATCACGACCTTGCCCAGCAAGTCGTCGATCGTTAATCTCGAAGACATGTTGAAGCGAATAAGCTGGCAGCCGAAATGACGAGCGGCCTCAGCGACCGTGGCGCTCTTGCCGCAACCGGTGGCTCCTTCGAGCAAGACAGGTGTTCTGGTTTGCGCAAACGCCTCGATTCGTTGAATGTTCTGAAGCGTGGTAGGAGTGAGCACGATGTGGGGCTGGGACTCGAGCACTGATTCCTTCTTTTCCTCAGACACCTGCAAGGTCTGGGCAAAGCGGTCCACAGAGTGCATGTTCTTGCAGACACGGTCCAGTGCCGAACGGACTTGATCCAGGTCCTTGGATGACAACGAAGGACCCTTGTTGAAAACGTCCTGCTTCAGCTCCGGTCGGAAGAACTCCACAGCCGGGGATTCCTTCGCGTCGGCCTTGGGCAAGGGCATCGCTCCCAGATTATCCTGCAGCTGTTGGCGTTCGGACGGGGACAGCGAGATCATCTCCGCAAGTAGATAGGAGGCCTCGAGATAGACAGCTTCACAGCCCAGCAGGTCGATCAGGTCCACGACATACGGCTGAAGAAGCTGGCGGATCACACGAGCTAACGTCTTGTCGTGCAAGGCTCGCAGCAGGGAAGACAAGTGGGAGCGCAGAGCGTCAGGATGCCAGCCCTCGGAAGTACTACACAGAACACTGCCCAAAAGCTGGGAAGCGAAAGGGGTGCACCAGTTATGAAGCTCTTGCCAACGCTGCAGAACGAAGAGAAGGTCCGCAAAAGCCGGCCCGTCATCAATCACGGTTTCCTTCAGAACGTCGACCTTGGTCTTGTCCATAAGCTCAGCAGCAAGCAAGTGCTTTCGGGCCTTGTCTTCGCATTGAGAAAGCAAGAGGATGAGCAGCTTGAATAGAGAAGAGTGAACGTTCCGAGGCAGCTTGGTGAATAAGAGCAAGATATCGATCGACAGATCGGGCATCGACTGCACAATACAGCTGGGTCGCGCACTGCAGCCGAGAAGGCAAAGGTTTAGGAGAGCTTCATAGTCGACCAACTCCAGAGAAGAATGGACACACTGCACCGCTCTGTGCAAGTCGACGTGCGAAAAAGAAGATAAGAGGATTTCTCGCGACTTAATCTGAGTTGCCCACGACAATACTGGCTTAGGGACGGGCGGTTTGTAGAGGGGAATGAGCTGGGTCAGGAGCGGTGCAGAGCCGAACTTGGCAACAAAAACGATGAGTCGCTCCAACGAAAGGAGCAGATCTGCGCGCGAGAATGAACCAGCAGTACTCTCCAAGCCGCCCCATTGAGTCAGGCAAAGAAGCAAGAAGGGGATGGGCACGTCATTACTCAAGGGCAAACCCCAAGACTTCGAAGAGACGGCGGAAACCATCACACCAAAGCAAGCCAACAAGCCCTTCAGCTGCTCCAGAGCGAGAGCAGAAGCTGAAAAAGATTCGGCGAGGTTTGCAGCAAAGCAGCCAAACTTCTGGAAAAGAGTCTTGGCAGCATCTTCATGGAAGCTGAGGAAAGAAGAGTTGAGCAGCACATGCAAAGAAGACCAAATGTTGCCAGAATCCGAATTCAGGGCAAAGTCGAGCGCCTTCTCGATCAAAACGGATGCGACGGCCTGAGATGGACATAGCTGAGGATCGGAACTCAGTGCCAGGACGAGAAGGTGGAACATATCGGGCTGTTGATGCCGAGACTGATCAAGTGCAAAGTCCGCAAGAGCATTGAGACGTTCTTGAAGAGTGTCGGGAAAACGAAGACCATCTTTGATGATGAGGGCCAGCTCTTTGAACCGATCATGGAGCTGCTTGGCGGTACAACGGCTCAAAATCTGGAACAACAAGGTCTGGCAAGATAGACGAGGGTAGATGCTTCCGGACACGTTCGCATCCGTTCGCCTGTCCGACCAGAGCACTTGAACCGTGCTGCCTGCAGGAAGAGAGACGATGCCCCGCTCATTGGTCTTCACGTCATGGCTAGGAGTGATGGACTGAATGCGGAGAGGATTCAGGAAAGATCTCCAGAGACTCTTCAGATTGTCACCGCACAGGATAGCTTGGTAATCCTTGCATAAGCCGATCTGAGACAAAAGCTGAATAATCTTATCGCACTCCTGTCCTGAGGCCATGCGACCCTCCATCAACTGCAAGATGTGCCGGAATGTCATCAAAGGCCCGGCCTTGTTTTCGTCGGAGCTGGCGATATTGGACAGAGTGGTGGACACTGCTGGATTCAGAGAGTTGACTGAAGTCTCGGGTAGCTTGGGACCAGGGTTGGGAGAATCCAACAAAGGTTGATCTTGATTCGCGACGGTATCAGGTGGATTGGCAAGAGCATCGGGCTGTTTGACTTCAGGCTGCTTGGCTTCGGAACCTTCAAGATGGGGCGATGACTCGGGTTTTTGATCGGAAGAAACGGCTGGCTGTCTGGAAACCAGCACAAACTTACGAATGGCTTTTTCCATCATTTCGTATTCCTTGAGCGATTGTGCCCGATCGAAAAACCACGCCAAAAGACGGACCATCTGCCTTGACACAGGCATGGTACTGCCCTGCAGGCACTTCAGGGCGAAAGGCTCGATAATCACACGCAGGATACGAGACATTTGGGCTGCGTCGACCGATCTTAGACCCAGAAAATAATCCATATGGGGCGTGAAAAACTGCGCTCCACCACCTCCCATTTTGGCTTCCAAATTGTTGAGATGGTGCTCAAAAACGCTTGGTTTGTTGGAGATAGTGACGGCAGAAGAGCCAGCAGTAGACGCAGAGGCGGAAGAAGCTGAAAGGGAGGCAGGCGTAGGAGGAGAAGCAGAGACTCGAGTGAGAGCAACGCGGGGATCTCGACCATGGAGGTAATGGATGGCAGCGAAGTAAGATTTGAACGTTGCCGACTCTTGTTGCTGCTCCTCCTTGTATTTCTTGACGGCTTTGAATCCGGAGCATAGATTCTTGGCTGCATCAGCCCACTTGACACCTTTACTATTCAAGCCGATCCATACGTGGACGTGAGTGGTCGAGCTCGCATCGGTCAAAGCGATCAGGTAGACATGGCCATCGTAGAGATTGACCGAACCATCGAGATTCAAAGGAATCTCAACAGCATGAGTGCCAGCAAGCCAGACCCGAGGCGCTCGCCTTGAAGGTGTGCTCGAGCTTGGGCCCGGCGTTAGCCCTTCGGCTACTCCCGGTGGAGCAGCGGACATTTAAACCAAGCACAAGCAGAAACGAATCCAACTCCAAGCAAATTCTTCACGAACAACACG
>Ga0256875_1000086_pt1 | contig 26947 bp, 28 predicted proteins | sample MC6MC0418MT_FD_186354 | JGI IMG/M metagenome (GOLD analysis project Ga0256875, IMG submission 186354) | Metatranscriptome of enriched soil aggregate microbial communities from Iowa State University, Ames, United States - MC6-MC0418-MT... | ecosystem: Environmental > Terrestrial > Soil >... | reverse complement strand
TAAATGGGCAGGTAAATATAATGAGCATTGGATGCAAGGTGTTACTCCTCGAATTACAATGGAGCAAGTGAAGAAAGTTACACGCTTTATAGGTAAAGGATAACATTTGAAGTTGAGACATAGTAGAATAAGAATTGATATTTTTGCACTAATTAAAGATAAGAGGGGAATACAATTTATGCAAATGACTGATGATGTGAAAATAGTAGAATTTAAAATTGGGTGAAAATTAAACGAGTAGATGTCTGATTCAAAATGTTAAAAGGCTGAGTAGAAGGATTTTTCCGTCTTCTTGTAGCCCATTTTTGATTAATAAGAGAGGAAAATGAAACTAGCATCAGTTGAACTTTTTATTAGCCAATTGTTTGGCTAATAGTAGTGAACTTTCTAAGGAAGCAATTAATAATTCTTTGTCTTCTTCATTTACCGTATGCGAGAAGATGTTTTTGCATTGCGCGAACGTATTTTCCGTGTTATTGATGCGATTAATAATCAGTCATACGGTCAAAAAGTATCTCAGGCTAAAAAAGAATCTAATACATAGTAGTTTAAAAAAATACATAACTATTGAGGGATGCACTAATTTCGTGTGTCTTACTCAATCAAATACCCTATAATATTTAATAGGGAGGGATAAAGATTGAGAGATAAACTAAAAAAACACTTAAACCAAGATATGACCTTTTACGCAAAGTTTAAGAATTATGGCGTAAGAAATATCCAAATGGAGACTAAAAGAAGAAATTTAAAAGTGACGCAGGTTGAAAGAGTGTTGTTGCATGATTTATGCGATATCAATGGTGATTTTATGTGTGATCATATATGGGTAAGTAACTCTTCTTTATTTAAAAATCAAAATGTAAAAGATGGGGATATCGTACAATTTAAAGCGATTGTTGATAGTTATATAAAGGGGTATTTTGGGAAAAAAGATGATAGAAACACTGTCATAAAATTAGATTACGGTCTTAATCATGTAAGAGATATTAAAATCTATCAGGGTGAATTAAAAATTGATTGAATATAAAGAAAGTTATCGTAATCAAATACATACGTAACCTCGAAGTTATTTTAACTTATATTAAAACTTCTACAACGAATCTAAAAAATACAGATCAAAATGAAATAACTAATAAATTAGTATTTTTTTACTTGTAGTACCAATAAATTATATTTATACTTTCGTATAGGTAGATTAGAGGTGAAATAAATGAGTATTAAAAACAAAGCCAAATATTCTAATATAGTTACAGTAATAACTATGTTAGTATCAACTTTCTTTTTTATAAAGATTGCCCTAAAAAAAGGAATTGAACAAGTTGGTTTTTTAACAACAACATTATATGTAGCAGCTATCGTAGTATCGATTATAAGCTTTGTAGTACATTGGAAAACTAAACAGGTCATTAAGAAAAATGAAGGTCATGCCTAAATAGGTGTGACTTTTTCTTTTGTTTTAAATACTACATCAAACAGTCAAAACACTATGAGTTGAGAGGGCAGAGTTTGGTGTGGTTTTGAGAGTGAAGTAGATATGGTACAACATGTACCAGAGTCATATAGACAATGGTTTATACTGAACCAGCAACAATTTATTTTGAAAAGTGAGTACGGAATAGTATTCCTCCCCTCGGACATTAAAGTTAGAAATGGAGTAAGTATGGGTGAAATTGTTTACAATGTGGTTACGACAGAAGAAATAAAAGAAGTAGAGGAAAATAGAAAGAATTTATAAGAATTAGTGGCCAATATGTTCCTTCATTATTATAAATCGAAAAGAGATTATTAAAACCTATAAGGCTCATTTAATGTAGTTTAAGGGGATGATGTGAATGGAGAAGGTAGTTACTGAAGAAGAGTTTATTGAATGGAGTTTAAAATTAGCACCACCTAATTCTAAAGTACAAAAATAAGAGAAAGATGGACGTACATATTTATATATTGGAGAGCCTAATTTAGATTTGCTTGCTAGGATGTTATTAAAGCATATTAAATGAAAATAAAATATAGTAGAAAGAAGTTATTCATAATAAGTAGCTTCTTTTTATTTACTGCTTAGATAAATCAATTGTTATACGCTCATAAAAATAATTCTCCCCTTTAATGTATTTAATTGGTATAATTATACTATTAATGTATGAGATAATTTTTAAGGGGGAGAATTAATTGAAAAAGTTAAGATTTATGATTCCATTGTTGTTTTGTTTGTTTTTAGGTTTAGGCATTAATAACGTTAATGCATCACAGGGAGTAGCAATTTACATAAACGGTGAGAAACAATCGTTTAGTAATCAAGCAGTAATAGAAAACGGTAGTACATTAGTTCCTTTAAGAGGTATTTTTGAATCACTTGGTGCTAATGTCCAGTGGAATCAATCTACTCAAACAATTGACGCTTCAAAAGGAAATACAAAAGTATGGCTAAAAATAGGTTCGAAAAATGCTAAAGTAAATGATAATGCAATAAATTTATCAGCTCCAGCACAAGTTAAGAGTGGAAAAACACTTGTTCCACTTCGATTTATTAGTGAGTCATTAGGGGCAAATGTCCAATGGAATCAAAAAACTCAAACAGTAACAATTACTGGAGATTCAAATAGTGGAAAAATGGAAGAAGAAATAGAAATCCCAACTTTAAAGTTAGGTGAAACTTATTCAGATAATCAAATAGAGGTTACAATTAAAAAAGTTGAGTATGTCCAAGAAAAATATTATAAAGGCTACAATGTATATTTCTCAGTTAAAAATAAATCAAAAGAAACTTTAGATAGTATGGGTGGATTACAATTTAAGATTAATGAATCTAAATATCAAAAAGAAATAAATAACAACAGTATTATTATACATTTTGGTTCAAGCAGATATATTTACGAAGGTGAAAGTAAGGATGGGTATTATGAATATATCATTGATAGAGATGTGAAAATCGAAGAAATAACATACCATATGATGGATGGCGGGGTTTTGAAGGAATCCAAAGCAAAGTGGATTGTTGAATAAATAATTAGGTCACCTTTTGATAGGTGGCTTTTTTATTTGCTTTCCTTTTCGATTAAGCACTTGATGAAAAATAGGTGGGGAATATATAGTTTTGTTAAAGAAGGTAATAGAATTTTATTCTTACTTTTTCATTTACCTAAAACGTTTTAAATATAGTTTTAAACCACGATTCATCTACATTTCTTTGTAAAATGGTTTAAGTAAACAAAGGTTTTGGAATTTTATATTTACGTCTTCAAATAGTTTACGATCGCCATAGCGAAGACCTACATTACTAACTTGAATCATGCAAGTTCCTCCTTTTTTTCACAATGGCTCTAGTATAGCATGAAATATGTTCCATAGTCTATAAACATTATTAAATCAAGGTTTGGCGTTCTTTCCACATTTTTTGTTAAACATAAACTGAATAAAGATACAATAAAAAAATTAAATTTGGTGTAACTTTCTTTGAGAGTGGAGCGTCTATTGTAGTGTGATTAACTATTTTTGAAAAAGAATAGAAAAATGACATCATTTACCACGGGGATTTTAGTTGCTTATTCACAAAGGTTTCGTCTAAAATGATTCTGACTGTTTATATATCAAGTAAATCATCACTGGTGCCCACAAGCCCATCCCCGTTTTGAATGCCAGCTATTCGTGGCTCTTTCATTTATACTAGATAGATGTTGCTAAAGTTAGACGAAAAACATCACAATCCTCATAAATGATTTCATTCATTTATCTTAATGATAATTTCATAGAGAATGCTGTAAGCTAAAGAATTATTCGTTTGTGGTAATGATATGCTATGCCTGCGTTCAACTAGGACATTCAGCCCTTGTGGCGGGAATGATGATTAAATAAACACATCAATGGAAATTTTAACAATTGGAGGTATATTATGGGTAAGGGCTTATTATGGACAGCCACTTGTGTAATAGTAGTTTTAGTTGGGTTTGGTAGCTACTATTTTATTAAAGAAATAACAAACTCTATGGCATACGATAAATTAGTAGATGAGTATAAAAAGCCAGAACCAATTGAACATATAGAGGAAGAATATGATGTTATTGTCATCGGTGGTGAGCCAGAGGGAGTGGCTGCGGCTGTGGCTGCTGCTCGAAATGGTGCGAAAACATTGCTGGTCGAAAAACGACAAGAGTTAGGTGGATTATTTACATATGGTATGCTGAATTTCCTCGACATTCCTCGTGATGGCCATAACAACTCGATTAGTGAGGGAATATTTAAGGAATGGCATGAACTTGTTAGAGGGAATGACGCTTTTGGTATTGTAGGTGCTAAGGCAGCCTTTAAAAAGCTGATCGATGAAGAGCCCAACTTAACGTTATCCGTGCAAACCGAGGTTGTGAAAGCAAATGTTAAACAACAACAATTAACGTCTGTGGAATTAAAAAATGAGTACGGTACATATGTTGTGACGGGGAAATCATTCATAGATGCTACACAGGATGCTGATTTTGCAGCCTTGTCGGGCGTTCCTTTCTTTGTGGGCGGAGAAGATATTGGCATAAAGGATAAGCGTATGGCTGTGACTTTAATGCTACATTTAAAAAATGTCAATTGGGATGAAGTCAAAAAAGCGGCTAATTCTGGTGTATTTGGCGGTGCTAATTTAAATCATACGGTGATGTGGGGCTTTACAAAGCTACATGATGAATACAAGCCATTACAAGAGGGTACAAGATTACGAGGGTTAAACTTAGCTCGTGTAGATGATGAATATTTCATCAATGCCTTACAGATTTTTGGTATTGATGGCTTGAATGAATCCTCAAAACAAGCGGCGATTGTCGCTGGGAAGAAAGAAACGTTACACATTCTAAAATATTTACAAACAAACTTCCCAGGGTTTGAAAAAGCTGAAATTGTCAGCTATCCAGAAGAACTCTACGTCCGAGAAACGAGACATATTTGGGCAGAGTATCAATTACCAATGGCAGACCTGTGGAAAAATAGTGATCAGTGGGATAGTATTGGCATTGCCTCTTATCCAGTCGATGTGCAAGCGCAAACGCCTCATGATTACGGCTATGTGATCGCTTCACCCAAGCAATATGCTATTCCTTTCCGGTCGTTAGTACCGAAGGATATTGATGGCTTATTGGTTGTCGGACGCTCTGCTGGTTATTCCTCACTTGCAGCTGGTAGTGCACGTATTGTTCCAACAGGGATGGTGACAGGTGAAGCGGCTGGGACTGCGGCTGCTCTTGCACAGAAGCACGATGTAACCTTTAGAGACATGAGTAAGGATAAACCATTAATCGCTACATTACGAAAGCAATTGGCTAAGCAAGGTGCCTATGTTGATTCATTTTCAATTGAGTATCCATATCAAGGAGAATGGTATGATGAAGCCATTCAAACCCTCATTAATTACGGCCTTGTTGTGGGCGGCTATGATAATGACCTAAAAGTAGACAGTAAGGCGACGAAAATAAAGTTTGCTAAAATGTTAAAAGAGAGCATGCTACGTGCTGGTGGAGAAAGTGCAGCAGGAGTGAAGGACCAGCTCGAAATTGTCATCAATAAAGTTTATAATCAAGGCGATGAAGCTATTGAGCGAGATGAGTTAGCTCAATATTTGGCTGACGTCCTCATCGGTGAATCCAATGCGACTAGCTGGGATACATTAGTAGAAAAAGGAATTGTCACGGAGAAAGTAGCGAAGAAAGTCTCTGATAATAAGAAATTAAAATTAAAAGAGATGTATGCGATTATGGCTGATGTGATTCATTATGTAGAAAAAAAACGTTCCTCCTTGTGAGGAGCGTTTTTTGCTGAAACGGCAACGTAAAAAAGGGTTGACGCCAATTAGAAAGTCCTGTAATATATGTCAAAATCATAAAAAAATTCGATGAAAAAGAGAGTAATTGATGGAATGACTGGCTAGCGAGTTAGGGATGGTGGGAGCCTAATGCAGGAACCATGAATGAAGCGCACTTTGGAGAAGATTCTCGAACAAATAGTAGAGAATAGCGGGGCGTCACCTCGTTAACAACGGAAAGTGGTCATGTGACATGGCAACTAGAGTGGTACCACGGGATTATCATGCTCTCGTCTCTAATTATAGAGGCGAGGGCTTTTTTATTTGAACAGGAGGAGGAGCAAAATGAATCAACAAATCGCCGACAGTATAGCAGTCACATTAAAGCAGCAAATAATAGGAGAGGACATATTGTCATTATTAGAAAAACCCAAAAGCTTGGAGCTAGGGGACGTAGCCTTTCCATGCTTTACTCTAGCAAAAGTGTGGAAAAAATCACCGCAGAGTATCGCGGCACATATAGCAAGTCAATTAAATCATGACAGTATCGAGCGTGTGCAAGCTGTTGGTGGCTATGTCAATATTTTTCTTGATCAACAAAAGGTGACGCAACAGGTGTTACGCAAGATTCTGCGCGACAAGCAACAATATGGTACTACGCCAACAAAGATGGGAACGGTCGTCTTGGATTTTTCCTCTCCTAATATCGCCAAGCCTTTCTCGATGGGACATTTACGTTCAACGGTCATCGGCAATGCCTTAGCAAATATTGCAGAAAAAAATGGCTATCAAGCCATTCGTATCAATCATTTAGGGGACTGGGGTACACAATTTGGCAAGCTTATTGTTGCTTATCAGCTTTGGGGTGATAAACAAGCTATTTCAGCGTCACCAATAGAGGAGTTATTAAAGATTTATGTGAAGTTTCATGAAGAGGCCGAGCAAGACCCAACGCTCAATGAACAGGCTCGTGCCGCCTTTAAAGCATTGGAGGACGGTAATGAAGAGGCACAGGCATTATGGCAATGGTTCCGAGATGTGTCATTCATAGAATTTCAAACAATATATGAGCTATTAGGAATTCATTTTGATGCCTTTATAGGTGAAGCCTTTTACAATGACAAAATGCCGTCCGTTGTAACAGAATTAAAAGAAAAAGGGCTCCTTGTGGAATCAGAAGGTGCGTATGTTGTGGAGATGGAGGAGATGCCTCCATGTTTAATAACGAAAACGGATGGAGCCACGCTTTATGCGACGCGTGATTTAGCAGCAGCCCTGTATCGCCAACAGCACTACCAGCCCCAAAAGATGTTCTACGTTGTTGGCAATGAGCAGTCCCTCCACTTTAAACAACTTTTTCAGGTCATCGAAAAAATGGGCTATCCTTGGGCAAAGAATCTGCAACATGTGTCATTTGGCATGATGCTGAAGGATGGCAAAAAAATGTCGACGCGTAAAGGTAAAGTGGTGTTATTAGCTGATGTACTAGCAGAAGCTATAACGACGGCACAGCGTAATATGGAGCAGAAAAACCCTTCTCTACCTAACAAAGAGCAAGTCGCAAAGCAAGTGGGGGTTGGAGCGGTAATTTTTAATGATTTAAAATCCTATCGTCTCAACGATATTGAATTTTCAATCGAGCAAATGATGAATTTTGAAGGCGAAACAGGGCCATATGTACAGTATACATATGCACGTATTTGCTCTATTTTAGATAAAAAGAAAGCTCCGCCTCAAGATATGCTATTCAAATCTTTAGGAGAGCAGGCTTGGCCGATTATTTTATTACTAGAACAGTTTCCTAAAACGGTAGCTATGGCTTTTGAGCAGGCTGATCCGTCCCAAATAGCGAAATATGCCTTACAACTGGCACGTTTATTTAATAAATATTATGCACAGTACAAAATATTAGCAGAAGATGAACAGCAAGCATCCCGTCTTGCATTATGTCAGAGTGTTGCTATTGTTTTAAAAGAGTCATTAGCCTTATTAGGTATTGAATCACCTGAAAATATGTAAGAAGCCTTAGCCATGTAAAGGTAAACTGTCCAATCATTGACCAACCATCGAAAACATGATAAAAGGATAGAGGAATCCATGCAAGCTTTTCATAAATGAAGGCTGCGTAATAACAGAGGGGATCAAACAATTGGCTAAAAAACATTGGACATTATCACTCACCTTCGTGGTCATTAGTATATTTTTTGTGGCTCTTAATATGAGGCCAGCTGTCACGGGAATAGGACCGCTTTTTAATGTCCTCATGACATCCTTACAAGTCTCGAATACAAGCATGAGCTTTCTCACAGCTATCCCCGTTTTTTGTATGGGATTATTCGCACCTTTGGCTGTCCCGCTTCAGCGAAAAATGGGCACGAAATCAGCTATCACCCTTTTAGTGGCCATCCTTGTCGTCGCGAATGGGCTACGCTTTTTCCAAGCAAGCTATCTCTTGCTCATCGTGACAAGCTTTGCGGCAGGCTTAGCGATTGCAATGATTGGTCCTATCCTAAATGCTTATATTAAGAAAAAGTTTCCAGAACGCTTTACGACAGTAGTCGGTATCTATTCATTCGGTATAGGCGTAGGGGCTACTTTAAGTGCAGCCTTAACCGTGACTTTTTATCAGAGTTTCAGTAATAGCTGGACAATCGCCCTTGGTATGTGGTCAATCCTTGCTATAGTTGCGCTCGTTATCTGGCTAGCGGCAATTCCATCCGAACACAACGAGCAGCTCCAACAAGTAACTACGTCAAAAGAAGTCCGTAATCCGTGGACATCTAGACGTGCCTGGGTAATTTTACTGTACTTTGGTTTACAAACATCACTCTTTTTCTCAATCATGTCATGGCTTACGCCGCTATTGCAGGATAAAGGCCTGTCATTAGAGGCATCCAGTGCTATGCTAACAATTATGTCTATTGTACAAATGATAGGGAATATGGCGGTACCAATTCTAATGGAAAAATGGTCTAGTCGAATGGCCTGGCTACTAGTGTTTAGCTTTGTTGGCATGATTGGATTTATGCTACTCTGGCTGACAGCGGGTATTTACCTATGGCTGGCTGTTTTATTAATTGGCATTGTGCTAAGCGGGCTATTTCCAATCGGACTACTGTTGCCTCTTGATGAAGCCAAAAATGATCAGGAGGCCACAAGTTGGTCATCTATGGTGCTGGCAGGTGGCTTTATGGTAAGTGCCATTATCCCCATTCTAATAGGCGTTTGCTATGACCTAACGGGCAACCATACATGGACGTATCTGATCTTTGTATTATTAATGCTCGGCATTCTAGTAACGACAGGACTATTAAGAAAAAAATGATTGTAAGAGACATGTGTCAGTTTGCACATGTCTTTTTATGTGAAAATTATTTTGAGGGTATAATATCCTTCCATCCTCACAGCAAATTTTGTCTTCCATCAATATTAATGGGTAGAAAGAAATGACTTTAGGGAAGTTGCTGCATTTTTCTAATATTAATTATTCAATAATAATATTATGTAAACTTGAAACATTACTAGTCCTTGATTATGATAGAGAAGAGAGAATGTAGAATAGAAAGTTTTGGTGAAGGTATGTATAAAAAAGTGCTCATTTTAGGAGCGACAGCTTTTCTTGTAGCAGGCTGCGACAGTCAAATAGGGATAGGATGGTTTCAAAATAAAAAGGCAGAGGTAGAATCAGAAGGAGCTGTGACGAAGCAACAGGAAAAAATTGTCCCAGAGGTCAAAGTGATTGGAGAGCATGGTGTTGGAGCAGGCATTATTATCAGGCAGCAGGATGATCAACTGTATATTTTAACGAATGGTGCACTAGTGGCATCCAAACCAACTGCCCTCGTTCAATTTGGTCAGGACAAGCTGGTAGTAGCGACTATTCATGTCATGTCAACAGCCTATAATATGGCCCTGCTACGAGTAACCTATCAAGCTGATGTGCAAGTGCCTAATTTATATGAAGGTGAGCTAAATCAGCTAGCTGTTTATGTGAATGGCTTACCCTATACGATTCAAAAATACCAAGATAAAGTAGCGGCTTATTATATAAAAGCGGAACAATCGATACCTTTAGGAAGCCCTGTCATGGAGGCTGAAAACGGAGCCATTGTCGGATTATATGTTAATCGACAACAGCAAGGAGCGTCGCAGCCATACATATTGCCTATAAAGGAATTCCAAGCATCCATCGATGAATGGATTGAGGAGGGCATGACAGCCAGTGTACGACTTTCCCAATCGAAAAACTTATACCCCTATATTGAACAAGGGGATAAAGAAGCTGTACAGCAAGCAATCGAACAATATGGAGAAAATATATTTGCGTATAATACCGATGAAATTATGCTATTTTTAGATACGTTTCACAAGTATTTAAAGGGGGCTGTGACAACCCAGGATGCAAGTGTTTTGAAACCGATTGTCGGGACAGAGGCTATACAGGAAACCTTGGCTAGTATGGTTGCCTATTATGCTTCCAAGCAAGCCAAAATTCATTTCTCAGACACGGATATTCAGGCAATTCGTGTAGAGGGACAGCGTCTTATCGTACAGGCTAAAACGGAATATATCCTGACGAATGCTGCTGGACAGGAGGCACTTGCCTACTCCAACATGTTGTATGAGTTAGAAAAAAATGAACAGGGCGAGTACAAGCTACTTGGTCTCACAAACAAGGAGTGAATTTTGCATGGAGCAAGCTAGACAAATGCTACAGCATCATTTTGGCTATGATACCTTTCGGCAAGGACAAGCCCAGATTATTGAACAAACATTACGAGGGCAGTCAAGTCTTTGTGTCATGCCAACAGGTGGAGGGAAATCCATTTGCTATCAAATTCCAGCGCTAATGCTTGAGGGGTTAACCATCGTGATTTCGCCACTGATTTCACTGATGCAAGATCAGGTGGAGGCTTTACGTACAGCAAATATTCCAGCAGCCTATATTAATAGTACGCTGACGGCACAGGAAGTGGATGAAACCATGCAGCTTGCTAGTGCGGGTTATTTAAAGCTCCTCTATATTGCACCTGAACGACTGGAAAGTACTACGTTTCTTCAAGCATTGTCGTATTTATCTGTCCCATTACTTGCGATTGACGAGGCTCATTGTATATCGCAATGGGGGCATGATTTTAGACCAAGCTATCGTTCGATCCACAAGCTTTTTACGCTATGGCCCCAAAAACCCACTGTTTTAGCACTGACAGCTACTGCAACGCCAACGGTTTGTGATGATATTCGTCAATTGTTAGAGATTGATGAGCAGGCAACAGTCATGACAGGCTTTTCACGTGAGAATTTGGCACTTTCGGTGTTAATTGGTGAAAATAAAGAACGCTATGTAAAAAATTATGTTCAACAAAATAAACAGGAAGTGGGCATCATTTATGCAGCTACTCGAAAAGCTGTGGATGCCATTTATGATGTGCTGAATCGCTCTGGTGAAGACGTTGCGAAATATCATGCAGGTTTATCAGAGAACTTACGAATGGCTGAGCAGGAGCGGTTTTTAAAAGATGAGGCACGTATCATGGTGGCAACGAATGCTTTTGGTATGGGTATTGATAAAAGTAATGTGCGCTTTGTGTTGCATTATCAAATGCCTCGTAATATGGAGAGCTATTACCAGGAAGCGGGCCGTGCTGGTCGAGATGGTCTGCCAAGTGCTTGTATTTTATTGTATGCTTCAGGGGACGTTCAAACACAGCGTTTTCTTATCGAACAGTCACAGGATGAGGCTCGTATTACACAGGAGCTAGCTAAACTACAAACAATGGTCGATTATTGCCATACTGAGGGCTGCTTACAGAATGCGATTTTAGCGTATTTTGGAGAAGTTGAGGAGGAGCCATGTGGGCGTTGTAGTAACTGTATTGATGGGCGAGCAGTGACAGATGTGACAGAGGATGCGCAAAAGGTGCTGGCCTGTGTTGTGCGTATGGGACAAAAATTCGGGAAGACCATGGTGGCACAGGTGCTAATTGGCTCTAAAAATCAAAAGATCGCTGAATTTGGCTTTGCCCGTTTATCGACCTATGGCATTTTAAAAGGACAATATACCTCAAAGGATGTCTCCAACTTTATCGAATTTTTAATTGCAGAGGGCTTGCTGGCTGTGAAGCACGGTACATTCCCTACAATTTATGTATCTGCTGAAGGCAAGGAAGTGCTGCTTGGCAATCGACAGGTCATGCGTAAGGAAGCTGTCACAGTGAAGAAGCTGGTGGATAATGATCCATTATTTGAACACTTACGGGTATTACGCAAAGAGATTGCCGACGAGGAAAAGGTCCCACCATTTGTTGTATTTTCTGATAAAACGTTACGTGAATTATGTGATAAGAGACCAACTGTACTGGAGGATTTACGACAGGTGAGTGGTATAGGCGAAGTAAAATTTGAGAAGTATGGTCAACGCTTTTTTGACGCACTACAATCGTTTTTAGAAGCCTCTGTTTAATAAACTTGTTGCTATTGTATAAAAGAGAGGTGTCCCACAAGCTGGAGACACCTCTTTTATATTATTTTTCCCAATGCTTTGCAATGAACGTATCACGCCCAGAAACGGCACGGTCTTGCTGATAGTGTGCTGTCTCTTTTTTATAATAATCCTGGTGATAATCCTCTGCTGGATAAAAGCGTTCAGCATCGCGAATTTTGGTTACAATAGGTTTATCAAAGCGTCCGCTATTGGCAAGCTTTTCTTTCGATGCCTCTGCGATTTGCTTTTGCTCATCTGTATAGGTAAAGATTGCTGTAGTATAGGATTCACCACGGTCATGGAACTGTCCATACGCATCCGTCGGGTCAATTTGCATCCAATAAATATCAAGGAGCTGCTCATAACTAAAAATAGCAGGGTCGAATTCGATTTCGACAACTTCTAAATGACCTGACGTTCCTTTTTTGACATCTTCATAGGTTGGGTTTTCTAAGTGGCCACCCATATAGCCTGAAGTGACTTTATGTATACCATCCCACTCGACGAATGGCTTGACCATACACCAGAAACAGCCGCCAGCAAATGTCGCTTTTTCTATCATTTGAATCATCCTTTCTTTTGTGAAAATATTATAGCATTGTTTTACGCCAAACTGTGCAAATGGGTGTAAAATAACGTTTAGATAGAAAAACATGGAATAGATCCTTTTTATAATGAAACTTTCTAGCTAATCAATCGTTACATTAACTATATCAAAATAGAGGAGTTAGTTGTTATGGAAGAGCAAGATTATACGAGACGCTCCCAACGTCCTAAAAAGCGTCGATTACGTAAAGGGAGAGCATTTTTTACACTATTACTATTGTGTATCATTGTGATTGTCGGCTATTCGGTCATGCAATATCGCAGCGGGCTTGAGCTAGCCAACGACACCAAAGTTGCACAGGAGGATTTTACGGGTGATAGCATCAAAGGGGATATCGAAAACTATTTGATTTTAGGGGTCGATACACGTGGAGAGGAAAAATCACGGACTGATACAATGATGGTATTATCCTGGAATAAAGCAAACAACGACATTAAACTCGTATCCTTTATGCGCGATATTTACGCGGATATTCCAGGCTATCAATCCTATAAGCTCAATACAGCTTACTACCTAGACGGTGTTCAGCTATTAAAGGATACATTAACAAATATGTTTGGCCTACCGATTCATCATTATGCACTAATTGATTTTAAAAACTTTGAATCCTTAGTGGATATTTTAGCGCCAAATGGTGTGGAAATGGATGTTGAAAAGGACATGTCTGAAAATATTGGGGTAGAGTTAAAGCAAGGTGTTCATCGTTTAAATGGACAGGAGTTACTAGGTTATGCGCGTTTCCGTCATGATGCAGAAGGAGATTTTGGGCGTGTTGCACGTCAGCAAAAAGTGATTGAGGCATTAAAAACAGAGTTATTAACGCCTACGAATATGTTGCATTTACCAAAATTTGTTGGTGCTGCACAGGGCTATATCACAACAGATTATTCATCTACTGAGGAAATGCAGCAAGTACTGAAATTGCTATCAAAGGGCAAGGTAAACATTGAGAAAGCAACCATCCCTATCGAGGGTAGCTATCAATTCCAAAACTTTAGCCATGCGGGCGATTCTATTGTCATCGATGTGGAGCAAAACAAAGCCTTTTTAAGTGATTTTTTAGGTATTTCACTAGAGTGATGTTTCGCAAAAACCAGCATTATCCTGTAATATAAAGGTAGAGCATTTGGATTGGGGTGGATATATGGAAAAAGAGAGACCAAAAGAGCGTTCAAGCCTGTTAGCAACCAAGTTTATTCGTTTTTTAGGTGGTAGAAACCTATTATTTACACTGGTAATTTTATTACTGGTGGCATGTGTTATTTTTATGTTTAATCAAGTTTCCTTTATCTTTACCCCGCTACAAGTTTTATTTGAAGTAGTCATTTTACCAGGGGTACTAGCCGTCATTGGTTACTATTTATTACGCCCATTGCTGGCGATTCTAGTACGATGGCGCATTCCAAGAATATGGGGTATTTTAATCCTCTATATTGCGGTCATTGGTGTCATTACGTTACTTGTGGTGCTAGTCTATCCGTTTTTACGCGATCAGTTCACGAATTTAGCACAGGAATTCCCAGAGTACTTCATGGCATTTACGCAAAACATTGTAGAATTCCTAAATCATTCACGTTTTAATGAGTACTTAGATAAAATTAGTTTTAATTTTGATGAAGTTTTGAATAACTTCACAACGGATATGGTAAAAACAGTGAAGGATATGGCGACCAATGTAGCACAGGGTGTGGCATCTGGAATTACCGGCTTCCTATCAACGTTAACAGGTATTGTGCTATCACTTGTAACGGTGCCATTCATTCTGTTTTATTTACTAAAAGAGGGCGAAAAATTACCGAAATTTATGCTAAAAGTGTGCCCACCACGTATGCGTAAAGAGGTAACTGACATTTTCCATGACATGGACAAGCAAATTAGTTCGTACATACAGGGACAGATTTTAGTATCCATGTGTATTGGGGCAATGGTGACGATTGGCTTCTTAATTATTGGCATGAAGTATGCTTTATTGCTCGGCTTCCTTGCCATGATTACAAGTGTGGTGCCCTATTTAGGACCCGTTATTGCGATCACACCAGCAGTCATTATCGCTCTTGTTACATCCCCATTGATGCTGATTAAGCTGGCAATTGTATGGACAATCGTTCAGTTAATCGAAGGAAAGTTCATTTCACCGCAAATTATGGGGAAATCACTCAGTATTCACCCGATTACGATTATCTTTGTACTATTAACGGCAGGCTCCTTATTTGGTGTCCCAGGCGTTATTTTAGGGATTCCGGGCTATGCAATCTTTAAGGTACTTGTCACGCATTTATTCAAGCTCTTTAAGCAGCGCTATAATCGCTACGAAGATGACGTTCATCAAAAATATGATATCTAATAAACGACCAGCTACTGCTAGCAACGCAGTAGCTGGTTTTTGCTGTAGAAAACGGCATTATGCTATTCTAGTAGTAGAGTCAAAGCAAGGGGGAAAAGGAAATGGCATACATACCGATTAATTTTCAAGAGAAACTGGCTAAATTTCAAGAGCATTGGTCTCCAAAGGTCATTGCTGAAATGAATGATTATCAATTCAAACTCGTCAAAGTTCAGGGGGATTTTGTTTGGCATAAGCATGAGGATACGGATGAGGTATTTATCGTCCTTGAGGGGCAATTAATCATCGAATTCCGAGATGGCCAGGTAAGCTTGCGTGCAGGAGAGATGTTTGTTGTCCCACGCAATGTGGAACATAAACCCTTTGCAGCTTCGGAGTGTAAAATTCTGCTTGTAGAGCCAATGGGTGTCGTGAATACAGGTGAGGAGCAATCAGCGCTTACCGCTGAAAATGATGTGTGGATTTAACCATCATAGAAAAACCCTTCCAACAAAATGTTAGAAGGGTTTTTACATTGACTAATTATTGCTTTGCTAATAATTGTACTTTTGCTAAGCGTTCCACGGCTTCTTGCAGAAGTTCCTTTGGTTGAACTAATGCTAAACGTAAATAGCCTTGTCCAGCTGTACCAAATACGGTTCCTGGAACTGTGACAACGCCTACTTGTTCAATCAATTGAAAGGCTAATTCTGTGCAATCGATAGCATAGGGATATTTAGCCCATACGAACATTCCACCATCAGAGGGTGCGGCTTCCCAGCCTAAAGCTTGTAAGCCATTCATCAGCGTTTTATGGCGCTCTGAGAAAGTGGCACGTAAGCTTTCCGTAATTTCCTCAGCGTTATCCAATGCTACGACAGCCGCATCCTGAATAGGCTCGAAAATACCGAAATCTAAATTTGATTTTAATTGCTTAATAACAGCGATCATTTCTGCATTTCCTGCGATATAGGCAATACGTGTTCCAGCAAGGCTAAAGCTTTTAGAGAGGGAATTAATCTCCATACCGACCTCTTTTGCTCCTGGTGCAGCTAGGAAGCTAATAGGGCCATCTCCCGTAAAATAGAACTCTGAATAGGCAGCATCATGGAGGACGATGATATTATACTTTTTAGCAAAGGCGATGACTTTTTCAAAGTATGCTAATGACGGCATCGCTGGTACAGGATTTCCCGGTAAGTTTAAAATCAATAGCTTTGCTTTCTGTGCAATTTCTTCTGGTACAGCGTCTAAATCAGGTAAATAATCGTTGTCTGCTGTTTGAGGCATGTAATAAGGTGTTGCGCCAGCTAAGTGAATCCCTGCGTCATACGCTACATAAGCTGGGTTTGTGGATAAGACGATGTCTCCTGGATCACAAAAGGCAATTGGTAAATGCACTAAGCCTTCTTGCGAACCAATTGTTTGAATAATTTCTGTTGCGGGATCTAGATCAACATTACTACGACGCTTATAGTAGCGACTCACCGCGTCATAAAAACGCTGTGTGCCAGTCAGTGTATAGCCATAAGATTCGGCTAAACCTGCACGATAGGAAAGATGCTCACGTATTTTGGCATGTGGAGGAAGATCAGGGCTGCCTAAGCTTAGGTCAATTAAGGTCATGCCCTTTGCTTGCTGCTCTCGAGCAAAATTTTTCAAATCTCCGAAAATTGCTGGTGTAAATAATGACATTTTTTTAGATGGTACGATTTTCAAAACTAGTACACTCCTTGTAGTTGTATAACAGAATAGTAGTTCACATTTTATCATACTGAAGCGCAGAAAGGGACAGATATTCTGAAAAAAGAAAATATTTATATAATGGAGAGGATGTGTGCATAGACTAGCGAAAAAAGATTTTCTATCATTGGGAGAAGCTACTATAAATTCCTTCAAAGAGGAAAGTGTATTATACTATGTATAAAGCTTTTCAGGTGGGGTGAGTCTTATGAGAACAGAGCAAGAAATGTATGATTTAATCCTAGCCACTGCACAACAGGACACTAGAATTCGTGCTGTTTACCTAAATGGCTCAAGAGCAAATCCGAATGTACCAAGGGATATGTTTCAGGATTTTGATGTTGTGTATGTCGTAACAGATATAGCCTCTTTCTTACAAGATGATAAATGGATTCAAGTATTTGGTGAGCAGCTGATGGTGCAGGAGCCTGATCGATTGGATAAGGAGCTTGGCTTGGACAAAGACTTTTCTTATTGCTATACATATTTAATGTTATTAAAGGATGGGCATCGCATTGACCTTCGCTTATTATCGACACAAGCTATGCTGGATGAATATGGACAAGACAAGCTGACAGTCCCTTTACTCGATAAGGATCAGCTTTTGCCATCTATCTCTCCATCTTCAGATTGTGGCTATCATATTAGTCCACCGACTGTGGGGCAATTTGCCAGCTGTACCAATGATTTTTGGTGGTGCTTACAAAATATAGCCAAGGGCATTTGGCGAGATGAGCTCCCCTATGCCAAGCAAATGTTTGAGGAAACGACAAGGCAGTCCTTACATCAAATGCTTAATTGGTGGATTGGTCAGCATCATCATTTTCAGATATCTACAGGCAAAATGGGAAAGTATTTAAAAAACTATGTGCCAGCTAATTATTGGGCATTGTACGTAAAAACCTATGCCGACGCTGATTATGCTAACATGTGGAATGCCCTGTTTGCGGCATGTATACTCTTTCGAAGCATCGCAAAGGAGGTTGCCCATCACTTCCAGTTCTCGTACCCTCACGAGGATGATGCTCGTATGTCAGCCTATTTGAAGCATGTACGTACATTACCACCAGATGCGAAAACGATTTTGTAAGGGGGAAGAGGGCATTGAAGGTTTATTCATTAAGTGGACCAAGCGGCACAGGCAAAAGTACAAGTGCGCTGGCCTTTGCCCATAAATTAGGGGTGGAGGCTATTGTTGATGATGGATTACTCATTGTGAATGGCGTCAGAGTGGCAGGTCTTTCTGCTAAATTCGAAAAGAATACAATTACTGCTGTACGACGTGCCATTTTTACAGATCCAGCTCATCGTGAGGCTGTCCAAAAGGCGCTAGCTCATCATCAGGTACAATCTATTTTACTGATAGGCACATCGACTAAAATGACGAATAGTATTGCCAAGCAGCTAGAGCTGGGTCCGATTGAACACTATTATAATGTAGAAGATGTCCGTTCATTGAAAGAAATTCAAAAAGCACGCTTTATCCGTCAAACACAGGGCAAGCATGTTATGCCGATTCCATATAGACAAGTGGAGCAAAATTTCTTTAAACGATTGGTGCAAAAGGGCATGGAGATTTTTTCTTCGAAACGAGAAAAAATCGGGGAAACGACGATTGTACGTCCTGATTTTCAGCGGGAATATATAGAAATCAGCAAGCATGTTTATGTACAGCTACTGACATACTGCTGTAGCCAACAGGCAATTGTACAAAAGGTCGAGCAAGCACAATTTGTGCTAGGGGATCAGGTTCAAGCTATCCTCACTATTCAAGTAAAGCTGCCGATCGATTATCCATTAGCAGCGTGTTTAGTAGAATTACAACGAGCTGTGCAGCAAGATTTTTATCTACATTTTGGCTATGAATTAGATGCTATTCATGTACATGTAAAAACGGCTTTGCAAAAGAAAAAAGCGTAAAAAACAGGTACTCCGCTCGCACGTTGGCGTTAAGAGTACCTGTTTTTTATTTAGGCTGGCGAGTGAACTGTGGCTGGCGTTTTTCCACAAAGGCACGACAACCCTCTGCGAAATCACTGCCTACAAATGGTGAAGAGCCTTGCCATAAGGTCGGCGCACTATCGAGACATTCTTGAACAGATTGCTTCACGGCAAGTAAGGATTCAGGCGACATTCCTGCAACCAGCTTACCCATTCGAATCATGTATTTATTTAAATCTTTTTCAGCTACTAGGTAGTTAAGCATTCCAAGCTTGAAGGCTTCCTCTGCTTTAAACATTCGTCCTGTAAAGACTAAATCCTTGGTTGTGGCAGGGCCAACAAGCTGAACTAAACGCTGTGCAAATTTGTTATTTAAGGTGATTCCTAATTTACCGACAGGAATGCCGAGCTTGGCCTTTTCAGAGCCAATGCGGATATCGCAGGCTAAGGCTAATTCCAAGCCAGCGCCCATCGCAGGCCCATTGATGACGCCAATCGTTGGAATCGGGAGGCGCTCAATGGTAGAAATGGTTTTTTCCATATGTACAAAGGCTTCTTCAGCTTGTTCAAGAGAAATGGCATTGAACTCTTTAATATCGGAGCCCGCTGTAAAGTTTTGGCCAGAGCCTCGTAAAATTAGTACTTTATTTTTCGGATTATCTAATACTTGTAGGGCAATTTTGGCTAATTGATCCCACATGTTTGCGGTTAATGCATTTTTTGCTTGTGGTCGATGAATCGTAATAATCGCTAGTCCAGCTGTTTCTTGATAAATAATTTTCGCATCTTCTGCTTCCAGTCGAGTCGTTTTTACTTGCATATCGGAAAGCCTCCTACATGTTAGTGTCTATCTTTATTATATAACACAATTAACCATAAACACGAAATGATACGAATTTTCACATAAAATTGTATTGTTATACAAGAATGTAGGGCATAGTAAGCATTTATTGTACTACAACAGGGGAGCGGAATTTACTATTGTAAGAAAGCAAAAATTATGAGAAACTACTTTAGGAACATATGTTTCTTCATTACGTAAAGGGCATTTGAATGGTAGAAGCGGGTTCCTGTTATAGAAATACAGATTATCCGACATTACAATATGATAAAATGCAGTTGAACCTACGCACCCAAAATATAGTAAAATATAAATAACTCACGCAAAGTAGACAAGGAGGGACGATTTGATTACACTCAGGGACGCATGGAATAGCTACTATTTATTGCTACAATCATTGAAAAAAAGTCCTGCCACAAAAAAACAATACAATATGGATGGACAGCAATTTTTAACTTTCGCCCATAAGCAAAACTACTTGTATGTAGATCATCAATTGAAAAATTTATTACAGCTCTACTGCGACTATTTAAAGGAAACCTACAGTAATATCAATACTTTTAACCATAAAATAGCGACATTACGAGGCTTTGTAGACTTTATTTTTTTACGAGAGTGGGTGGAGCCTTTTGATTATCAGCATCTTTTACAGCCGAAAAAAAGACAAAAAGAGACACTGCAAGCACTGACAAATAAGCAGATCATGCAAATTGCAAACGTATGGCCCACCTATTTTCAACATGCTAAAACAAAGGAACATGCATGGCTGGCAAGACGCAATGGCTGTATCGTTCAAGTGTTGATGGAAACAGGTTGTAAGCCTGCCGAGCTCGTTCGCATGAAATGGACACACTTTAATGAAGAAAAAGCGACTCTTTTTATAGCCAACCGAAATGGACGTCGAGAAATAAAGTGTTCAACGATCCTCATGGACATGCTCGCACAGTATAAAAAAGAGACGACCAATTTACATGAGCAAGAGTTAGGGGAATGGGTTTGGGTAAGCGAGGCAAGTTTAGCGAAGCCGATTACTACGAAAACAGTTGAACGCATTTTTCAAACGATGTCACAAGATATAGGGAAGAATGTAAGAGCCACTGACTTGCGTTATACTGTGATGCAACGGGCGTTTCAACAGGAAAAAACGCTGGAGCACATTCAACAAGAAATGGGCTATGTACGGAAATGGGTGCTAACAGAAAGACAGCAGCGCCTAGAATAAAAGCGTGCAGTAATCGCGATTTATCACCATTACTGCACGCCTTTTATAAATGATTCAATGCTTTGACATTTACTTTGACTGTTAAATCATGCTTGCCTCCTGTATATACCCCTTCCACAGGGCTAATGTCACTATAATCGCGTCCAATACATAAAATAATATGGTTTTCTAATACTTCCACATTATTTGTGGGATCAAGACCGATCCAGCCAATACCTGGAATCATGACTTCTACCCAGGCATGTGTAGCGATATCTCCGATGAGGGCTGAATTTTCATCGACATATAGATAGCCACTAACATAGCGAGCTGGTATTCCTTTCGCCCGTAAAACAGCAAGCATGACATGGGTGAAATCCTGACAAACACCCCGTTTTAATGCAAATGCCTCACTTGCTATTGTAGTTACATCGGTCGCTGTCGGGTCATACTCAAAGCTAGAATATAAATACTGCATTAAATTAAGCGAAAAGAGCACAGGATTTTCAGCATGACCAATCGCATGATAAACTTCCTCTAGCTGCTGCTCTGTCATAAATGTAAAATGTGTTGCTTTTAAATACGGTAAATAATGCTCATAGAATAGCTGTGAGTGAAAGATGGTCTGCATTTCGGGCGAATATTGAATACGATGAATAAATGGTGCACGCTGAATACTAACAATTGAAGATGTATGAATTTCTAGTATTTGATGTTGCTCTGGTATATAAAAGGAACCAACAGTATTGCCCCAAATATCCGTATGCTCACGGGTTAGGGAGGATGGCGTAATGGCAATTCGATAAGATAATAATCGCTGACGCTCATCGCTACGCGGCTTTAAACGAATAGTATTCAAGCTTTGATCGACTTCAGACTCATATTGAAAAATATTTGTATGCTGAATTTCAAATTTCATCGTGTCCGCTTCCTTCTGCTTACTGACTTGCCTGTTGAAAGGGAGCTGTGGTGAATTCCTTTCAAGGTTGTACGCTGGGTTCATATAAATGATAGATTGTCGAAAAGGCATCACTAAAAGCCATACATTGAGACAATCTTTCCTCCATCATTTTTAGGGTTTCCTCAATAGTCATTTGCCAAAAATCGATATGATCGATTGCAAGAACAAGGTTACTAATATCCGACTGAAGCGTTAAAAATCGTGGGGATAAAGAATCAAGTTCAATAGCCGTTATGGCTTCTTCTATTTTCTTTACACAGAACATCACAGAACATGGGAAATGCGCATCTTGGACTAAATACCGAATGACCGTTAGTAAATTGGTCTGGCGATGCTTCCGCATGAAAGATTCTCTTGCTGCGGAAAGATCCAATAAAAAGGTACCATCATCCTCTAACAGTGACGTACCTGTTCGCTGCTGTTGTTCTACGATTATCACGATCATCCGAATGGTTTTTTCTGCTCGTTCAAGCCATTTGCCGACCTGCATAAAATAGAAGGGAAGATCGCGATCCATCGAGCCCTCAATTAACCCTGTCTCCATCCATAAAGTCTTTCGTACATCCTGTAAAAAATCTTGAAGGGCAATGAGTGGAATAGGTCGTTCTCTTTTTAGTATGGACTGTTGCTTTGTTAAATAAAAGGAATTTTGAATTTCCCAAAGTTCCGTTGGCATACTATCACGTGTAACTCGTGCATTTTCCCGAATAGCACGCAATGTGGCATGAAGGGCATTGCCGTTTTTCTCAGAAAACAGAAGATAATCAATCAAAGGGTTAACACGAATCGTTGTGTAATTTGCTAAATACTCCTCCTTAGAGGCACAAATATTTAAAACAGCCTCCCAATGATCAATATAATCATGTTCTTGCCCAGATTGCTCCAACATATTCAACAGCTGTACCTGTAATATATGTGCATTTGTTTGTGTACGTTCACTATAACGTGCCATCCAGTACAACGCGTCGGCTACTCGACTTAGCATGCTGCAATTCCTCCTTTAAAATCCACGTATCCTTTGCACCGCCCCCTTGAGAGGAATTCACCACAAGAGACCCTTCTTGTAGTGCCACTCTGGATAAACCACCAGGCAACACATAGCATTCCTCACCTTTCATGACATAGACACGTAAATCAACATGGCAAGGATAAAATCGCCCATTCTGGAAGGCAGGTGCTCTGGACAATTTAATCGTTGGTTGTGCAATGTATTGATAGGGCTGTTCAACAATTTTTTGCTTAAATAAAGCAATCTCTTCCTTACTCGCATGTGGACCAATTAACATGTCATAGCCGCCAGAGGCTCCTACATTTTTAATAACGAGCTCGTGTATATGCTCTAGCACCCATTCACGCTGACTGTCATCTCCTAGATGATAGGTTTTCACATTCGGTAGAATAGGTTCTTCCTGTAAATAATAGCGAATCATCTCAGGCACATAGGCATACATTGCTTTATCATCTGCCACTCCATTCCCAACGGCATTCAAGATGGATACATGACCTGCTTGATAAGCAGCCATTAAATGTGGAACACCTAATAAAGAATCCTCACGAAAGACAGTAGGATCTAGAAAGTCATCATCAATCCGCCGATAAATAATATCGATTTGCTGTAGGCCATAAATGGTTTTCATATAGACCTTCAAATCCTGTACAACTAAATCACGGCCCTCGACGAGCTGGATGTTTAAATGCTGGGCTAAAAAAACATGATCGTAATACGCAGAATTGTACATGCCTGCTGTCAGAAGTACAGCTTTAGGCTCTCTTTCTGCTTGCATGGAAGGTGGACGATGGGCAAGAAGTGCTTTTTTCATATAAGCCATTTGTTTATCAAGAGGTCGAATCGTATGCTTGGAGAAAAATTCAGGGTATACTTCCTTCATCACATCCCGATTTTCAAAGACATAGGAAATGCCGGAAGGGTTGCGTAAATTATCTTCGAGTACATGATAATCACCTTTTTCATCCCGAATTAAATCAATCCCTGCTAAAAATATATGATTCGCAATTGGTACTTGAAGTCCTCTCATGGTTGGTTTGAAATAAGGATTATTTTCAACAAGCTGCCTCGGAATAAGACCGTCCTGAAAGATCTTTTGCTGTCCATAAACATCCTGTAAAAATTTGTTGAGTGCCTCCACGCGCTGCTTGACACCTGCTTCAATCATGGCCCATTTGCTTTGAGGAATAATAATTGGGACACAATCAAAAGGCATGGTACGTTCTGTTCCATCTTGTGCACCATATACCGTAAATGTAATCCCTTGTCTGAGAAAGCTCGCTTGCGCTTGTCGGTATTTTTCTTCAAGTTGCTCCCGCGAAAAAAAGGTTAGCTTATGATGAAAAGATCGATAATGAGGCTTTGGCTTATTGCCATCAAACATTTCATCGAAAAACAGACTAGAATCATATAAATTCATCATATGGATCGCCTCCGAATTCAAGTAGTAGTGAAAACATGTTACACTGTGAATAAATACATAAAAGGAGCTAACAACCATGACCATCATTAATTTAATGCAAGCGTATGAATTAGATAAACTATCCAAATTAAATTTATCAGACGAGGAAATTTTACGAGCTTTGCGTTCGGGGGATGTGTCAGCTTGGCAAGAACAAGTGCCAAACTATGAATTTAGCGAGACAATGGCTCTATATCAGGAAGGGGAACAACAGTTCTTAAATGCATACCATGGCCATTATCGAATCAAGTATGTAACATTACCAGGCATCCAACGTTTATTGCAGCTACGCTTTCAATTAGAAGAAGGGAAGGATTACCAACTATTAGAAACAGGTATCCAGCATTTAACGTGTGATGAGGAAACAGTCACAAGACTTCAGCAAATGTTATCGACAAACTGGTCACTAACAAAACAAGAGGATGGGAATTATTCAGTTTTTGTAAAATAATCCCATGCGCGTTGTGAGACGAATCGACATGGACAGTTACCCATCTATTGTTTTTTCGAAGCGTCTCACACAGCAAATAAAGTCTACTAGATTTTAATATTCATTTACCGAGAACTTTATGCCTAAAATCCTATAACTGTCACAAAATAGTTGTAACAAAAATCCTCTTTTTAAAAAGGGGTTTTTTTATTACCTTCGAACAGAACATTTGTTCTAACGTACGAAAAAGGGCATTTTTTTCAATAAAGTTCCCAAATTTATATTTGGGAACGTTTTTTCATGGTAAAATAGAGCAAATAGAGGTGATGAGCATGCAAAAAACAAAACAACCAAAATTTATGAAGGATTTTCTTGTCTATTTAACAACCATCAAAGGAAAGTCTCAGCGCACAAGAAAAGAATATGAATATGACCTGACCTTATTTTTCCGCTTCCACAAAGCTGTCCAGGAGGATTTGGATATAGAGAATTTATCCGCCATTGATATTGGCACTATTACAATAGAAGAAATACGCGAAATGACATTAGAGGATCTTTATTTATTCATGGAATATTGCGAAGTACAGCGAGGCAATTCAGCTGCTGCACGAGCACGAAAAGTGGCCACATTAAAATCCTTTTTTAAATATTTAAAAGGCAAACGTCGACTTATCGAGGAAAATCCTGCAGATGAATTAGAGACACCAAAGATAGGCAGAAAACGACCTATTTATATGAACCTACAAGAAGCTACACAATTTATAGATGGGATTAAAAGCAATCAGGCCTCCCCGAGAAATTATTGCATGATGATGTTTTTCTTAAATTTAGGAATACGTGTCACCGAGCTATGTCAGCTTAATAAGACATCCATTCAAGGACGTTATTTAACCGTAATTGGGAAGGGCAACAAAGAGCGCACCGTCTATTTAAATGATAGCTGTATGCAGGCACTTGCTGACTATGAAAACAGTGGAAAGACACCCTATAAAGGCGAAGGCGAGGAGCCCCTATTTGTGTCTCAGAAGGGAACACGCTTTACACGTCAAACCGTTGCCAAAATCGTTAAACGCATTAATCAGCAGTCAGGTCTTCAAAAAGAACGACTTACACCACACAAACTACGCCATACATCCGCAACGATGATGTATAAAGCAGGGGCAGATATCCGTAGTTTGCAGCACATTTTAGGGCATTCTAGCGTCGCAACCACGCAAATTTATACACATATTGAAGATGAGCAGCTACAGCAAGTTTTAGAGAATAATCCATTTAATATTGTTCGTGAAAGATGATTTTCCCCTCTCCATATCGAATATATAGTAGAAGACCTAATGAAAGGGGAGCCAAGGATGTCAAACGTCAAAGAACATCTCGATACCACAAGAACACAATTGCTTCAGGAAATTCACTTATTGGACGATACAACCTTTAATAAGAAACCAGATGCACAAAGCTGGAGTGTGGCACAAATCTGTCATCATCTCGTATTAGTAGAGGAAGCAACAAAGAAAGCCATTACATGGGGATTAAAGGCAGAGGAACAGTCAACACCCGCTCGAAAAAATGTTCAGCTCATCTTAGATCGATCAAGAAAGTTCCAAGCACCGCCTATAGTAGAGCCAGCAGAAGAGCCTTTCACTGTTCAAGCGATGCTGGATTTACTAGCTACAACAAGAAAGAACCTCCTCGCCTTTTTGCAAACAATCGAGGAACCTGAAGCATTAGCTAAGCGCGCTGTGAAGCACCCAGCCTTAGGAGAATTACCACTCGACCAATGGATTGAAATGGTCTATATGCACGAGCAGCGTCATATCAAGCAATTACAAGAAATCGTTAGAGAATAACATGAATGAAAGGAATTTGGCCACAGGAGAGGAGCTAAATTCCTTTTATTGTTATTCAATTTTTCTGTTATAATCTCTTGACGTGCTACACAATCTGTTATATATTAAATAAAAATAATAACAACTGTTATAAAACAGATTTAGTTAGAGGAGGAAATTTAAATGTCAAAGTATCGTGATGGTTATGAATTTTATTGTGAAATGTGTGAGCGCTATGGATTGGAGCCAATTTCTTTCCGTTACTATGTATTACAATTATCACAGCAACAACTTTCGGCTTACAATATGCAAGCAAAACAATTAGGAATTTAAAAGGAGTGATTATGAC
>Ga0256875_1000068_pt1 | contig 29318 bp, 20 predicted proteins | sample MC6MC0418MT_FD_186354 | JGI IMG/M metagenome (GOLD analysis project Ga0256875, IMG submission 186354) | Metatranscriptome of enriched soil aggregate microbial communities from Iowa State University, Ames, United States - MC6-MC0418-MT... | ecosystem: Environmental > Terrestrial > Soil >... | reverse complement strand
GTGCTTTCGTGGCGGGCCATGGACAGCAGCTGTTCGACCAGGCGTGTGGCGCGGTCGATGCCGGCGGCCAGGCGCTGTTCGGCAAGCTGGCGGGCGTCTGGGTCGCTGGCGCGTCGCAGTGCTTGCAGTTGCAGGCGCAATGCCGTCAGCGGAGATCGCAATTCATGTGCGGCGTCTCCGACAAATTGCTTTTGTTGTGCGAACGCGCCTCGCATGCGTTCCAGCAGCAGATTCAGTTCCACGATAAGGGGGCGGATTTCATCGGGCAGCCCCGTCACGCTGACCGGCGACAGGTCTTCGGGCTGCCGCGCGGCAACCTGTTCGCGCGCGCGATTGACGGGGCGCAGCGACCAGCTCACCACGCACCAGATGATCAGCATCAGAACGGGCGCCGCAGCCGCAATGGGCGCGATGGTGCGCAGCGCCAGCGCGCGCGCCATGTGCTTGCGCACGTCCATGTCCTGCGCGACTTGGATCACCTGGAAGGGCGTCGCCAGCGAATACACGCGATACGTGGTGCCTTCCATTTTGGCGTCGGAAAACCCCAGCACGATCTGGTCGGGCAGGGGGCGGCGCGAACGCGAGTTGAAGACGCGCAGGCCGTCAGGCGTCCAGATCTGGATGATCAGGTCGTCGGCCATGGGTGTGGCGGCGCCGCGGTTATGGGTCGGGCCCGTGCTGAGCAAGCCATCGCCGGTGCCTAGCGACAAGGCGGTGCGTTGCAGCAGCGAATCAAAGATGTCGTCGGCCTGCGCGAGTGTGCTGCGATAGGCGATAGCGGCTTGCGCCAGCGCGCCGACCACGATGGCGGCCAGCAGGAAGAACAGCAGACGGGCTCGTAGCGAGTCGCTAAGCCGAATGCTCATGTTTTGGGAATGACATAGCCGACGCCTCTGACGTTCTGGATCAGGTTCGGACCCAGTTTCTTGCGCAGGCCATGAATATAAACCTCAACCGCGTTGCTGCTGACGCTGTCTTTCCAGCTGTAGAGTTTTTCTTCCAGCTGGGCGCGCGAAAAGATCATGCCCGGGCGGGCGATCAGGGGTTCCAGCACGGCCCATTCGCGGGCGGTCAGCGCAACGGGCGTGCCATCCACCATCGCCGCATGCGATTGCGGGTCGATGGTGATGCCTTCATGCTCAAACACGGGTTCGGCGCGCCCGGCGCTGCGGCGGATCAGCGCGCGCATGCGGGCCAGCAGCTCGTCTACGTCATACGGTTTGACGACGTAGTCATCCGCGCCAGCGTCCAGCCCCGCGATGCGGTCGCTGACGGCGTCGCGCGCGGTGGCGATCAGGACCGGCGTGCGGTCCTTGCGCGTGCGCAGGTCGCGCAACAAGGTCAGGCCGTCGCGCTTGGGCAGGCCCAGGTCCAGCAGAATCAAGTCATAGGTGTCGGTGCGCAAGGCCAGCTCGGCAGCGTTGCCGTCCTTGACCCAGTCGACGGCGTAATGCTCCGCGCGCAGGCAGTCCAGTACGCTTTCACCGATCATGATGTCGTCTTCGACGAGAAGGATGCGCATGGTGGTCTTCGCTTGGCTGAAGGAAAAATCCAGCAAGTTGGACGCGTGTGGGGCGGATGGAGTTCCCGTGAGCGGGGCCGCCAAGGGAAGGGGGCGCTCGGGCGAAGGATGTGCGGAAATGAAAAAAGCAGCCCGAGAGGGCTGCTTTTTGAATTTGGTGCCGGCAATAGGAGTCGAACCTACGACCTTCGCATTACGAATGCGCTGCTCTACCAACTGAGCTATGCCGGCAAGACCATTTGCTTCAACTTCTGCGTGCCGGTGTTGAATTCGGCGATGCTGAACGACAAGCAAAACATCTTTGTTTCTTCCAGTTCGTTGCCTTGTTTTTAGGGCCTGATCTGGAAAGACCGAAATCATATCAGAGTTTTTTCGCGATGGGAAACAACCGACGCAAAAAGATTTAAAAAATCTGCGATTTGCATGCGCCAAAAATTTAGTTCATAATTACGTTCTTGGCAGGTCCCCGATAGCTCAGTCGGTAGAGCGACGGACTGTTAATCCGCAGGTCGCTGGTTCGAGCCCAGCTCGGGGAGCCAAAACAAATACCGAACATCAAGGCCACTCACGCAAGCGAGTGGCCTTTTTGTTTTGCGCTGCGCGGGTAATGTGCCCTCTGTTGTACGCTGCGCAATCCGCGTCCACGGTGGGGTGGGGGCAATGCAACCGGTTGGGTCGAAGACGATGGAAGACGACAAACGCATTGGCGTGACCGTGATTTCTGGGTTTCTGGGCAGCGGCAAAACCACGCTGCTCAACCGCTTGCTGCACGAACCGGCCTATGCCGATGCGGTTGTCGTCGTCAACGAGTACGGCGATATCGGCGTGGACCATCACTTGGTGCGCCTGGCGCCGGCCAATGTGGTTCTGATCGAAGGCGGCTGCCTGTGCTGCGTGGTCAGTGGGGCGGTGGTCGACACCTTGCGCGATCTCTTCATGTTGGCGCTCAGCCGCCGGATCAAGCCGTTTCGCCATGTGCTGATCGAAACCAGCGGGCTGGCTGATCCGGCGTCCATTCTGTTCATGCTCAAACACGACCATTTCTTGGCCGAGCGCTATGCGTATCGCGGCGCGATCGTGCTGGTGGACGTGCGTCATGGCGAAGCGCAATTGGCCACGCAGCCCGAGGCGTCCCGGCAGTTGGCCTTGGCGGATACGGTGGTGCTCAGCAAGTCTGACTTGGCGGATGCGGCGCAATTGCGGCGGGTGGAGCAGGCGGTTGTTGCTATCAACCCGGGCGCGCAGCGGTGTGTGCAACGTCAGGATTCGCCGTTGGCGGGTGTGTTGCGCGACGGCCCGGATATGCTGGCGCGGCGCGATGGCGTTGCGCTGTCGAATTGGCTTCAGGCATTCGCCCAGCCGGCTGCTGGCCGGCATGCGCAAGTCGCCAGTTTTTCGCTGACCTTGTCATCGCCGATCGGCCGGGCTGCTTTCCTGGCGGGGGTGTCGCGAATTCAGGAGCGCTTCGGCCAGGGGCTGTTGCGCATGAAGGGGCTGGTGTGTTTCGAGGGCGAGGCGCTGCCGTGCGAGGTGCACGGCGTGCATGGTGAGCTGTATCCCTTGCGCGGGCTGACGCAATGGCCGGACGATGATCGATCCTCGCGTCTGGTCTATATCGTGCGTGGCTTGGATACGGACGAGGTGCAGGCTGCGGTTTGCGAGGCGCTGGGCCAGTCGTTTGCCTGATGTTGTTGCCGGGCCGGTCTGTCGGTTCGGTGCGCAAAATGTCTCATATTCGACGCGGATAATGCACAGAAATACGGTATAACCGGTACGGTCTGATGCAAGAATCGAGACAATCATGGATCGTCTGAAAGCCATGCAGGTGTTCGTGGAAGTCGCTGACCGGGGTAGCCTGTCGGCGGCCGCCGTCCATTTGGATATGTCGCGAGCGATGGTGTCCAGGTATCTGGCCGAAATGGAGCAGTGGGTGGGGGTGCGCTTGCTGCATCGCACGACACGCCGCCTGAGTCTCACGCCAGCGGGCGCGGAAACCTTGCCGCGCTGCCGGCAAATGCTGGATATGGTGGGCGATCTGCGCAGTGCGGTCTCGACCCCTGAAGACACGCCGCGCGGGTTGTTGCGCATCACGACCAGCATGTCGTTTGGCGCCAAGCACCTGGCCGGCGCCGTCACTGATTACGTCAAGCAGCATCCAGGCACGTCGGTGGATCTGATGCTGGTTGAGCGCGCCGTGAACCTGGTCGAAGAGCGGGTGGATTTGGCGGTGCGCATCACCAATGATCTGGACCCGAACCTTATTGCGCGCAAACTGGCGGTCTGCCGTTCGGTGGTGTGCGCGTCACCCGACTATCTGGCGCGCGAAGGCGTGCCGGCGCGCGTCGAGGACCTGTCCTTGCGCAATTGCCTGACCCATTCCTACTTTGGTAAGAGCTTGTGGCGGTTCGAGCGCGATGGCCAGCCGGTGGATGTGCCGGTCAGCGGAAACATCAGCGCAAACGAGGTGTCGGTGCTATGTAGCGCCGCGCTGGAAGGGGCGGGCATTGCGATGTTGCCGACCTACTACGCGGCGGAGCATATTGCTGCGGGCCGGTTGAAGGCAATTCTGCCGCAGTGCAAGCCTCAGGAATTGGGCATTTATGGTGTGTATGCATCGCGGCGCCAAATGCCGTTGATTCTGCGTTCAATGTTGGATTTTCTGGTGGATAGGTTGGGTTCCGCGCCCTGGGATAAGCCTGCGGGATAGATTCTGAAGTGCGCAATGCAGCCCGGCGGGCTTCAGAGCGAGGGTTATGGCGCTATAATTTGCAAATTGCTCGCGCGGGTTTGGCAGCTGAGCCAAGCTCATGTTCTTGAGCAGTAGTCTTCGAAAATATCTAAGAATCGTAAGTCCGGCCTGGATCGGGCTATGGCATCGCGAAGGAATCTTCGCATGTACAAGGGGCGCATGGATTCAGGGCGCGGCAGCTCGCCGCGACACCGTATTCATTGTTTGATGATCCAGGTCTTGATACTGATTGCCGCAGGATGATGACGCCGGGTGCCGGCGTGTCCTGCAGGCTCGTTGGCGATTGATGCCAGCTTTCCAGAATTTGCTTAAGGCGTCTGCCGCGACAGGAATCGGGCAGGCTTGTCGCCCTATCTAGCGCGCCGCGGCCGTCTTGCCGCATGGCCGTCGTAGATGGCAATCAACGCAGGAATCGTGTGAACACTACGCAAATCAACGCCGTCGGTAGCGGATCTGTCCGAGCTATTGCTTGTGATGGAGCTCGGTCGGCTGCGGGGGTGCGCGTGGGATTGCGTTTGGGATTGCGCGCGTCGAACGCTCAGGCAAACGCCAAAACAATCGCTGAACAAATGAAAAAGGCCCGGCGAAATCGCCAGGCCTTCATCAAATTTGGTTGCGGGGGCAGGATTTGAACCTACGACCTTCGGGCTCTGAGCCCGACGAGCTGCCAGACTGCTCCACCCCGCGTCTGAGAAAAGAATATTAACCTTATTTCCAACCTAGCGCAAGTTAGCCCTTTTTGAATTTGAATGTCGATGAACGATAGCGAGGCAATACTCGTGCTGGAAACCGCGCTTTTATGTGCGGTGCAGCCGATGCAACTGTCCGATATGCGCAAGCTATTCGGTGACGATGAACAATTCGACAACAGTAAGCTGCGTGCGCTGTTGGAGACGCTGCAAGCCAATTGGGCCGATGGTGGCCTTGAGCTGGTGCAGCTGGCAAGCGGTTGGCGCTTTCAAAGCCGCCCGCATATGCAGCGCTACCTTGAGCGGCTGAGTCCTGAAAAGCCGCCCAAGTATTCGCGCGCCGTGATGGAGACGCTGGCGATTGTCGCGTGGCGCCAGCCGGTAACGCGAGGCGATATTGAAGATATCCGGGGTGTCACCGTGTCTTCGCAGATCGTGAAAGCGCTGGAAGATCGGGGCTGGATCGAAGTGATCGGGCATCGTGATGCGCCCGGCCGCCCAGCGCTCTTCGGCACCACCCGCCAGTTTTTGGACGATCTGGGGTTGCGTGCGCTGGATGAGCTGCCGCCGCTGGAATCCGCGCAAGCCGCCGCTGCGTTGGCGGGCTTGGATCTGGGAGAGGTGCAGCAAGTGACTGGCGAATTGCCAGGTGAACTGCCGGGCGAACTAGCCGGTGAGGCGGCGAGCGAGATTCAGGGCGAGATCCAGGGCGAAATACCGGTTGAAAGTGCTGAAAATGACACTATCCCCGTTGCGGAATTGTCTGTTTCGGAAGACGATGCACCCATAGCCCCGGTCGATAGCGTAGAATCCGTCGTTTCGCGCACAGAAGAAGGCGCGATTCCCGCCGACGAACCCACCGTCCGGGAGCAAGCCGAAGGCTTGTCCAATACGCCGACCCTGTCCGGTTTTCCCGACGACAGAGCCGGTAACGACATTTCCGATATGGCCGCCGATTCCCCTGAGGGCGGTGCTGCAAAGGAAAGTGTCGAGAACGCAAAACACGCGGAACCGACCGACCCGATTGACGAGACCGATCACGCAGCGCCTGGCGCCGCTGGGCATGAGCCCGATTTCGGCCTTGATGATCCTGTTCGGCCCGACCCCGATGCCGCCTCCGTGGCTTCGGATGAAACGGACCCGGCGCGGCCTGACGCCAGCCGAGATTCGGCGTCCCCTGATGATGACGAGCCTGCCCCCGGCAGGCCTACCCAAGTTTGAAATTCGGAGCTGTCCCAGTGACAACGAATACAGCAATGCAGGACGACAATCCCCGTTCGGATGACACCGTTTCCAACGGTCAGCCGGAATCCTCCGCCGCGCGCGAGCCGGCTGCCGAAGGCGAGGGCGCAGCCCGTGGCCGCGGCCGCAAGCTGAGGACGCCGTTTCGCCGCCGTCGTGGCGATGCAACCGGCGAGCAAGCACCCGCTGTCGAAGGCCAGCCCGCTGCCGCCGCCGCTGCCCCGGTCGAGTCGCCTGACTCCCGTGGCGGCGAGCAGGAAGCCGAGCAGGCCCTGTCGTACCTCGAGACGGCGGACCGCATGGAGCAGCGTCTGGGCAAGTACCTGAACAGTGATTCGGTCATGCCCAAGCTGCACAAGGTGCTGGCGGATGCCGGTATCGGTTCGCGCCGCGAAATGGAAGAGCTGATTGTTGCTGGCCGCGTGTCGGTCAACGGCGAGCCGGCCCATATTGGCCAGCGCGTGGCCCCGAACGACCAGGTTCGCGTGAACGGCAAGCCGATCATGCGCGTGAACACCAAGAAGCCGCCGCGCGTGATCCTGTATCACAAGCCCGCAGGCGAAATCGTCAGCCATGACGACCCGGCAGGCCGCGCCAGCGTGTTCGCGCGCTTGCCCAAGCTGCGCACCGGCAAGTGGCTGTCGGTCGGCCGTCTGGACTTGAACACGGAAGGGCTGCTGATCTTCACGACTTCCGGTGACATGGCCAACCGCATCATGCACCCCCGATATGGCACCGAGCGCGAATACGCGGTGCGCGTGCTGGGTGAAATGGACGAGGCGCAGCGCCAGTCGCTGGTGGATGGCATCGAGCTGGAAGACGGCTTGGCGGCATTCGGCGCGCTGGATTATCTGGGCGGCGATGGCAGCAACCGCTGGTATCGCGTGACCTTGCAAGAAGGCCGCAACCGCGAAGTCCGCCGCATGTTTGAAGCGGTCGGCGTTACGGTCAGCCGCCTGATCCGCACCCGTTTTGGTGATGTGGTTCTGCCGCGCACGTTGCGCCGGGGCCGTTGGGAAGAATTGGATGGTTCGCTCGTCACCGCCTTGATGGTCCAGCTTGGACTGTTGCGTGAAGACGACGAATCTGGCGGTAATCGCCGCCGCTCGAAGCAGCCGCAATCGCATGACAGCGCGCTGCCTCCGGGCTTTGGCACGATGGATCGCAACGGCATGAACGGTGCGCGTATCGGCCGTCGCGGCAAGCTGCAAGGCGGCCGCTTGGGCAGCGCGGGGCAAACGGCGGCGTGTCCGTCCGACCCGTTCGGTACCGGTCTGATGATCGCTGGTGGCTATGCCAACGGCCATCCGCTGGCTGCGGAAGGCGCGGGCGGTAATCGCAAGACGGGCAAGCCGGGCGGCCGTTCGGCGGCGCCGGGTGGTGGCCGTCCGGGTGGCAAGCAAGGTGGTAAGCCGGGTGGCAACGCCGGTGGCAAGCCGGGCGGTAAGCCGCGTGGCCCGCGTTCGGCGGCGACCAATGGTCCGTCGGGTAACGTGGGTTCGGCGGATGTGGCCGTGGGGAATGTGGCTGAGGCGCCTGTGGGCGGCGGCCGCAAGCCTTCTGGCGGTAAACCGGGCGGCAAGCCTGCGGGTGCGCGTGGCGGCAACGCCGGCGGCCGCAATGGCAAACCGGCTGGTGCTGGCGGCCGGGGTGGCAACAAGGCTGAAGGTCCGCGCGGTGCAGGCAATTCCGCCGGAAACAAGGGTCCGGGCGCAGGTGGCAAGCCGCGCGCTCCGCGTAGCGCCTCGTCGTCTTCGTCGTCGCCTCGTGGTGATGATTGGCAACCGCGTGGCGCATCGGCGCACGAGTCCCGCCTGGGCGTGATGGGCGGACGTGGCCGTCAGGGCCGCTGAGCGTTGCTGGCGGCGGCGCTAACTGCGCCGCCGGGCACGATGTGTCCCGCATAACTGTAAGCCCGTGACGAATCAGGCGTTTTTCCAGTTTATCTGGTAAAATCAATGGTTTTCATGGCTTCGCGTCATTGCTTTTTGTCAGGCAAGGGCGGTTGGCATGGTGCTTATCGCCCAGCTGTAGCGTGCAAATATCGCAAGCAGGGCAGTGCTAGAAAGCGTTAAGCAAGAGCAGTTGGCATCGGAATTTGCGCCAAGTGCTGTCGGGTCCGCAGGTCGGGCCGGGGCGGCCAAGGTTGAGAAACCCTGCTAGGGTTTCGTGGCGCAAACCACAAATTAGGTCGCAATATAGGGCGCTGCCCAGCATTGCTCCTTACGTGTAGTAGGGAAGCGGCTGGGCTCTGCGCAATATCGGTGGGCTGGGCGTGCAGCCCATTTTTTTTGAGTATATGGCTGATTTATTCGCATTGACCGAAGAGGCTCTGGCCGGCATGGACGTCGAACTCGTGGACGTCGAGCGTGCCGCCCTGGGCCTTTTGCGCGTAACGATCGATCGGGTCGGCGGTGTGCGCATCGAAGACTGTGAACAGGTGTCTCGCCAATTGTCGCGGGTGTTTGAGGTCGAAAACGTCGACTACAAGCGCCTGGAAGTTGGCTCGCCGGGCATTGATCGCCCGTTGCGCAACGAGGCCGAGTTCCGGCGCTTTGCTGGCGAGCGCATCGAGATCAAGCTGCGCGAGGCATTAGACGGACGTAAGGTCTTCTCCGGCACGTTGACCGTGCCTGAAGACGACGCCGCCGCCTCGGACGCTGCTGCTGGGATGCACAAGACCGTGTTCGGTCTCGAATTTGAGGCAAAAAAGAACGACATCCAGGTGTTGAATTTCACGGTCGATGATATCGAGCGTGCAAAACTGGATCCCGTTCTGGATTTCAAGGGCAAAAAGCGATGAGTCGCGAAATTCTTCTGTTGGTCGATGCCTTGGCGCGTGAAAAGAACGTCACGCGTGACGTCGTGTTCGGTGCACTGGAAAGTGCGCTGGCCTCGGCCATGAAAAAGCGCTTCAAGGATGATGCGGACATTCGTGTCGCCATCGATAGGGAAACCGGCGATCACGAAGGCTTCCGCCGCTGGCTGGTGGTGCCGGACGAAGCCGGCCTGCAAGAACCCGACAAGCAGGAAATGCTGTCGGATGCGGTGGAAATCGTTCCTGGCATCCAGGAAGGCGAGTACATCGAAGAGCCGCTTGAACCCATCGAGTTCGGCCGTATCGGCGCGCAGGCGGCCAAGCAGGCCATTCTGCAAAAAATCCGTGACGCCGAACGCGAACAGGTGCTGAACGACTTCCTGGATCGTGGCGAAACCATTGTGTCCGGCACGATCAAGCGCATGGACAAGGGCGACGCCATTGTCGAAACCGGCAAGATCGAAGCGCGCCTGCCCCGTTCCGAGATGATTCCGAAGGAAAACCTTCGGGTCGCCGACCGCGTTCGCGCCTTTGTGTTGCGTGTTGACCACGCCGCGCGTGGCCAGCAAGTGATTCTGTCGCGCACCTCGCCCGAGTTCATCCGCCAGTTGTTCGAGAACGAAGTTCCGGAAATCGAGCAGGGTCTGCTCGAGATCAAGGCTGCTGCCCGTGATGCGGGTGTGCGTGCGAAGATCGCCGTCGTGGCATACGATAAGCGGATCGATCCCATCGGCACCTGCGTGGGCATGCGTGGTTCGCGTGTTACCGCAGTGCGCAATGAGTTGGGCGGCGAGCAGGTCGATATCGTGTTGTGGTCGGAAGACCCCGCGCAGTTTGTCATTGGCGCCCTGGCGCCGGCCAACGTCGAATCGATCGTCGTTGATGAAGACAAGCATGCGATGGACGTCGTCGTCGACGAAGAAAACCTGCCCAAGGCGATCGGCGCCAAGGGTCAGAACGTGCGCCTGGCGTCCGAACTGACCGGCTGGCAGATCAACATCATGACGCCGGAAGAAAGCCTGAACCGCCAGGAAGTCGAGCGGTCGGGTCTGCGCGCCACGTTCATGAGCAAGCTGGACGTTGACGAGGAAGTCGCTGACATCCTGATCGACGAAGGTTTTACCGGTATCGAGGAAATCGCTTACGTGCCCATGCAGGAACTGCTGGAAATCGAAGCGTTTGACGAAGACACCATTAATGAATTGCGCGCCCGTGCCCGCAATGCGTTGCTGACTGAGGCCATTGCCCAGGAAGAGCGCCTTGAGACCGCACAGGATTTGCTTGAACTCGAAGGCATGACGCAAGAGCTGGCTGGCAAGCTGGCCGAGCGTCAAGTGCATACGCGTGATGATCTGGCCGAATTGGCAACGGACGAACTGGCGGAAATCGCCGGCTTGACCGAGCAGGAAGCCAGCGACCTCATCATGCGTGCCCGCGCCCATTGGTTCGACGAAGAATAACCAAAAGGACACGGGTCTGCGGTGGGTAGTGCTGGTTTTATCCACCGCAAGTTCACGTTGTTTGTAATAGCTGCATATAGGGAAGAGAGAGCCTAATGTCGAGTAACACCGTCGCCCAGTTCGCTACCGAGCTGAAAATGCCTGCCAATGTGCTGCTGGATCAGCTGCGCTCGGCTGGTGTTGACCTCAAATCGGTTGACGATTCCGTCACCGACAGCGACAAGGCGAAATTGCTCGAATCGCTGCGTCGCGCCCACGGCGCGACCGAAGGCAAGAAGATCACCCTGACGCGCCGCCAAACGTCCGAGATCCGGCAGGCTGACGCCACCGGCCGCTCGCGCACGATTCAGGTCGAAGTGCGCAAGAAGCGCGTGTTCGTCAAGCGTGATCCCTCCGAAATCGCCCTGGAGCAGGCCGCGTCCGCGCGTGCTGATGAAGAAGTCTCCGTCGAAGAAGAGCAGCAGGTGTCCGCGCCGGCTGCACCCGAGGCGCCTGCTGTGGTCGAGCCTCGCGAGACCACTCCCGTTCAGGCGGAGGCTGCGGCCCCCGTTGAAGCGGCAGAGCCCGTTGCTGTAGAAGCGCCCGCGCCGGTTGAAGCGCCTGCGCCTGTTGAATCCGTCGCGGCCGAAGTGCCCGCCACCGTCGAGGCGCAAGCCGCCGAAGTTCAGGCCCAGCCTGAACCCGAACCGACGCCGGCGCCTGCTCCTGCCGAGCCCGTGGCCGAAGAGGCCAAGCCCGAAGTTAAGACTGAATCCACCGAGCCCAAGGCTGAAGAAGCCAAGCCGGAACCTGTTGTGCTAGCTAATAAGTCCGAAACACCTTCCCCCCAGGCCAATGCGCCGATCGCCCAGGCTCAGCCTGCTGCGAAGTCCGAATCCGTGAAACCCGCTGCCAAGCCCGAGGCCGCCGCGCCTGCGCCGACGCCTGCCGCACCTGCTGCGGCCGCCGCACCGGCCCCTGCCGCCCGCGTGGGCAATCGCGCCGACAACCGCCGCGCTGGCCCGCCGCTCGCCGCCTCCGCTACGTCGGGTGGCCGTGATGAGGCCCGCCGCGCCGCCGAAGCCGAAGCTGCTGCCCTGCGCGAGATGCTGAACCGTCCGCGCAAGGTGCTGCGCGCCCCCGAGCCGGAGGCGCCTGCCGCCGCCGCCGCTCCGATTTCGGGCACGCTGCACAAGCCGGCTGGCAAGCCGGGTGCAACGCCTGGCGCCAAGAAAGACGCCAAGCCGGCCGCTCCTGGCACGAAGAAGACCATCAAGACCGCCGAAGTCGCTTCGACCTGGTCTGATGACGCTTCGCGCAAAAAGCCCGCCGACAAGCCGGCAGCCCCGGCCAGCCGTGACGGCTGGCGTGCAGGCGGCAAGGGTGGTGGCAAGGGCGGCGGCCGTGGTGGCCGCAACCAGCAGAACGACCGCCGCAACGAGCCGGCACCCGCAGAATTCATCGCACGTGAAGTTCACGTGCCGGAAACCATCAGCGTGGCCGACCTGGCGCACAAGATGTCCGTCAAGGCCGCAGAAGTCATCAAGCAGTTGATGAAGCTGGGCCAGATGGTCACCATCAACCAGGTGCTGGACCAGGAAACGGCCATGATCGTGGTCGAGGAACTGGGCCACGTGGCCATCGCCGCCAAGCTGGATGACCCGGAAGCCTTCCTGGACGAAACCGCGACCGTTTCCGAAGCCGAGCAACTGCCTCGCGCTCCGGTCGTGACCGTCATGGGCCACGTCGACCACGGCAAGACCTCGCTGCTGGATTACATCCGCCGCGCCAAGGTTGCCGCGGGCGAAGCCGGCGGCATTACGCAGCACATCGGCGCCTACCACGTTCAAACCGAACGCGGCATGGTGACCTTCCTTGACACCCCGGGCCACGAGGCGTTCACCGCCATGCGTGCCCGCGGCGCCAAGGCGACCGACATCGTCATCCTGGTGGTGGCTTCCGACGACGGCGTGATGCCGCAAACGCGTGAAGCTATCCACCATGCCAAGGCTGCGGGCGTGCCCATGGTCGTGGCCGTGACCAAGATCGACAAGCCGTCGGCCAACCCGGATCGCGTCAAGCAGGAACTGGTTGCCGAACAGGTCGTGCCGGAAGAATACGGCGGCGACGTGCCGTTCGTGGGTGTGTCCGCCAAGACCGGCGAAGGCATCGACGATCTGCTCGAAAACGTGCTGCTGCAAGCCGAAGTGCTGGAACTGAAGGCGCCGGAAGACGCACCCGCCAAGGGTCTGGTCATCGAAGCCCGTCTGGACAAGGGCCGCGGCCCGGTCGCGACGATTCTGGTGCAAAGCGGCACGCTCAAGCGCGGCGACGTCGTGCTGGCCGGCGCAAGCTTTGGCCGCGTGCGCGCCATGCTGGACGAAAACGGCAAGCCGATCCAATCGGCCGGCCCGTCGATCCCGGTGGAAATCCAGGGTCTGACCGAAGTTCCGGCCGCTGGTGACGAACTGATGGCCCTGTCCGACGAGCGCAAGGCGCGCGAAATCGCACTGTTCCGCCAAGGCAAGTTCCGCGACGTCAAGCTGGCCCGCCAACAGGCCGCCAAGCTGGAATCGATGTTCGACAACCTGGGCGAGGGCACGCAAACGCTCACGCTTATCGTCAAAACCGACGTGCAAGGTTCGCAGGAAGCGCTGGTGCAGTCGCTGGTCAAGCTGTCGACCGACGAAGTCCGTGTGCAAGTGGTGCACGCGGCAGTTGGCGGCATCTCGGAAACCGACATCAACCTGGCTATCGCCTCGAACGCTGTCGTGATCGGCTTTAACGTGCGTGCGGAAGCAAGCGCCAAGAAGCTGGCCGAAAACAACGGCATCGATGTGCGCTACTACAACATCATCTATGACGCCGTGGATGAAGTGAAGGCAGCCATGTCGGGCATGCTGGCGCCCGAGAAGAAAGAAGAAATCATCGGCCTGGTCGAAATCCGTGAGGTCTACAGCATCTCGCGTCTCGGCAACATCGCCGGTTGTATGGTGCTTGACGGCATCGTCCGCCGCGATTCCCAGGTACGCCTGCTGCGCAACAACGTCGTTCACTGGACCGGGCATCTCGAATCGCTGCGCCGCTTCAAGGACGACGTCAAGGAAGTCAAGTCGGGCTTCGATTGCGGTCTTACGCTGCGCGGCAACAATGACATCCAGGTGGGTGACCAGCTGGAAGTCTTTGAAATCAAGGAAATCGCGCGTACGCTGTAAAGCGTCGCGAGGCATTATTGCTAATGAGCCGTCACAAGTCCAAAGCCATCCCCGGCCGCAATCTGCGGCTGGCCGACCAGATCCAAAAGGATCTGGCCGAGATCATCCAGCGCGAAATCGATATGTCTCGCGCTGGCCTGATCACGCTCTCCGGTGTGGAATTGTCGACCGACTACGCGCATGCCAAGGTGTGGTTCACGGTGTTGGGCGCTGAGCCCGAAGCCGCGACCGCCTTGCTGAACGAAAAAGCCGGTTGGCTGCATTCTCAGCTTTACAAGCTGCTGCACATTCACACTGTCCCCACTTTGCGTTTCTTCCACGACGAGCAAATTGCCCGTGGTATCGAAATGTCGATCCTCATCGACCGCGCAAACCGGCCCGGCCCGCACTCGGGCGTGCCCGACGAACCTGAAGACCAGTCCTGATCGGGCTGTCGTCACTGCTTTTTCAACCGGATTTCGACGATGGCTAAACGACGCGGGCTCGCGCTCGACGGTGTGCTGTTGCTCGACAAACCCGTAGGTTTGTCGAGTAACCACGCTTTGCAACGCGCCAAACGCGCCATGGACGCGGCGAAAGCCGGTCATACGGGTACGTTGGACCCCTTCGCCACTGGCTTGCTGGTGTGCTGCATGGGTCGCGCAACTAAAATTTCCGGCGCGATGCTGAACGCCGACAAGGCATATCGCGCTACGCTGCAATTTGGCAGCGAAACCGATTCTGGCGACCTGACCGGCAATGTCGTGTCGACCGCCGAACCGGGTTTTGCCGTCGAGGAACAGGCACTGCGCGACGCGCTGTCACGTTTCTCGGGCACGATCGAACAGATTCCGCCGATGTACTCCGCGCTCAAGCGCGACGGCAAACCGTTGTACGAGTACGCGCGCGCCGGCATCGAGCTGGAACGCGCTCCGCGACAAATCACGATACACCGCATCGAGCTGTTGTCCCTTTCGGGGACGCAGGCAGAGATCGATGTGGCTTGCAGTAAAGGCACATACATCCGAACACTGGCCCAGGACATCGGGCGCGTGCTGGGCTGTTTCGCCCACCTGACGGCGCTGCGGCGCACGCATGTCGGGCCATTTTCTCTGGAACGCGCCGTTGAGCTGGAAGCCTTGCAGGCCATGCCAGACCCCAAGCAGGCATTGCTTGCACTGAACGAATTGCCGGAGGGCTTGCTGCCCTCCACCCTGACCTTAAAGGACTCGCTATGACTCGCGCCTTGCGCAACGTCGCCATCATCGCCCACGTGGACCACGGTAAAACAACCCTGGTCGACCAGCTGCTGCGCCAATCCGGCACCTTCCGCGAAAACCAGGCGCTGACCGAACGGGTCATGGACTCGAACGATCTGGAAAAAGAACGCGGCATTACGATTCTGGCCAAGAACTGTGCCGTCGAATACGAAGGCACGCACATCAACATCGTCGACACCCCGGGACACGCGGACTTCGGTGGTGAAGTCGAACGCGTGCTGTCCATGGTTGACGGCGTGCTGCTGCTGGTGGACGCCGTTGAAGGCCCGATGCCGCAGACCATCTTCGTGACGCGCAAGGCGCTGGCCCTGGGCCTGAAGCCGATCGTGGTCGTCAACAAGGTTGACCGCCCGGGCGCCCGTACCGACTTCGTCATCAACGCCACGTTCGACCTGTTCGACAAGCTGGGCGCGACCGAAGAGCAGTTGGACTTCCCGGTGGTGTACGCCTCGGGTCTGTCGGGCTACGCCGGTCTGACCCCGGACGTGCGCGAAGGCAACATGCGCCCGTTGTTCGAAGCCATCCTGCAGCACGTGCCGCAGCGTGACGACGATCCCAACGGCCCGCTGCAGATGCAAATCATCTCGCTGGACTACAACAGCTACGTCGGCAAGATCGGCGTGGGCCGCATCAACCGTGGCCGTATGCGCCCCGGCATGGAAGTGGCTTACAAGTTCGGTCCGGAAGGCCAGGGCGGCCGCGGCCGTATCAACCAGGTGCTGAAGTTCCATGGTCTGGAACGCGTGGTCGTGGATGAAGCCGAAGCCGGCGACATCGTGCTGATCAACGGTATCGAAGAACTGGGCATCGGCTGCACCGTTACCGACGTCACGACGCAAGAAGCCCTGCCGATGCTGCGCATCGACGAGCCGACGCTGACCATGAACTTCATGGTGAACACGTCGCCGCTGGCCGGCCGCGAAGGCAAGTTCGTGACCAGCCGCCAAGTGCGTGACCGTCTGGACCGCGAACTGAAGTCCAACGTGGCGCTGCGTGTGCGCGACACGGGCGACGACACGGTGTTTGAAGTGTCGGGCCGTGGCGAACTGCACCTGACGATTCTGCTGGAAACGATGCGCCGCGAAGGCTACGAGCTGGCCGTGTCGCGCCCGCGCGTGGTGTTCAAGGAAGTCGACGGCGTGAAGTGCGAGCCGTTTGAATCGCTGACGATCGACGTTGAAGATGCTCACCAGGGCGGCGTCATGGAAGAGCTGGGCCGCCGTAAGGGCGACCTGCAAGACATGCAGCCGGACGGCCGTGGCCGTACCCGCCTGGAATACCTGATCCCGGCCCGTGGCCTGATCGGTTTCCAGAACGAGTTCCTGACGCTGACGCGCGGCACGGGCTTGATGAGCCACATCTTCCACGAATACGCCCCGATCAAGGAAGGCTCGATTGGCGAGCGCCGTAACGGCGTGCTGATCAGCCAGGACAACGGCGACGCCGTGGCCTACGCACTGTGGAAGCTGCAAGACCGCGGCCGCATGTTCGTGAACCCGGGCGATGCGCTGTACGAAGGCATGATCATCGGCATCCACAGCCGCGACAACGACCTGGTCGTGAACCCGATCAAGGGCAAGCAGCTGACCAACGTTCGCGCCTCGGGCACCGACGAAGCCGTGCGCCTGGTTCCGCCGATCCAGATGTCGCTGGAATACGCCGTGGAATTCATCGACGACGACGAACTCGTGGAAATCACGCCGAAGTCGATCCGTCTGCGTAAGCGTCACCTGCTGGAAAACGAACGCAAGCGCGCCGCGCGCGAAGCCGCTGTCTAAGCCACGCGGGGGCTCACGCCCCTTGCGGTTCGGCAGCAAAAGAAAAGCCGCACACCTTCGGGTGCGCGGCTTTTTTTTGCGCGTTGTTTCTGGCCAGTAAATTACACGCCGCTTTGCTGGTGCCGGTATTCCTGCGTGGCGCCGCCATAGCCATAGGCCGCAGCGCGCGCATCGATCACATGCACGTACGAGCATTCGTGGAGCTCGCCCAGAATCTCTTGGAACGCGGCGTAGACCTCCTTGATGAAGCGCGCCTTTTCGCCCTTGGTGTTGGTCTCGTCGGTGACGCTGATGTCCAGGTGGAAGGCATTCTTGCCCAGTTCCGACAGCGGCTGGCCGCCGATGAACCATAGGTCATGCGGAATATGCTGCAACGTGATCGCGATGACGGGCAGCTTTTTTCCCAGGACGGACTGGGTCAGGCCGGCGACGGATTGCACCACGCGGCGGTTGATGGCGGGGTCGGACTGGCCCGAGAGATGAACGACGATGTGGGGCATTTTTAGCTCCTGAATGGGGAAGGGACAGGGCCAGTGTAGGCAGCCGATTGACATCGGAAAAGCGGGAAATTACGATTCCATCCATCGATAAATCCGTTGGATAAATCATGTCGGGATTCGATCTGGACCAGCTGCGCACACTGGTTGCCGTGCTGGATGCAGGCAGCCTGACGGCGGCCGCGCCCAAGGTGTTTCTGTCGCAGTCGTCCGTCAGCGAGCAGATGCGCAAACTGGAAGACCGTGCCGGCCAGCCGCTGCTCGTGCGCGGCAAGACGGGTGTTGCGGCCACGCCCGCGGGCGAACGCCTGCTGGCGCACGCGCGCGCCATTCTGGCTTTGAGCGACGAGGCCTACCGCGATCTGCGCGGCGTGGCGCTGCAAGGCGAGCTGCGGCTGTTCATCACTGACTACTTCCGTCCCGGTGACGTGGCGCGCATGCTGCGCCGCCTGAACGAGCAATATCCGCAAGTGCGGCTGCACGTAACCATCATGAAAAGCGGCGCGATCGAGGCCGCCTATGAACGCGGCGAGATTGATGTCGGCATCTCCATGTCGATCCAGGAACGGGGGGCGCCGCGAGCCCGTGCGCAAGGTGCGCTGCTGCGACGTGAACCGTTGCTGTGGATGGCGGCGGAAGGCGCAAGCGTGCCGCAACATGACGCCTTGCCCCTGCTGGTGTTGCCCGAAACTTGTGCGCTGCGTCAGTACGTAGAGCGCTTGCTATCCCGCCGAGGCGTGCCCTACACCGTGTCGCATGTGGCCTCGGGCGTGGCCGGTTTGCAGCTGGCGATTTCGGCGGGGTTGGGCGTGGCCTGCCTGAATGAATCGGCGTTGGCGCCAGGCATTGCGCGCTTGCACGCTCCGGGTTTGCCGGCCTTGCCGATGGTGGAATTTCGTCTGTTGCCCGCGCGCGCTGGCGAAAGTGAATTCATCGCGCTGGCGCGCGACGCCATCATCAAGGCGATGGCCTGATCGGCCAGCTGCCCGGATTCGCTCTGGCTTCCCGCCTGGAAATGATTGAAACTGCCGGAATCAAGCGGGACGAATCACAGGCTTTTTTCACCGAGACAGGATCATCCCTTTCACTGGAGAAGCAATGGGTGCCATCGATACACTCGCGCCGTTCATCGACGCGCGCAGCGACCGTTATGCTGACTTGAGCGACCGCATCTGGAGCCTGGCCGAGCTGCGCTATGACGAGCACAAGTCGGCCGAGCTGCACATCGCGATGCTTGAGGAAGCAGGCTTTCGCATCACGCGCGACGCCGCCGGCATTCCCACTGCGTTCGTGGCGGAAGCCGGCCAAGGCGGCCCCGTCATCGCCATTCTGGGCGAGTACGACGCGCTGTCGGGCTTAAGCCAGGAAAGCGGCGCCTTTGCCTGTGCGCCGTCGCCCGAGACGCCTAATGGCAACGGCCACGGTTGCGGCCATCATCTGCTGGGTACGGCCGCGCATTTCGCCGCCGTCGCCGTCAAGGAATTCCTGGAGGCCAAGCAGTTGCCCGGCACGATCCGGTTTTACGGCTGTCCGGCGGAAGAGGGCGGGTCTGGCAAGACCTTCATGGCGCGCGCGGGGTTGTTTGACGATGTGGATGCGGCGCTGACGTGGCATCCGGCGTCGCACACGGGCATCTTTTATCAGTCGTCACTGGCCAACATTCAGGCCTACTTCCGCTTTCGAGGCATTGCGGCGCACGCGGCGAACTCTCCGCATCTGGGCCGCAGTGCGCTGGACGCAGTGGAATTGATGAACGTGGGCGTGAACTATCTGCGCGAACACATGGTGCCGGACGCGCGCGTGCATTACGCCGTGACCAACAGCGGCGGCATATCGCCCAACGTGGTGCAGGCGCGCGCCGAAGTGCTGTACCTGGTGCGCGCACCGATCAATTCGCAAGCGGCCGACCTGTATGAACGGGTGAAGAACGTGGCGCGCGGCGCGGCGTTGATGACCGGCTGCGAGCTGGATATTGTGTTCGACAAGGCCTGCTCAAACTACATGCCGAACCGCGTGCTGAACGACGTGATGTACGCCAATATGCAGGCGCTGCAAGGGCCGGCCTACACGCCGGGCGAAGAGCAGGCGGCGCGCCGCATGTGGGATGCGATCAGCGAAGACGACATTGATAACGCGGGGAAAAACCTGGGCGCCGTGCTGCGCAATCCCACGCCCTTGTTCGCGGGCGTGGCGCCGTTTGACCCGGCCAAGACGGAGATCAGCTACGGCTCTACCGACGTGGGCGACGTCAGCTGGGTGACGCCCACGGCGCAGTGCTGGGGCGCTTGCTATGCGTATGGCACGCCGTTCCATTCGTGGCAGATGGTGGCGCAGGGCAAGATGTCGATGGCGCACAAGGGCATGGTGCATGCCGCGAAAATCATTGCGGCGACCGCTGCGGATTTGTATACGCAGCCTGACGCGTTGGCGCGCGCCAAGGAAGAATTGCTGGAGGCGCGCCGCGGTCAGCCGTACGTGTGCCCGATCCCGGCCGATGTCGTGCCGTCGTTCATGCGCAAGTGATGCCGGGCGGCGGGGCCGCTCGGAAATCCGGGATGTGACACGACACGCCCCGTCGCCAGTCGGCGGGGCGTGTCTGTTTTCCTGATGCGAAATCAGGCCGGCAGCGACGGCGCGTACTGCGCTTCCGATGTGACTTTTTCGTGGAATTCCACGACGCGGCGCACGACCTTGACGGGATCATCTTCGATGATGAAAAGATCCAGGTCATGCGCGCCGATCATGCCGTTGCTCAGCACCTGGTCGCCCAGCCATTCGACCAGGCCAGACCAGTATTCGCTGCCCACCAGCACGATGGGCGCCGGCGGAACCTTGCCCGTCTGGATCAGCGTCAACGCTTCGAAGAGCTCATCCAGTGTGCCGAATCCGCCCGGCATCGCCACGTAGGCGAAGCTGTGCATGAAGAACGTGGCCTTGCGCGAGAAGAAGTATTCGAACGACAGGCTGATGGTTTGGTATTCGTTGTTGTGCGCTTCGTGCGGCAGGCTGATGTTCAGCCCGATGCTGGTGCCGCCTGCCTCGAATGCGCCCTTGTTCGCGGCCTCCATGATGCCGGGGCCGCCCCCAGCGATCACCGCAAAACCGGCGCCGGCCAGGGCGGCCGAAATCGCAACGGTGGTTTCATAGTGGGGGGAATTGCGGCTGACTCGTGCGCTGCCGAAGACGCTGACTGCGGGCCCGATGTTTGCGAGCTTGTCTGCCGCCGTCCGTATCTCTGACATAATCAGCGGAATTTGTTTGCCGGCGGGTGTTTCCATATCTGCCTTTGTAACCATGAAAAAAACCTTATTACTGGTCGACGGTTCAAGTTACTTGTACCGCGCTTTCCACGCTATGCCTGATTTGCGCAATGCGCAAGGCGAACCTACGGGTGCGCTCTACGGCGTGGTGAACATGTTGCGCAAGCTTGTATCTGACCACAAGGCAGAGTATGCCGCATGTATTTTCGATGCTCGCGGCAAGACCTTCCGGGACGACCTCTATCCCGAGTACAAGTCGCACCGTCCTCCCATGCCGGAGGATCTGGCCGCGCAGATTGAACCCATCCACCGCGCCGTGCGCGCGCTGGGCTGGCCGGTGCTGGCCATTGAAGGGGTGGAAGCCGATGACGTGATCGGCACCCTGGCCAAGCGTGCCACCGAACACGACGTGCACACCATCGTCTCTACGGGTGATAAAGACCTGGCGCAGCTGGTCAACAGCCACGTCACGCTGGTCAACACCATGACGGGCGAAGTGCTGGACGAACCTGGCGTCGTCAATAAATTCGGCGTGCCCGCAGACCGCATCGTGGACTACCTGATGCTGGTGGGCGACACCGTCGACAACGTGCCGGGTGTGACCAAGGTCGGCCCGAAGACGGCCGTCAAATGGCTGAGTGAATTCGGTTCCATCGACAAGCTGATCGAAGGCGCCGATGGCATCAAGGGCGTGGCGGGCAACAACTTGCGTGAAGCCATTCCGAACTTTCCGCTGACGCGCCAATTGCTTACGGTCAAGTACGACTGTGACCTGACCGGCCATGTCGAAAGCGTGGACGACCTGACCCCGCGCGCGCGCGACGACGCCACGCTGACGGAACTGTACGAGCGCTATGGTTTCCGCACCTGGCTGCGTGACCTGACGGGCGACGCCGAACGCGTGCCCACGGGGGATGCGCGCATCGCCGCCGAGGCGCCCGCAGCGCCCACTGAAATCGACTACCGCATCATTTCTGACTGGGCTGAATTCGACGCCTGGTTTGAAAAGCTGCAAGGCGCGTCGCTGGTGGCGCTGGATACCGAAACGACTTCGCTTGATCAGATGCAGGCGCGGCTGGTGGGCCTGTCGCTGGCGGTGGAGCCGGGCGTGGCCTGCTACATCCCCGTGGCCCATCGCGGCCCGGACGGCGCCACCCAACTGCCCAAAGCCGAAGTGCTGGCGCGATTGAAGCCGTGGCTGGAAGACGCCTCGCGCGCCAAGCTGCTGCATCACGCCAAGTACGACGCCCATGTGTTCGCCAACGAAGGCATCAAGCTTGCGGGCATCACCGACGACACGATGCTGCAAGCCGACGTGCTGGAATCGCATCGGGGCGTGGGGCTGAATGATCTGGCCCAGCGCTATCTGGGCCGCAGCGGCGTGTCGTATGAAGACCTGTGCGGCAAGGGCGCCAAGCAGATCGGCTTTGACGAAGTGGCGGTGGACAAGGCCGGCCATTACGCCGCCGAAGACGCGGACTTCACCTTGCAGCTGCATCAGGTGTTGCGCCCGATGGTGGCGGCCGACGAAGGCTTGAACCGCATCTACCAGCTTGAAATCCAGGTGTCGGCGGTGCTGACCACCATCGAACGCAATGGCGTGAAGGTGGATGCGGCTGAGCTGGGCCGTCAAAGCCACAAGCTGGGCCAGGAAATGCTGCGGCTGGAACAAAAGGCCTATGAACTGGCCGGCCAGCCGTTCAACCTGAATTCGCCCAAGCAGTTGGGCGAGATTCTGTTTGAGCGCATGCAACTGCCCGTGGTGCGCAAGACCGCAAGCGGCGCGCCGTCTACGGACGAAGACGTGCTGACCAAGCTGGCGCAAGACTATCCGCTGCCGCAGGTGCTGCTGGAATATCGGGGCTTGTCCAAGCTGAAATCCACGTACACGGACAAGCTGCCGCGCATGATCAACCCGGCTACGGGGCGCGTGCATACGCGCTATTCGCAGGCGGCGGTGATCACGGGCCGCCTGGCGTCGTCTGATCCCAACTTGCAGAACATTCCGGTGCGCACCGAGGCTGGCCGCCGTGTGCGCGAAGCGTTCATCGCTGAACAGGGCTTGTTGCTGTCGGCAGACTATTCGCAGATTGAACTGCGCATCATGGCGCATGTGTCCGACGACGAGAACCTGCAACGCGCCTTCGCCGCGGGCGAAGACATCCACCGGGCCACGGCCTCTGAAGTGTTCGGCGTGGCCTTGCCTGATGTGTCCACCGAGCAGCGCCGCGCGGCCAAGGCCATCAACTTTGGCCTGATCTACGGCATGGGCGTGTTCGGCCTGGCGTCCAACCTGGGCATCACGCGCGACGCGGCGCAGGCGTATATCGACCGCTACTTCGCCCGCTATCCCGGCGTGGCGATGTACATGGAAAACACCCGCCGCTTGGCGCGTGAGCAGGGCTACGTGGAAACGGTATTCGGCCGCCGGCTGCAATTGCCGGAAATCCGCGGGGCTTCGGGCCCGCGCCGGCAGGGCGCCGAACGGGCCGCCATCAACGCGCCCATGCAAGGCACCGCAGCTGACCTGATCAAGATGGCCATGGTGGCCGTGCAAGATTGGCTGGAAGCGGAAAAGCTGCAAACGCGCATGATCATGCAGGTGCACGATGAACTGGTGCTGGAAGCGCCGGACGCCGAGATCGACGTGGTCAAGGAAGCGTTGCCCCGTTTGATGTGTGCGGTGGCCGAGCTGCGCGTACCGCTGGTGGCTGAAGTGGGCATGGGCAAGAACTGGGAACAGGCGCACTAAGGGCGGCTACGCTTCGCCGGCTTGAACATCGGTGGGCCGTCTTCGGACGGCCCATTTCCGATTTTGGGATTGCAACAATATAATGTTGCGCTTCCCTCCCGCCTTTATTGCGTCCCCCAAATGTTGCTGCTCTGGGTCCTGCTTGCCACCGTAACCGGCGGGCTTATCGCCGTCTTTGTCGCCAGCTGGCTGGCCTACAGAGTGTTTGCCCAATACCTGCATCACATGGTCAGCCTGTCGGTGGGCGTGCTGTTGTCGGTGGCGCTGTTGCACCTGCTGCCCGAGGCTTTTGAAGGCGCGGTGGGCGATGCCCATGCGTTGTTCGGGCTGATGCTGGCCTCGCTGATCGGCTTCTTCGTGCTGGAGAAGATTGCGCTGCTGCGTCACAGCCATCACCACGAGGGCGACGGCCACCACCATCACAAGGGCCACGACCATCACGAAGCGGGCCGTGGCGGCATGCTGATTCTGATCGGCAGTTCGTTGCACAACCTGTGCGACGGCGTGCTGGTGGCGGCGGCCTTCCTGACCGATCCGCTGCTGGGCGTGCTGACGGCGGCGTCGATCATCGTGCATGAAGTGCCGCACAAACTGAGCGATTTCGTCGTGCTGCTGAATGCGGGCCTGGCTCGCCGCCGGGCGTTTTCGCTGATTCTCTTCACCAGCTTGTGTTCAGCCGTGGGCGGCATAATAGGGTACTTCGTGCTGCAGCAGGCGCAGGGCTGGGTGCCGTATGTCTTGGTGGTTGCCGCCAGCAGCTTCCTCTATATCTCGGTGGCCGATCTGATGCCGCAGATGCACGAACGGGTATCCCTTTCGGATGCCGTCCCGCAATTGCTGCTGGTAGGCGTGGGCGTGGCGCTGATCTACAGCGTGACGACTCTGATGCACCATGGACACGAGCACGGGGCCGACGCCGGCCACGGCGCGCCCCATGCGGAGCACGCTCACCCGCACTAGGGCGCGCACGGACGGGATGCCCGGCCGTCTTCGATTCCACCCTAGGAGTGTGCCCATGAGTTTTTCCGCCGCCGCCGGTAACGTCGCGCCTACCGTCATCCATACCGACACGAATGGATTGGTCCACGGGGACTTCAAACTGCCCGTGGCCGATGGTTCCATCGCCGCCTATTACGCGGCCCCTGAAGGCCGCCGCGACCTGCCCATCGTGCTGGTTGTGCAAGAAATCTTCGGCGTGCACGAGCACATCAAGGATTTGTGCCGCCGCGTCGCCAAGGCCGGCTACCTGGCCGTTGCCGCCAACCTGTATGAACGCCAGGGCGACGCCTCCGTCTACACCGACATCCCGAAACTCATCGCCGAACTGGTCAGCAAGGTGCCCGACGAGCAGGTGTTTGCAGACCTGGACGCCAGCGTGGCCTGGGCCGCGCAGAACGGCGGCGACGCCAAGCGTGTGGCCGTGACGGGCTTTTGCTGGGGCGGCCGCCTGACCTGGATGTACGCCGCGCACAATCCCGATGTGAAGGCCGGTGTGGCCTGGTACGGCAAGCTGAGCGTGGGCCACGGCCCGCTGATCAAGCGCGTGGCCTTCGACGTGGTGAACGAATTGCATGGCCCCGTGCTGGGCTTGTACGGCGCGAAGGACGCCAGCATTCCGCTGGCTGACATCGAGACCATGAAGACGAAGCTGGCTGCGGGCAACGCCGCCGCCAAGCAGTCAGAGTTCGTGGTGTACCCGGACGCCGACCACGCGTTCCTGGCGGACTACCGGGCCAGCTACAAGCCGGAAGCGGCGAAAGATGGCTGGAGCCGGATGCTCGGTTGGTTCCAGCGCTATCTGTAGGGATAAAAAACCGGCCCAAGGGCCGGTTTCTTTTTTGTTCAGTTCCCGGCTTCGCGCAGCCGGCTTGGCAGCAGCTCGCCGTGGCGGGCCAGCAGCGGGTAAGCCGCCGCGCCCACCAGATGCGAGTTGATGCCCTTCATGTCGCGCAGGATATCCAGATACAGCGCGCCGACTTCGGCGGCGTCGACCTGACCGGCCTTGATCTTTTGCAGGTGCGTCTCGGACGCCTGGATTTCGATGGTGCGGAAACGCGCCTTCTCGCCGGCAAGGGCCCGGGCCTGGCGCAGATCGTCGTTGACGAACAGGGCCGCGGCTTGGCGCTCGTTGGCGATCAGCTGGCCCAGCGTGTCGTCCAGGCTGGCGCGCTGTTCGGGCGAGAAGGTCCAGCCCTGTTTGCGCAGCTTGGCGACGTGGCTCAAGAGGCCATGGTGGGCGATGTCGCCCGCGTGCCCGATGTTGCTGGTGAAGGCCAGGATGTCATCCATGCGCTGCACGTCGTCGCGCGTCATGTTTTCCTGATCCAGCGTGGCCAGGTAGGTGGTGATGGCGTTTTCCAGCTTGTCCAGCGCGGCGTCCAGCTGGCGCGCCTGGACCATGCGGTGGCGGTTGTCGCGCTTGAACCCGGCGCGCGCGTACAGCAGCAGCGTTTGCACCATATCGGCCATGCGCAGCGCTTCGCGCGCGGCATTGCCCAGCGCCACGGCCGGCACGTCGTGCGCCCACTCGTCCAGATATTGGGGACGGGAAGGGTCGTTCGGGTCGGCGCGCTTGGGCAGCCAGCGGGTGAGCAGGGCGGCGTAGGGCGTGAGCAGCGGCAGGAACACCAAGGCGATCACCGCGTTGAATAGTGTGTGAAAGTTGGCCACGGCGCGCGCCGGGTCGCTCGCCATGTCGCTCATCAGCGGTTGCAGCACGGGCAGCAGAATCAGGCCGGCCAGCACGCCCAGCACGCGGGTCAGCAGGTTGCCCAGCGGCAGGCGGCGGGCGGCCGGGTCGTCGCCCGTCACGCCTTCGATCATCGGATTGATGGCGGTGCCCAGGTTGGCGCCCAGCACCAGCGCAAAGGCCACGTGCGGCGCCACCATGTGGTGGCTGGCCAGCGACATCACCAGCACCACCACGGCCACGCTGGAGTGCGCGGCCCAGGTGAAGGCGGCTGACAGCAGCACGGCAGCCACCGGCTGGGTGGACAGCGCGTCAAGAATCATGCCCAGCATGGGGGCGGTCTGGAACGGCTCGAAGAGTTCAACCAGTTGATGCAGCGACAGCAGCAACAGCCCCAGTCCGATGAACACCCGGCCCAGGTCGCGGGTGCGGCCCGGCGGATAGCGCCGGAACATCCACACGCCCGCCAGGATCAGGATCGGAGCCAGCGAGGTCAGGTCAAACGACAGCAGCTGCACGATCAGCGTGGTGCCGACGTTGGCGCCCAGCATGGCGGCCAGGGCGGGCACCAGGCCAACCACGCCGCCTGCGGCGAAGCCGGTAATCATCAGGCCGGTGGCGGTGCTGCTTTGCAGGGCGGCGGTGATGCCCAGCCCGGCGGCAAAGGCACGCAAGCGCGTGCCCAGCGCTTTGCCCAGCGCCGCGCCCAAGGCCGCGCCGAAAGCGCGCTGGACGCCCGTTTGGACCATGTGCACCCCCCAAAGAAGGAGCGCGACGTAGCCGGCGAAGTCAAGCAGGGTAATAAGTCCAGACATCCAGGGGTAGTTCCGTTCTTTTTATGACATGAAATAATTTTGTAATGATCGCACGCCTGACCGGGCGGCGGAACCCGGCGGCGCAATACAGCTTACGCCCGTCGGGCCTTTACTGCGCGCGGCTGTGGCTACGCGTATCATTGCCTGACTATTCTTTGATGTACTGGAGTTTCGCGTGGCCGTTTCCGTATTCGATCTGTTCAAGATAGGCATAGGCCCGTCTAGCTCCCATACGGTGGGCCCGATGCGGGCCGCATTGCTATTTGCGCAGGGGCTTGAACGCGACGGCCTGATCCCCCAAGTCGCCTATGTGCGCGCCGAAATGTACGGCTCGCTGGGCGCCACCGGCAAGGGCCACGGCACCGACAAGGGCGTGCTGCTGGGCCTGATGGGCGAAGCCCCCGACACGGTTGACCCGGCCGCGATTGCCGGCATGCTGGCCTCGGTGCGCGCCAGCCGCCAGTTGCCGCTGCTTGGCCGTTTCCCCGTGCCCTTCATTGAGAAGGAACACATGGTGTTCTACCGCCGCGAAGCGATGGCCGAACACCCCAATGGCATGAAGTTTCACGCCATCGGCGCCAACGGCGAGTCGCTGCGTGAATCGCGCTATCTGTCGGTAGGCGGCGGCTTTGTCGTAACGGCCGGCGCGTCGAACAGCCAGGTCATTGCCGCGCATAACCAGTTGCCCTATCCGTTTCGCACAGGCCGTGAACTGCTGACCATGTGCCGCGAAAGCGGCATGACCGTGGCGCAACTGATGATGCAAAACGAGCTGACCTGGCGCGAAGCGTCTGAAACGCACAGCGGGCTGGACCGTATCTGGCAGGTCATGCAGGACTGCGTGGCGCGGGGCTGTGGCATCAATTACCCGGAAGCCGATGGCGAATTGCCCGGCCCGCTGCGCGTGCGCCGCCGTGCGCCCGAGCTCTACCGCAACCTGACGCAGCGCGCCGAACGCACGTTGTCAGACCCCTTGTCGGTGATGGACTGGGTCAACCTGTACGCCATGGCCGTCAATGAAGAAAACGCGGCGGGTGGGCGTGTGGTGACGGCGCCGACCAACGGCGCGGCTGGCATCATCCCGGCGGTGCTGCATTATTACGATCGCTTCGTGCCGGGCGCCAACAGCGACGGCGTGCGCAATTTCCTGCTGACCGCCGCAGCGGTGGGGCTGCTGTACAAGTACAACGCCTCGCTGTCGGGGGCCGAAGTGGGCTGTCAGGGCGAAGTGGGCGTGGCGTGTTCGATGGCCGCGGGCGGCTTGGCGGCCGCTTTGGGCGGCACCGTCGAGCAGGTTGAGAACGCCGCCGAGATCGGCATGGAGCACAACCTGGGCCTGACGTGCGACCCCGTGGGCGGGCTGGTGCAAATTCCCTGTATCGAGCGCAACGCCATGGCTTCCATCAAGGCCGTGAACGCGGCGCGGATGGCGCTGCGCGGCGACGGGCAGCACTATGTGTCGCTGGACTCGGTCATCAAGACGATGCGCGAAACGGGCGCCGACATGAAGACGAAGTACAAGGAAACCGCGCGGGGCGGCTTGGCGGTGAACATCGTCGAGTGCTGACCCAGCTGTAAGCGGGTGCGTGGCTCAGGCCTTCATCCTGGCCGTAACCTCGGCCTCGATCCGGCAATCCGCCGGCCCAAGAAAAAGCCCCTCTGAGACGAGGGGCTTTTTACTGCCTGCCTGCGCGTGGTGCAGGGCTCAGACCACGCGTGCGTTTTGCAGCGCGGCGATGCGCGAGGGGATCGGCGGGTGCGACGCGAACATGGCTGCCAGACCGCCCTTGCCGGTGATGCCCGAGGCTTCAAACGACTTGGGCAAATCGCCCGGTTCCAGGCCGCCCAGGCGCGCCAGCGCGCGGATCATCGGTTCGCGCGCGCCCATCAGGTGAGCCGAACCGGCGTCGGCGCGGTATTCGCGCTGGCGCGAGAACCAGGCCACGATGATCGAGGCCAGCACGCCGAAAATGATTTCACAGACCAGCACGGTGATGTAGTAGCCCGGGCCGATGCCGCGTTCGTTCTTGAACACGACGCGGTCGATGAAGTAGCCGACCACGCGCGCCAGGAACACGACGAACGTGTTCACCACGCCTTGGATCAGCGTCAGCGTGACCATGTCGCCGTTGGCGATGTGGGCCACTTCGTGCGCGAGCACGGCCGCGACTTCTTCTTCGCTCATGCTTTCGAGCAGGCCCGTCGACACGGCAACCAGCGAGTCGTTCTTGAACGCGCCGGTGGCGAATGCGTTGGGGGCGCCTTCATAGATTGCGACTTCCGGGCGGCCGATGCCGGCGCGGTCGGCCAGCTGGTGCACGGTGTCGACCAGCCAGGCTTCGCGCTGGTTGCGCGGCGCGTTCGGGTCCAGCACTTGTGCGCCGGTGCTCCATTTGGCCATCGGCTTGCTCATGAGGAGCGAGATGATGGCGCCTGTGAAGCCGACCACGACCGAGAAGATCAGGAGGGCGTTGAAGTTGATCCCGTTGGCCGTGATGACACGGTCCACGCCCAGGATGCGCAGCGTGGCCGACAGCACGAGCATGACGGCCAGGTTGGTAATGACGAACAGAACAATGCGTTTCATGTTTTTT
>Ga0256875_1000061_pt1 | contig 30582 bp, 1 predicted proteins | sample MC6MC0418MT_FD_186354 | JGI IMG/M metagenome (GOLD analysis project Ga0256875, IMG submission 186354) | Metatranscriptome of enriched soil aggregate microbial communities from Iowa State University, Ames, United States - MC6-MC0418-MT... | ecosystem: Environmental > Terrestrial > Soil >... | reverse complement strand
GCAACAGGAGCACGAGGAGGAAGAGAGAAGAGAGGGAGAGAGAGCACGAGAGTCCCTGGGAAGTCGATTGGCGACGGGTGAGGAGGGGCGTTGCGTCCTTGGAACTTGTCGGGTGGCACGAGAAATCGGAACGGCGCCGGGTGCTCCGGGACGTCGCGTCAACCGCCCACGCCGCCGCTGCACGGCACATCACAGAGAACATAAGCACACACATATTACCCACGACACGTAAATACGGGTGCAGAGGTAGCGCAACTGGTTATCCCTGTGCTCCTGGTGCTCACGGCGCCTCTGCCTCTCTGTGCCCGCCGCTCCGATCGGCGCTGTCTCCCAGCCACTTCAGGCAGCAGATCCGCGTTTTGGGCAATCCCTGTCGTGCAAACGCCTTACGCCATCGCCGCGAGAATGGCGCGCCTCTCGCCTTTCAGGCAGCTGAGATGGCAGGACTGGCGGACTCGGTTCCTCGGCGTGGTGGTTCTGCTGCTGGGGACGTCGGCTGCAGCCGTTGCCGCTTCCGCCAGCGCCTCCGCTTCTTCATACTTTTCCTCCACCGCAAGTCCCTCTGTCTGTTTGTATGAGTTTACGAGCGAGTCGCAGTGGGGCCGCACGCCCGCTGCCGCTGCTCCTGCCGCCCCCGGAACCACAGCGCCCGTCGCCTCGGCCCTGCGCACGGCCACGGTTTGCACGCGCAAAGTGCAGTCGCACAGAATGCGCGCGGCGTCCGGGACGCAAGATTCCGGAACGGAACAAGTGGACGTGTTCGAGTTGCTGCTGTGGAGCTCGGTGTCCTCGGCTGGCGGCGCCTTCCCCACTTCCCTCGAGCCGGTGGCTGCTGAAGACGTGGCGCCTTTCCACGCCTCGCGCCTGCAGGCAGCAGCGAGTGTTTCGCGGCCGGAGCGCGTGCGCTCCCATCCGGTCGACATTGACGACGCGATGATGGAGTTTCTGCCGACGGCAAGGGCAGCGCTCAAACAGCGCCATGCGGCGCACCCTCAGCTCCGTGAAGCCCAGGGAGAGTGCGCCGCGCTGGTGGAGCAGGCTGGACTTCCGCTGTCCCGCTCGTTCGTGCTGTCGTACCCGTTCTACTTCACTCGCTCTGCCAGCGGCGAGGTGCTGTCCATCCTGTACGACTCTGCGGAGCCCACTGCCACGCTGGAGCAGAAGAAGCAAATCGTCGCAACGATGCACGTCAGCGTCGACGCCGTCAAGGAGCAAAAGCTGGCGGCAAGCTTCACTCGGCACGAGGTCGACCAGGAGGGACGATACCTGGCTACATACACGTCTGTTCCGGCGACTGCCGCGACTCGAGGATACGAACAGCTGGTGAGCGTACATCGCACGCACGATTACAATGCGTTCCGCACGCCGGTCGCCAAGGTTGCGCATGCGCAGACCAGCAAGGCAGTCCCGCGGCACCAGCGCAACAGCACTTTCCTCATCGATGCGGGCACAGGACAGGTGCATCTCTACACGTCGCATACGCAGCTGGCTCAAGGCGACGCGCCGGCCCCGGGGGAGCAGCAGCAGATGGGCATTGAACAGTCGTCAGTTCGCCTGCTGTCGTGCGCCAGCGAAGGACTTGCACCTGGTGAGCATGAGCACCGCGTGCCTGCTGCCCTTTTGAGCGCCTCTCGTCGACCGACGCAGTCAGTGCTGAGCTACGACGCCGCGCTGGCTGAGCTGCACAGCTCTCTGGCCACTCATCGCGCCACGGCCGCGCACAGTCGGCGCAGCTTCGAACCCTTCACCTACGGCCAAGTGCAACTCGATGCTCTTGACGGTCTCTCCCTGCAGCACGCGCTATGGGGTGGTTCACTGGACGCAGCGCGCCGCAGCTCCCCTTCGTTGGGTTGGCTCGGTGGACTGCGTGCGCTGTTCAATGTGCAGGACGACGAGTCGGAGCTGCAGCGCCGTGCGGCTGCTGCACTCATCAACCAGAACGAGGAGCTGCGTCGTCCGCGCATCGGTGCCAATGGCATGCAGATTGCGCCGGCTTATGTGCAGAGCCAGACGCCGTATGCGCTGCTGGCAGCGGAGCGTCTGCAGACAGCGCTGGCCTCTCAGCGCACGCCGGACGATCCCAAGCAGACCGAGGCTAGCAGCGGGCTGCGGCAGCGGCAGATGCTGCGCCGCTGGTTGGACCAGCTGCCAAGCGCTGACAAGCTGTTCTTACAGCAGGTGATGAATCCCGACGCGCCGGAGCGCGTGCTGCCCGATCCCTACGTGAGCGTCTCGTTTCAGCAGCTGCTGTCGTGCTTCCCCGAACATCCGTCTGCGCTGGAAAACGCGCAGGGTCAGGACAGCGTCGACTGCTTGGCGCACATACTGCACCACCTATCGTCATCGCGGTCGCTGATGAAGCAGGCGCACGTGATGATGCAGGAGCGCTTGGACCAGCTGGAGCAGCATGTGCGCGCGGCGGAGACGGCACGCGAATCGCTGGTATTCAATGCACCGCCGGCTGCGAATCTGCAGGCGCTATTCGATCCGCTGCTCACGCGTGTTGTTGGCATGCTGGTCGAGACGATCGGTCTCACACACGTGCATGCGCTTGCGCAGCGCGCAGAGATGAGCGTGTTCGCCGCCGTACAGCGGTTGCTCTCGCTGCACGGGCGCCTCGTCGATTTGCGTGCCGACGCATTGCTGGAGCCTGAGGAAGAAGCAAGCTCCCCCTCCGCGGAGCACCCTGCATCGGACTTCCTCGTCGGGGTAGGGCAACTAATGCGCACCTTGGAGAGCGGCCTCGCCCTTTGGACGGCGCAGCTACACCAGCAGAGCGTGCCGTCCTCTGCGCTGATGGCATTGCTGCTGAACAGCATCCCGTCGGTCGAGGTGCTCGCAGAGGAACTAAAGGATACCGCGATCGTCGCTGGTGCAGAGTCGTCGGAGTCCGACGCGCTCGCTCGCGCGTACCACCTGCGCGACACCACGTTGTCCTATCGGCAGCATTTCCTACTGTTGCTCAGCAGCCACGTGCATCGCATGCGCGCCTTCCTGGAGCAGCACGAGTCTGCTCCCGCCTTTGAGTCTGCGCACCCCGTACTGCACGCCGCGTTCGGTCAGTCGCTGCAGCGGCGCACTCCCGCATGTGAGCTCTGCGCGCCCGTTCTGTCGCTGCTGCTGAGCGAGTGGAGCATTGTTGCAGCGCGCGAGGCCGACTGGTCCGCGCAGCACGCCGTCCTCGCCGATCTGGTAGAGCTGCACTGGAGCGGCATGAGCGAGGAGGAGCGTATCGGTTGGATGGCGCGCGGTCGCGGCATGTCGCTGACAGACTTCCACGCCACCCATCTCGAGCAGGCAGGCGACGCTGAGCGCGCCGTGCTGGAGCGTGAGGCAAAGCAGCAAATCGCAAGCTGGCTGATGGCCACACCGGAAGTGCGCGCACATCACTCGACCGAGGATGGGGGTACCAACAGTGCTGATGGAAGTTGGTTCCCTGCCGACCCTTCAGCCACGAAGTCCGTCGCGCACGAGAACGAGCTCATGGGCCTGCTGCTGGCCATGAGTAACACGCGCGACGAACAGTTTAAGTCACTACTGGCTGAGCACATCGAACACCGCTCTGCGGCCGTCAGCATCGTGGCCATGCGCGCGCTTGAAAACTTTCCGACCACGGAGGAAGATGAGGAGGCGTTCGTGCAGCTACTGCACCGCCAGCCGCCTGCTCGTCTGGTGCATCAGCAAGACGGAGGGGCGAACACGCGCGCCGAAGTCGTGCGCCATTTGGCAGATCTTGCGCAGCAGCGTCCGTTGTCTGCCGCCACTGTGCGCAACCTCACGTGGGAGCTGCTGCACACGCCGCTGATGACGGCGGCTGACTGGGCAGTGTGCGCAAAGGCGTGCACCCAGCATTGTGTGGCTGGTGGGCAGCCTCAGGGCCGCTGCGAGTTCCGATGCGACCGCGAGTGCAAACAGTCCCAGCACTACCAGGATGAGCTGACTCAACTGATGCAGCGCGTCGCCGCGCAGGGAGTGCTCGTGGAGGAATTCATCGAGCAGCATACGGATGAGTTGCTGGAGGATCCCGGCAAGTGGGATGCAGCATTGAAGGCCTCCACACTGCCGCACCACATGGCCGTGCGTCTGGAGGAGACGTCTGCGCTGTTCTCCGCCGCCACTCCCAGTGCGCGTCGCCGCCTACTCCAAGCGAGTCCCGCCTGGTACCGCCTGACAATCCTTCCTTCCAAATTTGATCCCCGCGTCGACGTCGGTGACACTGAGATGCACGCTAGCCTGAAGACCCTTGTGCTGACAAACGGCTACATGGAGTTGGGTGCGCTGGGCGCGAGCTATGGCTTCGACGTGGACATCAGCTACTCGATAAAGAACAAGATCAAGAGCAGCTCGTACGATTTCGTCAAAAGCTACTTCGCGTTTGCGGCCGACATCACCACGCGACGACAGGTGCAAGACTTTGTCGCGAGCAACGCCGTGCCCGCGGATCTTGGAAACATTGCGACGCAGGTGCCCAGCCGGCGCGAGCAATGGAATGACGCGGTCAGGAGGCAGTTTGGTGCGACCGAAGGAGACAACTCGACAGCGGCCGCGCCGCTACTGCGATTTGCCGCGGTGGACCAGTTGTCCAACAGCAGCCGCGCGTATTCGCGCAACGGCACGCTGCAGGGCTTGATCAACGGTTCCATCCCGCTCGTATACGACCAGGCCAATCGTGCGGAGCAGCTGCGCAGCACTGCATCCCAGGCCGAGGCCTATGCCGTTCCACTGGACGCCTTTGTTGAGGCGGCGCTAGAGTGGCTCAACATCAGCGACACCGCGCTCAGCCGACGCGACGCCTTTGAGAGTGCGCACCGGGCCGCGCGCGACGTGTGGCCTGCAGATCTGGCTGAGATGATGGGCTACATCAATACGACACATGCGCTGACGCAGAACATCACGGACGGATTTGACTTCATTGTAACGGGTCTTCGCCGCACGCTGGTGCAGGCCACCACCACGGGGGACTCGCTGGCACAGCTGCCGTCTGAGCTGTCCGATCTGACGCCGCCTGCGGCCGTATTCCTGCGCGATACGGACGTCGTGTTGAACCTGATCCACGCCGTAACGGAGGGTGTGCCGCTGGAGCTGGACGCGCGCAAGCGTTTCATTCCTCGCACCAACTTCAACGCGCTGTACCAGCAGCCCCAGGTCCCTGCCGAGCGACCGCTCACCGATCGCAGCAGTCTGGATCGCTTCGTGTCCACCATGCAGGCGTACCAGACGCTGGCGGGCAGTGATTTTGCCGCGCCTGCTTCGTGGCAATCCGCCGTCGATGCGCTGCTGAACGATATGGTCTTCCTGTTCACGCGCATCTTTGACCAGCTGGACGACACGACGCTCAGCATGCCACAGGTGGCCGCGCTGATTACGGATATGCACGCCGACATTGACAGCCGCATCATGCAGTTCGCGTCGAAGCCCGAGCTGCAGTTGGCGCCCGTGCCAGTTACTTCTGCGCTGGGCGCTGCCTACCTGGCCGCGAGGCACGCAGTCGAGGCCAACACCGAAGACGCGGCAGCGTGGACGTGGGCCGTGGAGAGCGTCGTCGAGCAGGTGGAGCTGCTCCAGTCCGTCGGCGCAAACCTGTGGTCGTACGCGCTGGAGCTGCCCGCCGATGTGCAGGCATGGCGCAACAACCTACTTGTTCAGTCGAATGCAGCAAACAAGGCGTTCACTGTCACAGCCGACAGATTGCAGTACAGCGCTGAGCTGGCACCGCTGCAGAATGTGTCGCTGAGCCGCACGGCTGCTTTCCTCGACGCGTTCAACGCCACCTGGGAAGCGCACAATGCGTCGGCCTCCTCGTGGAATGATTTGCACAGTACGGCTATGGACGCAGCGGCCTCCTTCATGGAGGCGAGATCGCGTATGCTCGTCACAGTTGGCCCTCTCCTCAACGAGACGAGCAGCCAGCCGGCTCGTGCCGCCCTAGCGCAGGCGCTGAGCTGCCATACGAATAGCAGCGAAAGCTCGCCGACAGGCGGCAGCGCGTACACTCTGTCCACGCCTTCGATCCTGTCCGCGCTCGCTGTTACCGAGTCTTGGCTGTCCAGCGTGGACTGCACGTCACTGGGCTGCTCGCTGAGCGCGACGCTTTTGTCGCTGGAGGCGCAGCTGGCATCGCTGTCCGATGTGCTGGTCACCGATCTGCAGCTGCAGAACTCGGCGCTGGACTTCAATGCCACACAGACCGTGCATGTCTTGCTGGGGCAGCTGAGTCAGCACGCAGCTTTTATCGCAGCGCTCGGAGATGTGCCATCGCAGGCAACCAGCACGGCAACACACCGCTCGGACGTGACGGCACTCGCAGCGCAGTGCAGCTCGCTGAGTACCACGCTCCGCGGCGTGATTCCGGATTACAGCGACGTGCCTGCATCCAGCCGGCCTAAGTACAATCGTGTTCAGCCGGCGGTGTGGCGCAGCATGCGCGCGTTGATCGGGTCGGTGCTCGTCGCGTCGCACGATCTGCGAGCGCAGCTGTCGCCTGCGTTTGCTCTGGCCGTGAGCGCGGAGGGCCTGCTGCCGCTGCTGGACTTATCTGTTGTAGTGAAGCAACTGCGCAACGAGACCATGCTGGCCTCCGGTTCTGTGTCCGTCAACGCGTCGGCGGTGCTTACTCTCTCCGCGCACCTTGATGCGCTCGGACCGGCGGCGCAGACATCGATTGGAGTCGGAAGTGCGGTGCTGGCTTTGCTGGATGCGATCGACGGTGCACAGCGCACGGCTTTGTCGCAGCTACAGGCATGTCTGCAGGGTACTGGATGTGATCCGGATGCTCTGGCGACTGCGCTGTCTGCCGTGCATTCGAGCGCGGCGGACTGGCAAGAGGCTGCTGGTGTTGTCTTTGCGTGGAAAGTTCCAGCAGCTTTTGGCAATCTCACCCGCAACGCGGCAGACGTGGTGGCCAGCCTCGCAGCGCTGTCTGCGGCTGATCGTGGTGAACTGCTATTGTCTCCTCTGCTGAAGGCGTCCGCCAATGCTGTGGCACGAGTGCGCTCTGTGCTGCAGCTGCTGGAAGATGCCGCGCAGGGCGTGCTCGGCAGCAGCCTGCCATCGCTGCAGTGGCAGTATCCGGCGCAGCTGCTCACTATGCTACAGCGTACGCTGGTGACTGTGCGACGCTCTCTGCTGGAGCTGTCCACCTTGCGTGTGCTGGTCGGCCAACAGCTGGTGTGCGTTGGCTGGAACGTTCCTCCAGGCACGGCGCAGAGCATTGCCCTGGTAGACCGACTCGCCGCGTTCACTGCGCTCGACTGGCAGGCGGTTGACAACACGCGCGATTCCATCGACGTGCTGCTGTCCGAGACGGAGGAGCTGCTGCGCAATCAGTCGGTGCTGCTTCCGTCGGTGGACTTCGACGTGGACGACGTGTGGCAGGCATCACTCGCTCGCCCGCTGCGCAGCTTCCGTGAAAGCTTGGACTCCAGCTTGCCGCTGGTGCAAGCCTTCCGCCCGCTGCAGCAGGATGCGACCGCCGCGGATGTGAGTCAGATGATGCGCGAGGCGGGTCTGTATCTGTCGCAGCAGACGGCGATGCTCAACGCGTTCCGCGCGGATGCGGAGCAAGCTGTACTGCGATCGCCGGCCTACGTGACGGTCGAGCCGTTCCTGTACGCCTTCCTGACGAACCGCAACCGCTTCATGAACCGCGCGCTGCAGCCACTGGCTAGTCTGGGGCAGGTTCTCGGCAGTGTCTACAAGGTGATGAACACGTTTGTGTTTGACGCGCAGGCCGCCAAAGCCTCCATTACGCCGCAGGGCGCCGGCACGCCGCGTTCCATCGCACGCGTCAACGGGCTGCTGTATCCGCGCTTGGTTGCGTTCGGCGATGAAATGCGCGCGGCCACCCGCGCGCTGCCTGCCTACCGCAACACGCCGGGTGAGATCGATCGCACGCTGCAGTCGCTGCAGGCCGTTCAGAGTTTCATCAACTCGGTTAATGGCGGTCTGCTGCAGGTGGGCGATGTCACGAACGCAATTGCCTATGTACAACGCACAGTGCGCGCGCTGGTGGACATCCGCAACGATGGCGGACTAGATGATGTGCGTCAGTACCTCAACACGCTGCGCGGCATGGTGTCGGACCTGCGCCGCATTCGCTCCACACTGGAAGCGTCGCTGGCTAGCAAGAACCGCTTCCTCGACGATGTGCAGCGCATTGCCTTCGCTTACATGCCGGACGAGCTGATGACGCGCGTCGAGGCCACGACCCCTGCGGCACTCAACTATTTGCAGGAGCGTCTGCCGTTCTTCGACGAGCAGCTCAAGTCCTTCTTGTCACGCACGGCGAACAACCTCTATCGCGTGTGGCAGCTGCGCTTCGATGCGGATGCCACACGACAGCAGGTCGTCGTTGAGAATACGGCGCATCTCGCCGACCTCGCCGAACTGGACAACAGCATTGGCCGCTTCACCACCAGCCTCAACGGTTCGACGATGCAATCGGCCGTGGGCGGCATGCGCGAGTTGCGCGCTTATCTGGAGGGCACGTCACTGGCTGACGCAGCTAACACGACGCTGCAGACAGTAGAGCAATCGGCTGATGTGATGGATGATCTGCAGGCCCTGGTGCGCTCGCTGCGCGCGACGGGTGAGCGCATGCTTCAGTTCCCCGACGAGCGCGACGCGCTGCTTGACTACATCAACACGGTGCTGGCCGAGCAGGACGTGCCACTGATCAAACAGCGCGGTGACATCCTCGTCAACAATGCGACGCAGATGCTGCAGGAGTTCGCTCTTGCATTGACCGACTTCCTCTGGTTGACCGAGGGCAATGCAACAAACGGCGCCACGTGGTCGTCTGCTGAGCGAACCTTCGCCGGCCTGCTGTCGCGCTTTCAACAGGACTTCCCTGGTCTGTTCGCTGATGAACTGGTCGCGTTCCAGATGCAGAAGGTGGACTCGCTCATCGCGCAGCTAGAAAGCTATCTGGCCACGCAGCTGCCACTGGAGGAGTACATGGCTGCGTTGGACGTGTGGTCGCAGTGGCCGCTGCAAATCGACCTGGCGGCCTCGCAGACCGAAGACATCCGCGACATGGTGCTGCGATGGATGCTGCTGCTGGTGCCGACGCTCAAGGGACTCGTAGACGTGCCAAATGACGCCAGCAGTATGCTGCTGGCGCTTGCACAGCTGGCATCCGAGCGCCTGCAGGAGCCGCTGTTCGCGCAGAGTCTGGCGAGCAACTTCGGCCAGGTGTCGTGTCCTACCTGCCCTCCTCCACTGGAGGACCCGTTCGGCGTGCTGTTGCGCGACGTGATTAGCCTGTCCGACGATCTGAACCAGATCGTGCTCGGCTTGCAAGCGATTCACCGCTTGCTGGAAGATTTCGTCGATGACCACTTCCTCATGCTGCACCGCCTGCATAACGAACTGCCTGAGCTCAAGCGCATTGCGTCCACGGCCGTTCAGCTGCAGCTGGTGCTCGACGGGAACAACGACGCACCGGCATCGCGCGCGCTGCTGCATGACATGTGCCGCCGCAACGTGTCGGCGCAGCAACTGTACTTTACAGGAGGTGGCGGTCTGATTTCATTCTTCGCTAACGACACGGGCGCCCTGGCCGAGTCGTGGCTCCGCAGCCTGTGCCTGCTCGACCTAGGTGACCTCGACACGGTGACGCTGAGTATCAGCGCGGCGCTCGACGCTGTCGCCGCGCAAATCAACGAGACCTATGTACCCAGCATGCGCGAGACGGCGCTGCTGGCCGCTGCGCTCAACGCGCCGCTGAGCGAGGACATTCTGTCGAACAACGGATACAGCAACAATCTGGCGGTGTTCCCCTTCTTTGACGCGGTGCGCAGTGTTTGTGCATCGGCCTTCCCGTCGGGCTGGCAGGCTGCACCCAGCGAGTCTGCTGCGCTGGTGTTCCTGTGCGTGATGAGTGGAACTCTGCACGCGTCGGAAGCCAGCATGCCGTCTGTGGACGCGCTGGTACAACGCACGCTGGCGCAACTCATCGATTTCGTGCAGCAGGCGGCGGACGACGGGTCAGTTGCGTTGCAGACCGTGCGCGAGCTGTTGTCCTCTCTTAGCACGGCAATGGTGCCCAGCCCGAGCGGTGATGGCAGTGTGGTGTCCGCCGCGCAGCTTCTGTCGTTCCCGTTGAGCATTGCTGTGGATACGGCAGCCAGCGTGTGGCGTAGTATTCAGGTGGACCTAGGGTATCAGATCGGCCTGGTGCGCGACTTCCAGACCCAGCTGCGCACCAGCATTCCCGCAGAGCACACTGCGCGCAGCAGCGCCGTGTCTGCAATGATGCAACGCTTCGCGGAGCTGTCGTCACTGCTCGACTTCGCCGCGCGCGATGCGAAGAACAGCACCGCACAGTGGCGTTTCGATCAGCTGATTGAGGGCCGCGCCAACGAGCAGCTGGTGCGCGAACTCACCGCGCGCATGCTGGACAACCTCACGGCCAGCACGCAGCTGTGGCACTACGCTTCGTGGGACTGGGACGCTGTTGCGGGCGGCCTGCGAAACACGAGCGTCGTTGCGGTGCAGTTCATGAACTCGACCGCAGTGCAGTTCGACCGCACAGGCGCGGCACTGCGGTCGCTGCTGAGCACCGAAAGCCTGAGCGCTGCGCTGCGTAGCATCAGCCGGGCCACCACCGCCGCGCAGTCCGGCCTGCTAACCTATGGCAGCGTCACCGTCAGTGCGACTACGGCCACGTGCAATTCTTCGGTGTGCCTGCATGGTCCCGCCTACATCTCTTCCGTGCCTGGCCAGATGTACGGAAACGCCGACCCGCTGGCTCGCTACCCAATTTTTGCCGAGCTCATCCGCGGCACCGTGAACCGCACGAGCCGCTGGACGCTGCCGGGACTGATCAGCGAGGCGTTCGAGTTCAAGTGCTCCATTCATTTTCACATGCAGCTGGGACACGTCAACCTGCTGCTGCCGCGCACCTTCCTGCATGCGTTTGCGTGGCGCGGCGCGGAGTTCGCTGACAGTCTGGGATGGGGACGCAGCTCACTGCTTGTACATCAATCAGCGGAGAACTACGGCGTGCTGGGTCTGTACGAGCTGGCCGACGAGAACGGCGCCCCTTGGTCGGGCAATGTGGGCGGCATGGCGCTGGCCGGTGACTACCTGTGGGTCACCGATGACCGCTACCTGCCCGAGCTGGACCGCCGCAACAACGAGCTCGTTGCCTTCTACGCGGGAGACATCGACCGCTCCTTCACGCCGCAGAAGCCGCGCACCATCCGCATCGCACTGCAGCCGGACAACGTCACGCCAGCACGCCTGTTCGTGTCCCTGTTCCCGTCAAGCCTGCACTATGACGCGGTTCAGCGCCAGCTGCTGGTGGGCGAATACGTCGACAGCAGCTCGGCAAAGCAGCACCTCTGGTCGTCCGCGCAGCCACAGGCGTCACCTGCCATGCTGTTTATGTTCGAGACCGATGCGAATGGGTTCCCTGTGCTTGCGGACCTGAATCGTGTACAGGTGCCTTACGGTCTGCGCTTTATCAGCGACAATGCCACGGTTGCTACATTGCCTACGCTTCCGTTGGCCTACACCGCCAAGTTCTACCGCAACGTGGGCGAGCTCGTACGGGGTGTGTCCGCATTTGAACAGGTGGGTGAGCGGGTGGTGTCGCTGCTGCGCTGCAAGTACGACGCGCAGTTCCAGTGCCGCATCGAGTTCCACTCGGCGCAGATGACCGATATGCGCAGCGGTTTCGCGGACAATGTGCTTAGCAGCTATTCCTACGATTTTGCAAACGCGGTGGGTACTCAGCCGCCCACTCTGCTGCAGTCGGTACCGGTACCCTACGGCGCAACGTCACTGCACTACGACGGCATCAACCGCCTGTTGGTGCCCTTCTCATCCGCAGCTGGCGTGCACGCCGCGGTGATGAACCTGATCAACGACCCGCGTGACGCCACGCTGTACTCCATGCGCATCCCGCCGCTGGGCAGCAGCCTCGTGCGCGTGTCGAAAAATTACATGCTAGTCAACGTCAACGGCGCGTGGACTGTGCCGCCACGCTGCTTCCTGCCCATTGAGCAGTTCCAGTGCGCGTCGCCCAAGTGTGCTGCTGGTGCCGATCTGTCGAGCTGCATCGCATACGGCACTGTTGCGGAGACGGGAGTCTCGTACAATTTGGCTAGCGGTCCGTCTACTGCCCGCACGGCTCGCACGGTACCGACAGTCGTGCCGGTGCCCACCAAGACGCGCACCACTGCACGTCGCCTGTTGGAGGAAGGTGACGCGGTGCCGGAGGATGAGGGCAGCCTGCTGACGCCGGAACTGCACGCTGTGCATCAGCGCAAGCACGTTACTGCCATTCGCGCTCATCAGCTGCATGAACGCATGCTCGCGTTGCAGAAGCAGCAGCAGGCGCGCCTTGCTGCGCGCGGCTTGGACATTGCCCTAGGCTCCAGCTGGCATCGCGCAAGCGACTCGGTGCTGAGCGCGGCGGAAGTCGTGGCCGGGGGTGGAAGCAACGCAACTGTAACCCACAGCCGTCGCCGTCTTCTTCGCAGCCAGCAAAGCTCTCTTAGCAAGCAGGAAGACATTCCCTCCTTCAAGCAGCCCAGCGTGTGGTATTTGAGTCCGCAGGGCTTGCCTGCGTCGAGCAAGAAGGTGCCCACAGGCTCGTCGAGCAGCCACTCTCTCCTGCAGTACTGCAACACAGTGCGGGCGCAGGCGAAGCAGGCCGGTCTGACTCCTGCACAGATCAAGTTCCGCTACCCCCAGTGCGCACGCGTGTCCGACGATGTGCTGGCTGCTGGCACCCGCGAGTATAAGGAGTATGCCGAGCTGACCGATCTTCCGGGCGGTTCGCAGCTGCAGAACGGCTGCGTCACATCCAGCTTCACGGTTGCGCAGTACTCACAGGCGAATTCGAACATGAGGGGATACCACACGCTCAATGTGGGTGGGTATAACGTAGGCGTGGACATTACCGATTCGTTCGAGTTTGGTCTGAGCACGACAGTTCGGCTGTGCAGCGTAGGTCGTTCCCTGTCTGTATCGGTGAGCCCTTACGCCGCGCTCAAAGACGCTGCGAGCAACGAGGCGAAGCATGATTTGATCTTCAAGGTGGGCGCCATCTACGACAATCCCAAGCTGAAAACGGTGTTCACGCCGCGCATCAACTATGATTTCAAGGACTCTCTGAAGTTTTGCATGGAGGCCGAGCGCTCGGAGAAGGCGCGCAAGCTCAACCAGCAATACTGGTACACCAGCTTCACGTGCTCGTGCGACCCGCCCGGCGGGGATATGGTCGGCATGGCCATCGACCTGTTCGGAGCGATTACGGACGTCGAATTGCCAAGCGAATACCCGTGCTGGTGCGACCGCGAGTATGGCGATCTGGTGGACTTCACGTTCGTCGAGGAAACCAAGCAAGCTGGCAGCGCCTGCAGTCAATTTGGCGGCGGTCTTCGGACTCTGTCCGACGTGAGCATGCTCCAACTGAGCAGGAGCCACATTGCGCTCAAGTGGCGAGACTGTGCCGCGACTGGACTGGGCAGCGTGGAGTCCTCCCTCCTGATGCAGTACAACGATGGTCGAGCAGAGACGCGGGTAGACGTGAGCAACAGCGGCGGCCTGTGGGTGGGCTCGCTCAGCGATCCGATCCCCGACACCATCACGCTGGAATGTAAAATCCTGTCGGGCACGTCGCAGAAGCGATCGGTGCGCCTCAAGGACGTGTGGAGGACGGACGGACCTGAGATCCACGCTATCGGTCTGGAGACGGTTCGCAACCTCTTCAGCAACGCGCAGCCTTCCCGCAACGCGAGCACCGGCGCTGATCAGCTGTACCAGCCGAACATGGATGCGCTCAACCAGACGGTGTGGGTGGCTCATGGTGACCGGCTGGCGTGGAACTTCACTACCAAGCAGCCTGTGGTGCAGGCGCGCTACACGCTCAGCGAGCGCCGCGCTAACGACTCCACGTTTGCGCCCTCTGGACCTATCATCGCAACTGATGTGATGGGCCGCTTCGACCGCATCCACGCGCAGATCAACAACGCCACCAGTGCAAACTTCACCATCAGCCGACAGGGAGGGCTACAGCTGCAGCACATGGGCAACTACTCGCTGCAGCTTGAGCTGCTCGGAACGACGGGCATTCTGACACGTGCCGTGTTCCCACTGCGCGTGGACCTGACGCCGCCGACGCTGGTGTACGGCCTGGTGAACCGCACTAGTGGCGACGACTGGTGGCAGCCAAGCTTTGCGCTGGCAGACCCGGAGAGCGGCACCGACTGGTCTTCAATTGAGTTCGCGCTGGTGCGCACGACTCTGGACACCGAGCACGACCTGCTGACGCCGTGGTTCCCGTACGTGGACGGCAGCCGACAGCCACCGCTCAACGCGTCCGAGGTGCTGTCGCCCAGCGTTCAGGTTGACTGGCTGAGCATGGCGCCCTACACCATCGAGCTGGCGGTGCGCGTCAGCAACAAGGCCGGTGCCACAGCCGTGCTGTTCACACACACGCCGCAGCAGGCACAAGTGCTGGACAGCAGCCCGCCGGAGTGCAGCGCGCTGACGTGGCGCACGCTTGTATCGGACGCCATCGGCAACCTGGAGAGCAAGCTGTGCTTCCGTCTGAGCTGCTCCGACCGCGACAGCGGCATCGTGCAAGTGCGATACACGCTGCTCAATCCGCTCAACGCCAACTTTACAGCGAACTTCACGCGCCGCGGAGACATCAGCGGCGCTTGTGTGCCGCAGGAGATCGTGCGCCGCCTGGAGGACGGAGTCAACTATTACTTGGTTGCTGCCGCATTCAACTACCAACGCCTGTCCACCAACGTGACGTCACCGCCGCTGAGCGTGCTGCTGACGCCACCACTGTGCCGGCCGGATGGTTTTTACGCCATTGACGGCGAGGCAGCTGGCGCGCAGCGGATCAATGTATCGGGTTCGGTAGACTCGCTGACGTTCGACTATCGTCTCGGAGTCTACGAACCCATGCGCGGCATGCAAAGCTTCACTTTCAGCGTGCGCGATGCAGATGCACCGGATGATGTCGCACCGGAACCGATCGGACTCGAGCTGTACTGCCGCTGCACGCGGTCCAACGGCCAGCGAGCGCTTGGCCTTGTGGTTGGCAGCGGGTCGAACGTAACCTGCCAGGTGTCCGCGCTGCTGGGACACGAGACCACACGCCCGGCACTTTTGTGCGCCGCCGTGGACTTGGTGCCCACTTACAACACCACTTTCAACTGCTCCTTTGTCTTCGTGCCGCCACCGCCCGCCCCGCTCGTCAATGGCACCGCGTCAACCAGCGCTGTTGCCAACTGCACGCAGCTGGTGGACAACCATCTAGTCGTCAGCAACAACTGCTCAGACGGATGGTGGGTGGAGAAGTGTACACCGGTTTACACGTTCCTGCAGTTCAACGACAGCACGTCGCGCACGGTGATGGTGCCAGGCAATGTGACGCGCTTCACCTTTCGCGGACTCAAGCTAGAGCACGGGCACCGATACTTCGTACAAGCCACCGGTGTAAACCGAGTCAACACCAGTACAGCGGGCGTGTGCATTAGCTCAACCGTCACGGTCGACCTCACACCGCCGACCGGCGGCGATGTGGCGCACGGCAATCCGGCCTTCGTCGTGCAGGACGCACACTGGGCCGAGCACCCGAACCGCAGCTATGTGTGGCAGAGCGATCAGTTCCACCTGTACCCGCGCATCGAGAACTTCACGGAGGATTATTCTCTCGTCAGCTCCTTCGCCATGCAGGGGATTGACTGGCGCGGGCGACCCATCTGTCTGCAGCAGCCTGTGCGCGACGTCGTGGCGCCCGTGCTGGAAGGCATTGTCATGACGCACCGTCGGTCGTACCTCGTCCAGGTGGAGGCGTGCAACAGCGTCGGTCTTTGCGTACTGCGCAACTCGTCCTACATTTCGATCGACCTCACGCCGGCCACGCTCGAGTGGCTGTCGTATGCAGGTCGCCAGCAGTTCGACGGCAGCTACTATCTGAACAACGCGTATCAGCCGCACGTTCTGTCGTTCAAACTCCGCGACGTGGAGTCCGGACTGGACGGTAGCTCTGCTGCGTCTTGGTGCATGGGATCGTCGCCGGGTGCGTGTGACTTCACTCCCTGGAGCAACGTGACACTGGACGAAGACGCTGTGTTCCGCGGACATGGCATCAACACATTCAACGACTCGCAGACGCAGCAGCTGCTGCAGGGACGCTTCGCATACTTCACCGTGCGCGCGGTCAACGGGGCGTTTCTCACGGGCATTGTACCCGCAGGCAAGCGCCAAATGTACTTCATTGCGCCGCGCAACGGGCGAGTGCTGTACGGCCAGCCGGGCGTATTCGCGCTGACCTTCACTCCGTCGGCCAACTACCTCCAGGTGAACTGGCGTGACTTCTCTGACCAAGCTGGTATCGTGCGCTACGAGATCAGCCTCGGCACTGCTGACGGACTGGACGATGTGGTGCCGCAGAGGGACGTTCGCTTGGCCACGCAACTGACGCTGCGCAATCTGCAGCTGCGCTCTGGTCAGTCGTACTTCGCGACGGTAAGTGCGTACAATGCGTTCGGTCTTGTGCGGCGCGTGTCCGGCGGCGCCATCCGCGTGGACACCACTCCGCCGCAGATCGGCAATGTGGAGGTGTACGTCAACAGCGTGGGCCAGCCCAGCGACCTCCTGTACTGGCCGTTCGCAGACTACCTGCCGGTATCGTGGCGCGGATTCGTCGATCCGGAGAGTGGCATCGCGGCGCAGGAGGTGGCCATCGGAACCGCGCCGCTGCAGACCGACATCACTCTCTTCACTGGCATTTACACGACGGGCAGTGGATTCGAGCTGTTCATCAACGGAGGCCTGCGTCTCAGCGATGGCATGACGGTGTACGCAGCAGTGCGCGCGACGAACTACGCCGGTCTGTCGTCGGTTGTCTCCTCGTCCGGACTGACAGTGGACTCGTCGCCGCCCGTGTGCGACTTCCTGCAGCAGGCGGCCGCCACGCGCACACCAACGGGCGGCCTGGCCACCAACGTCAGCGAGCCGCTCACCGCCGTATGGCGTTGTGCCGACGCGCAGTCGGACATTTACTCGGCGCGACTGTCACTGTTCTCGTACGCCAGCAGCAAACCGATGTTCGGCGTTGATATTGCCGCCGAGGGCGGGCTCCGTAGGACGGGTCCTTACGCCTACACCGACAGCAGCACGCTGCAGCAGGGTGAGACCTACTACTGGCAGCTGCTCGTTCTCAACGGCGCGCACTTGTCGACGCTGCTTTATTCCGCGGGCGCCATCGTGGACCGCACCCCGCCCATTGCGCGCGTGCAGATGGGCGCATCGCAGATCGTGTCGCGCTTCCTCTCGTCGCTGGACACGCTGCCGCTCTTCTGGTCTGTCAGCGACCCGGAGAGTGGACTCACATCCGTCGAGGTCGGAGTGGTCGGCGTGGAGACGCTCACTGCGCACACGGACAGCGGACTGTCTCTGCTTGCGCTGCAGCCCAACGCCTTGCCCTTCGTGGCGCAGCTCACCAGCGAGACAGTCGTTTCACTCCCGCTGCGCAACTATTCGACCGCGTTGGTGGAGGGAAACCGCTATTACGCAGTGCTGCGCGCCACCAACGGCCTGTCCATGCGCACAGTGGCCGTGTCCGCGTATGACTTCGTGGTCGACACGTCTCTGCCGCAGTGCGGCAACGTATCGGTGGTGCTGCCTGCAGCGGGCTTCTTCTCGTCTCGACTGCTAAGCGGCAGCATCAACTGCACCGCTTTCGCTGGTATGGCATACTACACGGTTTCCTTCGTGCAGCAGTCGAGTGGCTCGGCGGCCAGCACCGCCAGCCGCGTGACCGCCATGTCGCAGGGCGTCACGGCGTTCGGCATCTCCACCAGCGCGCTCACGCACGGAGAAAAGTACACCGTCGTCGTCGAGGCGTTCAGCGCAACAGGACGATCCGTCACGCGCAAAAGCGCACCGATCACCTATGTCAGCCAGGCGCCCGTGCTGGGCAGCTTGCAGTTTGTGCCGGTGCTGGACGAATCGCTCCAGTATGTGCGCGCGGCGCAGTCGCTCTCCGGTTTGAGCTTCCAGACAGCGCTGACCGATCTGGAGCTGCGCTGGGACCGACCAGTCGATGGTGCCAGCGGCGTGTGCGATCAGGAGCTTCAGCTCGGTACCTCGCTGTTCGGCGACAATGTTCTGCCGTGGACCTCCGTCGGTGCCAGTGTCACGAGTGCGCGCTTCCCTCTGTCGCTCAGCGGGGGCACGCCGTACTACGCCATGCTGCGTGTGACGAACTGCGCGCAGCTGCAAAGCCGCGTGACGGCGACGACGGACCTGCGCGTGCTGCGCACTGGTCCAGCCATGCAGTTTGTTAGCCTCAAGCAGCTGGTGGACGGCGGTCTGTACACCAGCGACGGTGAGCGCGAGACTGGACTCAGCGCACAGGTCAAGTTCACCCGCGCAGCTGACGAGGCTGGCGTCGCGCTGTACCACGTTAGCCTCGAGCAGCAGCACGGCAACGAAACCGTGTGGCATGCGCTGCGCAACAGCACGCTGACGCCGACAGGCGCGCTGGAGTTCGTCTTCACCGATCTGGCCGCTTTGCGGAACACCTCCTGGCGTGCGTCGGTCCGCGCCACCAACCGTCTAGGCGTCACTGGTTCGCCATTCTACGTGACGCTGGCCCTTCCGTTCGGCCAGCTCACGGCAGGCGCTGTGCGCGACGGCACTGGCTTCGGCGGTGTGGGCGACGAGGTCAATGGGCCCGCCAACATCGACATCGATTACCAAACTGACCGCCACGCGCTGTTCTGCTCGTGGCAAGGCTTCCACAGCCCGCGCTCGGAGCTGAGCTACGAGTGGGCACTGGGCAGCACCAACACCACGCAGGACGTGCAGGACTGGGAGGCAGTGCCGTACCCCGCCATCAAGCCACCGCAACGACCTGCCGGAATGATTCGTCAATTTGTGCAGAACGGCCTGACGCTGCTGCAGGGTGGCCGCTACTACTGCTTCGTGCGTGCGACGGAGATTGACAGTGGGCTGAGCGTGTCCGCCGTGTCCGATGGCGTGACCGTGGACGCCACCGCACCATTGATTGTCAATGTGAGTCTTGCGTCGGCTCCATTCGTCAACAGCAGCACGCTTCTGTTTACTGAGTCGGCCATCTGGGCGCTGTGGTCCGCGGGCGATGCCGAGAGCGGACTGGCTAGCATGGAGCTGGCGGTGGGATCCTACCCGCACACCAGCGATATTCTCGGCTGGACGCCGATCGACGTGCAACAGCTGCTAGCAGGCGCGGGTGCACTGCCACTTGCCAACCTCAGCACGCCGCTGCAGTCCGGCATGGCGCTGTTCCCCAGCGTGCGCGTCACCAACGGCGCGGGGCTTAGCAGCATGCTGTCCGTGTCCTCGTCGCAACCGGCGTTCTACGCCGCCGATCCGCCGCAGACGGGTCAGCTGTCGCTGACACTCGCACCCGTTGGCAGTGACGCTGCCAGTGGCGATTATGTCGCCCGCTTGACCATCGGTGCGGGCTGGAACGACTACGTCTCCGGCATCGAGTCGTTCGTAATTTCGTTCGGCGAGGCGGCGGACGATGCGTACGACTTCGCGGGTAGCGTGCAAACCATCAGCAGCACGGGCGAGCGGACAGCCTCGTTCACGGCACCGCAATCGTTCTGGAGCACGCATGACGGGTCGTCACTCTGGGCCACGGTGACCGCTGTGGGCGCGCTGGGCCGCAATGCATCTTCCAGCCACAGCGTGCCCGTGCATTTATCGCCACCGAGTGCAGCATCTGCGGTCAGCAGCATGAGCGTGGACAGTCTGTCTGACCTGCAGTCGGATGCCGAGGGCGTGGCGCAGCCGGCTCTGCAGCCGCTGACTGATTTCCTCCGCGTGCGTTGGGATGGATTCCGCGTGGCGTCATCACGCGCTATCGCATCATACGAGGTGAACGTGACGCGCGTAGGCTCGGACGAGCTGGTGGCGCACGCGACGGTTGCGGCTCCCGCTGCGTCCGTTGCGTTCTCACAGGTATCACTGATCGGCGGCGCGACCTACGAGGCCAGCGTGCGTGCGCAGGACGACTTGGGCCTGGTTAGTGGGCGGATTCGATCTCGCGTGCTGGTGGACTCGTCGGCCCCGGTGATGCCGTCGGCACCGCAGGTGAGCAGTGCGCTCCTGCAGGCAGTCAATATGCTGGGCAACTCTGGCCCGCTACTGGTGCTGAACAACCCAACTGTGTCAGTCGAGTTCGCGCCGGTGAGTGACGAGGAGAGCGGCATTGCTGCGTTGGATTGGCGCGTGTGCACTTACAGTGTGGAGAACAGCACAGCGGCGGACAGCATCGACTTGGATACTGCCGTGCTGTCGCTGCCCACTGGCACAGACGGAGTCAACCGCACGCAGGGTGAGTTGTGCGCCATGCCGTGGACCAGCATCGCAGACCTTACCACGGCGCACAACGCGTCCACGGGCGCGGCGCAGCTTCAAGAGGGCGGCAGCTACCAGGTGTTCCTGCGCAGCCGTAACGGTGTGGGTCTCGTGCGCACGCGTGTGTCGCTGCCATTCCTGTACTCGCAGTCCGCACCCGCACGCGGGGTGGTGTATTCCAGCAACACGCTCGGCGTTGATGTTCCCTACGCCGCGGGTCTGGACGCCATGCAGTGCACGTGGAGCGGATTCGCGGACAACGCCGTTGGTGTCAGCTACTTCGTCGTGCAGGTCGGATCAATCGCCGGTGGCAGCGACCTTGTAGCGCCGCTGCAGCTGCCGCCCACGGCCAGCCAGTGTGGCGCGGCCGTCAGTGCGGCACGCCTGAGCGACATGTCGACCACCGGTGTGTACTACGTCAGCGTGTCGGCGGTGAACGCTGTGGGTCTGGTGACGACGGTGACTGCGCCCGCCGTGCGGATGGACCTGACACCGCCGTCGACGGGCCGTGTGTTCATGGGCGTCAGCTCAAGCCACCCCGAGGAAGAAGAAGAGCAACTGGTGCAAAGCGACACCACTCGACTGACGGCCGCAATCTCGCGCGACGAGTGGATGGACGCTGAGTCGGGCATTGCTGACCTGTCATTCTCTGTGGGCAGCGATCCGAGCAGCGGCCTGCTGGACGATGTGGCGCCGCTGCAGTCGCTCGGCCGTCACAGCAGCGTTATCCGATACGAGGGTGCCCTGCAGGACGGCGCCACCTACTTCATCCGCGTGGTGGCCACTAACGGCGCAGGCTTGTTGTCCAGCGCCGTTTCGAAGGGTGTACTGGTCAACAGCCGCGGGCCAGTCCAGGTGGGCGACGTGCTGCACCTCGACGTGGCACCGCTCTTGTCGCCATTTGATCCGCTGCTGACAATGCCTGAAGGCGTGTCCGCAGATGGTGAGCCCACCCACGGCAATGCGCTGTACGTGGCGGCCGACTGGAGTGGCTCGTTTGTTGACACGCTGAGCAACATCACGGAATACTCGTGGCGTGTGTGCGTGCGCCACGCGGCGGTGGCTGACTGCGACGGACGCGAGTGGTACGACGTGATGCTCACCACCAATGTGACGGCTCTGATGACACCGCCGCTGCAAACCGGCGTGCGCTACCGCGTGGAGATCAAGGCCACCAATGCAGCCAGACGCAGCACTGTTGCAGCCACACATTGGTTCCTGGCGGACGCATCGCCCGCCACGGGACTGCTGGACGGAGTCAACAGCCGCCTTGCCACGGGTGTGGCCAGTGCCGGCCTTGTGTGGCCCCAGGCTCGCACGCTGCGCGACAATCAGCTTTCGCTAAGCCGCAACACGACGACCTTCGATCTTGACTGGAGTGCGCTGCAGTTGGAGGATGAAGAGTCTGGCTTGATGCGAGTGGAGCTCGCGCTGGGCGCGTCCCCGCGGGACGAGTCGTTCGCTGCATTCCACGAGGTGGCGGCCGGCAGTGCCAGCTCGAGCACTGTCACTCAATACAGCTTCGCTGCAATTGATGTGCGGTTGCCCAGCAATGCGACTCACGTGTTTGCCACGCTGCGCGTCACCAACGGCGCGAGGCTGCAGTCGCTCTTCTCGTCAAGCGGTGCACGTCTGAGCAACGAGCAGCCGGTGGCGCCGAGCAGCATCGTGCTCACCACGCCGGGTGCCGCGCGCGCCGACCCGAGCATGCGCCTGCTGCAACGCCACACGCCGGTTGCTGTGGAGTGGAGCGACACCGGCAGCGTGCTCGCACCCGTGCTCGAGTACGCCGTTCGTGTGGCGCAGGTGTCTGAGTCCGTGTGGCAGCTGTTGCCGGCCGGCCAGCGCTCAGGCGTCTCCGATGCGAGCGCGTGCGCATTCGATGCAACTGTGCTGGACTGGGTCGGCGTTGGTTTGGACACCGATGGGCTGCTGGTGGGCGACCTGGCCGCATGCGCGTGCGCCTGCGAGGTGCAGGTGCGCGTCAGCAATGTGCTGAATGTGTCGGCCGTCGGCGTCGCTCAGACATTGCTGCGCGTGCGTTCTCTGAACGTGCACGGCACTGCGTCGCTCGGCGCTCCGGGCGTGAAGCTGCAGCACGGACGCGAGTTCGTGCAGCTGGCCTACTCCTTCAGCGGCGATGAGCAGCTGGTTTTGACCGCCGTGCAGTATGAACTCTGCATTGTCGGCCAGCCGTGCGAGGCGGCGGTGCAGCTGCCTCTGAATGCAAGCGCGTCACTGACAATACGGCTGCCTGTGCACCTGCGGAATGGCGCCCGGCTGCGCGCGCGCGTGACCGCCGGCGACGCGTCTGGTGCATCCTTCGCTGCGCTGAGCGACGCGCTCTCCTTCGACGATACGGCGCCACACTTTGCAGCACGGAATGGCCTGCGCTGGAGCACGCTGCTGGACACCACCTATGCTGCGCTGCCCAGCGCCCAGCTGCCCGATGCGCTGGCGCTGAGTTGGAGCGTGTTCGACGGAGAGAGCGAGCTGCTAACCAGCGTGCTCTGCCTTGCGCAGCCGGATGGCTCGCAGTCCAGCGCAACTCTTTCCTCCCTCATGCAGCAGCCACTTCAGCAGCTGGTCTGCGTGAGGCTGCCGGGCAGCGTCCGCCGTGCTTTGTTCCGTCTGTCACCGAACGGTGTCATGAGCCTGGAGCTGCTGTCGGCCGGTGCTGGTGTGGCTCCCGATGCCGCGCTGGTGCTGCTTCCGCAGCTACCGTCGGAGCGTCTGCCCGGCCTGGCCTTTGTGCAGGCCAATCTGACCGTCAGCAATGCGGCCAACCTGTCGGCCAGCGCCAGCACTCCGCTGCAGCTTGTGGCCACCCAGCTGCCCGTGCCGGCAGAGGAGATGAGCTTCAACGGCGTGCCGTTCAATTTCAGCGGTGCGCTTCAGCCTTTCTCTGACGCGATGGCGGCTCGTGCTGCTACTGAACTGCCAGAGCCGGCGCGTGCAGTGAGCGGCCTGCGTGACGCACTGCCCACTTTCCTCACGAACGGCAGCATGGCGCTGACACTGGGCTGGGGCGACTGGTCCCAGCCGGGCTTCCCTGCGCTGGCCGCCATGCACCACTACGATTTGTCTGTGTGGAATGAGCTGTCGGGTGAGGCAATTCTGGCTTGGCAGCGGACTGGGCTTGGTTCGCTGAGCACCACGCTGAGTCAGCTGCCGCTGCAGCACGCGACTTCCTACGCGCTGTGCCTGCGCGGCTTCTCCGTGGCGGGCAATTGGCGCGATCAGTGCGTGCGTGTGCTGGTGGACCGCACCCCTCCCGCGGGCGGCGTCGTCCTGGACGGCAGTAGTGAAGGCAGCGACGCGGACTATTCTCCCTCGCTGACGGCCGTGGAGCTGCAGTGGAGGAACTTCTCGGAGGACGCATTCAGCAGCATTGCTGCGTTCGAGGTCGCGCTCATGCATGTTGATCGCGCCGCCTATGCGCGCGTGCTCCAGGCGCTCGGTGTGGCCAATGTGTCGGCTGCGGCTTCCGGCAGCCTGTCCGCTGTGCAGCTGGCCCGCGCGGAGATTGTCTCCTATCTCCGTTCGGCGGGTGAGGATGATTTCCCCGGTAAGCTCGTTGCGCCGTTCGTGCGCGTCGCCCCCGGCAGCAGCTCCGCCTACGTGAGCGCATCACTCCTGTCGGGCGAACTGTACGTGGGCGTGGTGCGTGCATACAGCGCGGGCGGTGCGTACTCAGAGGTTTGGTCCGACGGATTCCTCGTTGATGTGCAGGAGCCGCTGCTGGACACGTCGGTGCCGCTGCGCTCGGAGAACCTGCACAGCGACGCACAGGGCAATTCTTATTACCACGCGCGCGAGGACGTGGCCGCGCTGTTCTATGCAATGCCTGACCCCTCGTTCTTCAGCAACCCCTGTGACGCCGACACCACCAACCCGTTCAACCTCACGGACCGCGCGTGCGTCACGCAGCAGCAGATGGCGGATGCGGCCGCTGCCAGCAACACCCCTGTCACCAGCAGCTCGGTGCAGCCCACGGCGTCGAACAGCCGGCCGCTGGCTCCGATCGTGCGCTTCGAGTATCTCATCCAGCGGGTGCTGCATCGTGCCAACAGCACCAATAGCACGGCCGCAAATGAAGTTCCCGCTGTTGCGAATGCGACCGACGCGACAACAGCCGCGGCAATTCCTGCCGCTATTGCGCGCAGCCTCCGCCTCGCTCCCAGCGCTGACCCGTGGGACGTGTCTGGCGCGGCGCCGCTGTCGTGGTCTCAGCGCCAGAGCACGCTGGAGACCGATGCAGCACAGCTGATTGGCACCTTCAACGTGAGCAGCGATCTGTTTGCTGTGCCGCTCAGCGAGCTGCACCCGGACGTGAAGGGACACTACGGCGCCTGCTGCAATAGCTTCGCAGCGCGCTCGCCCAACACGCAGCGACAGGGCACGTTTGACCGCGTGCAGGTACAGCTGGCGGCGAATGGATTCGCCGAGGATTCTACGGGAAGCCACAGTGGCAGCAGCTGCGTCTGTGAAAGCGCGCAGGTGCGTGTCGCTGGTGTGCAGGTGTCCGGCGTGAATCTCCTCCTCAGCAGCAGCGCAGTCGGTGTATGGGTCAGCACGCTTCAAGGCGAGAAGCTCGTGGATCTCGCTTTGCCTTTGGCTGCAACATCCTCGACTGGTGGTTGCCCGGTGCCGGTGCTTGCTGGCGCGACGGCTGAGTTCGTGTGGGTGTCGCGTGGCTCACACTTGCTGCGCTGGTCGCTGGCCGATCTGTCCGCCGGCATCCGTGCGTCGGTGCCACTGAGTGCCTCCGTAGCCGTTCTGCTCAGCACGGCAGACGAGTGCGTTATCCAAGAGGCTTCGTTCGTGGGCAGCATTGCGTGGTGGCGTGAGGCGTGCGGCGCGGCTCGCACATCCTCTCTGCGTGCGGCGCAGTACAGTGCCGACACCGGCAGCTGGGTGGATAGCAGTGACCTGCTCCCCACTGCCTTGGGCGCTGTGTACGCGCATGCTGCGCTGCCGTCCGCACGCCTGGCAACTGTCAGTCTCGCCACGCGCTCAGGTGCATCGATGACCTTGCAGATGGATCTGTTCAGCGTTAGCAGTGACGAGGCCGCAAGCGTCACTTCCATCGGTGCTGTGCAGCTGTCACTGGGTGAGGCGCAGTTCGACGTGAGCAGCGCAGATCAGCCGCTGCTTCGCGTGTCGCTGGCTGGCACCAACCGCGGTGATGTACTGGTGGTGGGTGTGGCGGCAAGCGAGCAGGGCCGCGGAGCTGTGTGGCTAGTTGACGTGAGCGCTGCTCAGCCGCGTATTATCACTGTGCTGCCTGCTGGCGATAGCATTTCTCCTGTTGGCGTCGGTGCGTCGGTGTCCGTTCTTGACGCGGTTCAGTTTGTGAGCAGCGCACACAGCTCGGACCGCTTCACGCGCACGCTCACCGTAGCCGCCGCGGAGCAGCATGGTCTACGCACGCAGCTCTGGCGGTGCGCGTTCCCCAACGCCGACGGCGAGGTGGGCAAGGCAGCATCGTACGCAGCCAGCGCACTTCAGGACACGCACTGCTCTCCCGTGGCCACGCTCCAGCCTGCGGTGCCCAACGCACAGCGTGCGCCGCTCTGTAGTGCCGGTGGTGCAGCAGCCGTGGGCGACGCTGACAGCGCGCAGGTGGTGCTGCTTCCTGGAGCGCTGTTCTCATCGCTTCAGTACTCGCTGCCCTCCTTTTCTAGCGCTGCTGCTACGTTGCTGCAGTCCGCCGTGTTTACTTCCGTGTGGTGCGACACTGGTTCATTCCGCTCGGTCGACGGCATTGGTGCGCTATCGGGTCCAGCCCAGCTTGCCGACGTGCAGCTACTGGGCGACGCCAGTGACGCCGGCAGTGTTGCGTGCCGCGCATGCCCGGCAGGACACGTGAGCAGCGGAGGCTTCTGGGCCGAGTCGTGCGAGCGCTGCAGCCCTGAGTCCAGCGAGTGTCTGTGGAGCCCGGACAGCCAGTACCCGGCTGCCGGACTGAACACGTCTGGACTGGTGCACGGCGAGGAATACCAGATCAGCATCGTAGGTGTTAGCGCAAATGGGCTGGCATCAGTGTCCACATCTGCTCGGTTCCGTTTAGATCTGACGCCTCCGCTGTTCGGCTTCGTGTACGACACAGCAGTGGAGTTGGAGAACGCGACGCAGACAGCGGGCACGCAGCTCGGACCCGACGGCAGCCCACTGCCGCCCAGTGACTTACCGGATGTCAGCTTCCGCGAGTCGCAGACTGTGGAGAGCTCGCGTGTCACGCCAGATGACGTCGATTTCCAAACCGAGACATATGCGGTGGCTGTGCGCTGGGCGCAGCCTATCGATTCTGAGTCCGGTGTGGCCAGCGTCAGCGTGTGCCTGGGCTCCCAGCCGGGTCAAGCTGACCTGGTTCCGTGCGTCCAATTGACCGACGTGTCGACGACACGCTTTGTCTTTACCGGACTGAATCTGACTCATGGCGCAAAGGTGTACTCGACCGTGGTGGCTACGAGCGGAGCTGGCTTGTCCTCCAACCAGTCGACCAACGGCGTGCAGATCGACCTCACGCCGCCCACGATGCGCTACGTCAAGAACGGATTTGTGCAGGGACAAAACATCGACTCAACCAGTGGCTACGACTTCCTCTTTGGAAACTGGCTTGCAAGCGACGATGTGAGCTCGATCGCTGAGTATCAGTTCCGCGCGGGCACCACGCCGAATGGCGACCAGGTGCGCGGATGGCGCACGGCGACGAAGCGCACTGTGTTTGGCATGCACTACTTCGAACCCGAGCTGCAACAGGGCCGCCAATACTACCTGAGTGTGCGCGCTATCAATGCGGCGGGTCTGGTGTCCGAGCCGATGTCTGGTCCGCCCATCACCGTCGGTCCTAACCAGCAGTCGATCCCTGCAGACAAGCCCAGCTCGTTCATGTTCCAGCCCATGAGCATTGCCAACGCCAGCAGCAGCAGTGCAAACAAGACTACGAACAGTCTGCGCCCTGGACAGTCCGTGTTCTGTGCCGTGTCGGTACCAGCGGGCGCATTCGAGCCTGTAGACTCCAACAAGTCGGTTACTCTTACGGGCGAGTCGCTGAACTTCAGCGATGATGCACCCGCAGTCAGCCCGAGTGGCATTGTCAATCCGAAGAAGACACCGGCTCCCTTGCCTCAGCTCAACTACGGCGGCCTGTCGTTCACGCTGGACCTGACGGGCCCTGACGGCACTCCGGTGTCCGAGGGCACTGTGTTCCGCAAGGGCATCAACATCAGCATGGTGTACGACGTGGAGGGGCTGCTGTCCGGCGCTGAGCTGACGGATGAGGAGATGACGCGTCAGCTGCCGCAGATGCAGTACTGGGACACAGAGACAAGCAGCTGGAAGCTGGCGGCCGACTCGTGCGACCCGCCACAGGAGTTCAACGATCGCGTTGCACGTGTCTACACGGTGACCGTCTGCCACTTCACGCAGTACGGTTTGTTCTTCTTCCAGGCACCGATCGTTCCGAACATCACCATTGCGCGCGTGGCCAGTCGCGCCGTCACGCTGCACAACGAGTACGCCTTCGTGCCGAAGGCAGTGGGCGATGGCATTGCGAGGAAGGAGTGGGATGTCAGCACCGAGCTGGAGCCGCATGCCATCCGCACCGCCGAGCCGACGCTGCTGTCGCTGCTGTCTACACCGGGCGTGGGCGCCGATATGGTGCGCATGACGAACTTGTCCTACGGTCGTCACGTGTTCACCTTCACAGCCGCGGGCCAGTCTGGCTCGGTGTTGGATCGTTCTGTGTACCACACGTCGGAGTACACGCTGCTGCCGCGGTTGACGCTGTCGCCCGACCTGCTGATTGACCGCGAGAGCGATACGGCTCCAGTGTCGGTAAGCGTCGACGGTGGGCTGCCCGAGTTGCTGGTGCAGTTCCCCGGCGCAGAGCTGCGCTGGCGTGTGGTTGCCTTTGTGCCACCGCCTGTGTTCAACCGCACCGTGGCCAACTGGACGATTCCGGAGCCGCTGCTGACCAACGTCTCGGCTGTGCTGAGCGAGCCACAGGCGGCCCGTCTTCCCGCCAACCTAACTGCTGAGTTCTCCAGTGATAGTGCGCTACAGACGGCGCTGACGCGCATAAACGAGCTCGGCACGTATCTGCTGGCGCCAGTGCTGTTCCACGCGCCGTCGGGCGACGTTATTCGTGTGCAGTTCTCTGACGGTCGCGATGCGCTACGCGTTGTTGTGGCAGTGCTGCCAGTGCAGGCAGGGCTGCTGCACAACGGAGGTGCACCGGCGTTGTTCGCTGCGCTCTATCTGCTGGCGGCGCTGGCCCTTGGTGCTAGCTTCGTGCTTCCGGCACTGTCCGCCCGTCTGCAGCCGTTCAGCTGGTCGATGCTGTCCGTGCGCGTGCTGCTGCTGCTGTTCTGCCTTGCGCAATTTGTGTGCGAAGTGCTGCTAGTGTCGTCGGGCCTGGACTGGCTGCGCTCCGGCGCGTCGGTGGCGCAGCACTTCAGCACCATGCTCGTGCTGCAGGCCATTCCCTTCACGATTATGATGGCGGCGATCAGCGCGCTCGGCGTTGCATTCGCACTCGCACTGCTGGACAGCAGCGCGGCGGATGAGCAGCAAGTGCAGTTGCGCCACAGCGTGCGCGGTTTTGCGCTGGGATCGGCAGCCGTGGCGGCCACGCTGTTCACGTTGCAGGTGATCGGCGCTGCGCTGCAGTCAGCTCCTGTCAGCAGCGACAGCCGGCTGCGCACCGACGTCACAGCCGCAATTGCAGCCGGTGGTGCCTCTGTCGCGCTGGTTCTGCTGAGCGCAGGTGCGCTGCTCGCCGCCTGGCTCCAGCGCAAGCAGAGCCGCCGTGTGCAGTCCAAGGAGGTTGGAAGTAGCGGCGGCCCAGGCGTTGTCCTGCCGTCCTCCGGTGTGTCGTCGCTGTGGCTGTTCGGCGCGCTGTCCGCTGCACTTCTGAGCGCGCTGGTGCTGCTGCTGACAAGCGAAGTGCAGGGCCGGGAGCGCTCCGTCAGCAGCAGCGAGGCACAGGGATGGCACGCAGTGTTCGTGCTCCTCGAGCTGTGCGCAGTGCTGGCGGCGCTGATGGCGCTTGCGCAGTGGGCGGCCGCGGCGCGTTTGAAGCAGTCACAACAAGTCGCAGGTCAGAAGGATGCAAGCGCTTCTGCTGCTGGTGCAAGTGGCGCTCCGCCATCGTCAGCTGCGCCGATGCCGAGCTTCCACTGGGAAGAGGACGACAACAGCGGTGACGATGCGGTGGGCCAGACGGCTCACTCGCCGGCCGCAGCAGCAGCAGCAGCAGCAGCAGCAGCAGCAGCAGCACCGAGCAGCGTGGAAATGACCACTCTGCCAAGTGGAGCAGCGCCGACCCACAGTCAGCAGCTGATGCCGATTGACGTTGGCTCGTCCTCCTCCCCACGCGACAGCAGCGCCGCTGCGCCGTCCTCTTCTCCACTGTCCGTGTTGTCTCCCAGCGTTGCCTACGCGTCGCGCGTCCCGTTGCCGTCCGAGCCAGCCTGGTCGCCGTCGCCGGTGCCACCGGTGGCTGCCGCCTCCACTGCCGTCGCCGAGCCCGGGAACAGTCCGGCATCGCCCAGTGTGCTGCTGGACATGCGCGAGCACGAAGAAGAGGATGAGGAGGACAATACTGGCGCCACTGACGCGGCAGAGGAGCCGCAGTTAGCTCAGGGTGCTTTCACCGCTGCCGCCGCCGCCGCTGCCGCCGTTGATGTGGCCGACGTGCACGTGGAGGCGCAGCCACCGCAGGAGGAAGAGCAGCAGCACTACAAGATTGAACCACGACACGAGTAGAGGCGATCTGCCGCGGACGACACTTCGTGAACGAGCTGCTTTTCCTACTAACTCCGTCATTCTTCACCGGCTCCATTGTTTAATTTGCCCACTTTGGTTTCCTCCGCTGTACATCGCTTTGCCTCGCTTCGCCGGCCGTAATCCCTCTTATTTCGTTTTCCCAATTTTCCCTCAATTATTTCGCCGGTTTGCTATTTGTGCGTTTGTAGCCTATGCCATCCACTTGCACTGAACTTCCAATTCCACGTTGCTCTTTTGTTCAAGTCTCATTTTCACAAATAATACGCAAAAGTTTGGCAGAGACTTGAGTGCCGCGTTTGTGCGCAGTGGACATTAACCCTTTATTTAAAGGGCGGCACCTTTTTGGGCTCTGCGATTTAGCACCTTTCGGGCTCTAGCGCACACAAACCTGCTCGAACTGGG
>Ga0256875_1000040_pt1 | contig 35152 bp, 28 predicted proteins | sample MC6MC0418MT_FD_186354 | JGI IMG/M metagenome (GOLD analysis project Ga0256875, IMG submission 186354) | Metatranscriptome of enriched soil aggregate microbial communities from Iowa State University, Ames, United States - MC6-MC0418-MT... | ecosystem: Environmental > Terrestrial > Soil >... | reverse complement strand
CGAACTGTCGTTTGACGCGACCTCCAGCCAGGACAAGCACGTGAAGATCGACGCCGCTTACGTCAATTCGCAATTGGCCGAAGCCGCCAGCAGCCAGGATCTGGCCCGCTACGTGCTGTAAGCGTTCGGGCGGCGCGCGCCCCGCGCCCCCTCGCCCTTTACGGCAAAACGCCGTGTGCCGCAGATGCGGGACACGGCGTTTTTCATGGGCGCGGCATCAGTTCGTAATCGCAGTCACCACGTATTTGCCATCCTTGCGGGTGGCCGTGAAGCGGACCTTATCGCCCGCCTTGATCTTGGCCAGCAGCGCCGGATCGGCGTCATAGACGAGCGTCATGGCAGGCAGGTCCAGCGCCTTGATCTCGTCGTGCTTGATCGTGACCTTGCCCGCGGCCGGATCCACGCGGCGCACTTCGCCGCTGGCATCGGCCTGCTGCGCGAACGCCAGCGGCGTGGCCAGCGTCACAACGGCCATCGCGGTGGCGACGGCCATGAGCATTGCATATTTGCGGTCAAAAGCCATAAAGGCATCCTCCTTAGACAGCGAAAGCGTGGGCGCACGCCCGACGGCTTTCCACAATGCTAGGATACCGCCGATATGAAACAGTTCCGGCGATAGAACGCAACAATCCTGACGGAGGATTGCCAGCCCGCCCCTACCACGGGGCCCGCGCTTACCGCCGGACGCAAACCCCATCCCTCTTCATCCCGATTCAGGACGTTCCATGGCCAACCGCTTATCTGTCATAGCCACCCGCACGGGCGACGATGGCTCCACCGGGCTGGGGGACGGATCACGCATTCCCAAGGATGCCCCCCGCGTGGCGGCGCTGGGCGACGTGGACGAGTTGAACAGCGTCATCGGCGTGATGCTCACCGAGTCCCTGCCGCCAGAGGTCTCGCTGGACCTGATGGCAATCCAGCATGATCTTTTCGACATGGGCGCCGAACTTTGCATTCCCGGCCACACCGCGGTCTCGGACGCGCAGGTTGAGCGGCTGGATGCCCGCCTGGCGCACTACAACGCGGTATTAACGCCTTTGCGCGAATTCATCCTGCCGGGCGGCACACGGGCGGCGGCGCAGGCCCACATGGCGCGTACGGTGTGCCGCCGGGCGGAGCGGGCGGTGGTCGCGCTGGCCCGCGTCGATACGGTGAATACGCCGGTGCGGCAGTACCTGAACCGGCTGTCGGACCTGATGTTCGTGCTGGCGCGATACATCAACAGCCGCCAAGGGTCGCCCGATGTCTTCTGGACCAGCCCGATATCGCGTAAGTCCACGTAACTCCTGAGAAGAATTGCAAAGCAGTGGCATTGAGCGCCGCTGCGCCCAGACGTTGTAACTTGCCTATTTCGCACCACACTTTGTTTCATTTATAAGGTGGGTTCAAAGGCCTTGCGGCATAATTGCGGGTTATTCGAGCGGGTTAGCGCACCGCGCTCACGGCTCAAGGACTATATAAGAATGAGTATTATTGTTACCGGCGGAGCGGGTTTTATCGGCTCCAACTTCGTCCTCGACTGGTTCCAGGAACACAACGAACCCGTCGTGACCTTGGACAAGCTCACCTACGCGGGAAACCCGGACAATCTTGCATCGCTCAAAGACAACCCCGCACATAAGCTAGTGCAAGGGGATATCGGCGACTTCGACCTGGTCAGCCGACTGTTGGCCGAACACAAGCCTCGTGCGATTCTCAATTTCGCAGCCGAATCGCACGTAGACCGTTCGATCCACGGCCCGGGCGAATTCATCCAGACGAACATCGTCGGCACGTTCCATCTCCTGGAAGCTGTACGCGCCTATTGGAGCGCCTTGCCCGATGATGAACGCGCTGCGTTCCGCTTCCTGCACGTGTCCACCGATGAGGTCTACGGCTCTCTGGAAAAGGATGATCCCGCGTTCAGCGAGACCAACCGCTACGAGCCCAACAGCCCGTATTCGGCTAGCAAAGCAGCCAGCGACCATCTGGTGCGCGCCTATCACCACACGTACGGGCTACCGGTGCTGACCACCAACTGCTCGAACAACTACGGCCCCTATCACTTCCCCGAGAAGTTGATCCCGCTGGTCATCCACAATGCGCTGGCCGGCAAGCCGCTGCCGATCTACGGTGACGGGCAACAAATCCGCGACTGGCTGTACGTGAAAGACCACTGTTCGGCGATTCGACGCGTGTTGGACGACGGCAAATTGGGCGAGACGTACAACGTCGGCGGTTGGAATGAGAAGGCCAACCTTGACGTGGTTCACACGCTTTGCGCGCTGTTGGACGAACTCAGCCCCCGAGCTGATGGCCAGCCGTACAAGAACCAGATAACGTTTGTGAAAGACCGTCCTGGCCACGATCAGCGTTACGCCATCGATGCCTCACGCCTGGAGCGCGAGTTGGGCTGGAAGCCCGCCGAGACCTTTGATACCGGCATTCGCAAGACGGTGCAGTGGTATCTGGAAAACCAGGATTGGGTCGCCAACATCACCAGCGGCGCGTATCGCGATTGGGTTGATACCCAGTACAACGCCTGACCCGCCGATATCGGCCTCGCTGCCGCAAACCTCACACAAGCGGTGGGTTGCCGGACACTCCCCGAGCGTCGGGGAGTGTGTGTCGCCAACTATGCCTATCCCGAGTACTTGTTTTGCCACATTGCCGACTATTCATGCAGGTAGCCCAGTGAACCAAGTTGCCATCCTTCTTTGCACCTATCAGGGCGAAAAGTATCTGGCCGAGCAGTTGGACTCGTTCACCGCGCAAACCTATCCGAATTGGACACTATGGATCTCTGACGACGGATCCACCGATTCGACGCTTAGCCAACTGTCGGCCTTCGCGCAGCAACACAATCCGGGCCAAGTCACCGTGCGGCCAGGACCGCGTAAAGGGTTTGTGAAGAACTTCATGTCCTTGATCTGTGAACCGACTCTACACGCGGACTATTACGCCTTGTCGGATCAGGACGACATATGGCACGCTGATAAGCTCGAACGTGCCGTAAATTGGCTCCGCCAGATACCTGAAGGGCAACCGGCGTTGTTTTGCACGCGCACCGAATTGATTAACGATGCGGGTCAGCGCATCGGGTTCTCGCCGCTGTTTTCGCGCCCTCCCGCTTTTGCCAATGCCCTCATGCAGAACGTCGCGGGGGGCAATACCATGGTGATGAATCACGCGGCTCGTGAATTGCTGCGCGAGGCTGGCGCGGATGTAGATGTGATCGCGCACGATTGGTGGGTATACATCGTTATCAGCGCTTGCGGAGGCCAAATTCATTACGATGGCCAGCCCTCACTGCGCTACCGTCAGCACGGAGACAACCTGATTGGTGCCAACGCGGGCTTAGGCGCCCGCCTCGTACGGATCCGAATGTTATTCCAGGGCCATTTGAAACTCTGGACCGACCAACATATCCATGCCATTACCCCGTTGCTGCCCAAGCTGACGCCTGCAAACCGCCGTATTTTCGACCGATTCATTAGCGCGCGCCAACGCAGCCTGCTTCCCAGGGTGGTAGGCATCAAGCGTTCAGGCGTTTATCGTCAGACAGTGCTGGGCAATCTCGGATTATTAGCTGCCGCAGTGTCCAATCGAATCTGAAGACTATTATGAAAATTCTACTGCTCGGCAAAGATGGCCAAGTCGGCCATGAATTGCAACGCACACTACTGCCGTTGGGTGACGTCCATGCTTTCGGTCGTCAGGGCGCAAATCTTGAGGACGCGGATGGCTTGAGGAAGTTGCTTCACAGTCAAACGCCCAACATTATCGTCAATGCTGCCGCCTATACCGCGGTGGACAAGGCTGAAACCAATCAAGAGGCAGCCTACGCCGTCAATGCGACTGCAGTGGCCGAAATGGCGCAGTACGCAAAAGAGACCAATGCGCTACTGGTGCACTATTCAACAGACTACGTGTTCGATGGCGGCAAGGCCGGCCCGTACGACGTCAGCGACCCGACAAATCCGCAAAGCGTCTATGGCGCCACCAAACTTGCAGGCGAAATCGCTATCGCAAACAGCGGCTGCAAAGCGCTGGTATTGCGCACAAGTTGGGTGTTCTCAGCCCACGGAGGCAATTTCATCAAGACGATTCTGCGCCTCGCCAAAGAGCGAGATGCCTTGACTATCGTTGCTGACCAACATGGCGCTCCGACCTCTGCCGAACTGATTGCGGATGTCACCGCGCTCGCCATTGCCGGCCACCAGCAAGGCATATTGGCTAGCGGGCTCTATCACCTGACCGCCGCGGGCCACACGACCTGGCACGGCTTGGCCACACACGTGGTCGAGCGAGCCCGTCACAATGGTTTGGAGCTCAAGGTAGAGACTGCCAATATCAAGCCAATTCCCACCGAGCAGTACCCCGTACCTGCCACCCGGCCCAAGAACTCGCGGTTGAATACGATCACCCTGACCGCCCCGCTGAAGCTGCAACTGCCGGATTGGACTGCACACGTCGACCGCACGGTGGATCAACTTACGTCATTGGAACTTTCCGCATGAAACGCAAAGGCATTATCTTAGCCGGCGGCTCCGGCACCCGGCTGCATCCCGCCACCTTGGCCATCAGTAAACAATTGCTGCCGGTCTTCGACAAGCCAATGATTTATTACCCGTTGAGTACGCTGATGCTCTCCGGAATCAAGGACATCCTGGTTATTTCCACCCCCCAAGATACGCCGCGCTTCCAGCAACTGCTGGGGGATGGGTCACAGTGGGGTATCAATCTGCAATATGCCGTGCAGCCCTCGCCGGACGGCTTGGCGCAAGCTTTCCTGATTGGGGAAACCTTCCTTGGCAATGATCTTTCGGCACTCGTGCTGGGGGATAATATTTTTTACGGCCACGACTTCCACCAGTTGCTCGCCAATGCCAATGCTCGTGTTGAGGGCGCCAGCGTGTTCGCCTATCACGTGCACGACCCCGAACGCTACGGCGTGGCGGAATTCGACGACAACGGCACTGTCCTGTCCTTGGAAGAAAAACCAGTTAAGCCAAAATCCAACTACGCGGTCACGGGGCTGTATTTTTACGACAAAGACGTGATCGATATCGCCAAACAAATCAAACCGTCACCTCGTGGAGAGCTTGAGATTACAGATTTGAATCGGGTCTACCTTGATCAGGGCAGGCTCAGTGTCGAAATCATGGGCCGAGGCTATGCCTGGCTGGACACCGGCACGCACGAGTCGTTATTGGAAGCCAGCCAGTTCATTTCGACTTTGGAAAATCGGCAAGGGCTGAAAGTTTCCTGCCCGGAAGAGATCGCATTCCGCAATAAATGGATTACCCCCGACCAACTGGAAACGTTGGCAGCGCCCTTGGCCAAGAGTGGCTACGGCAAATACCTGCAACGCCTCTTGGTTGAAAAAGTCTACTGACAAAACCTGAGATACGCGCGTTGGCTGCAAGCCATGAACGCGCGTATCTCAGTATGAAGCAACCATCACTCCCTGGGCTTCACGCCCTCGCGATATTCATGGGGTACCCACGGGCCCCACTTGCTTTCATATACCTGGCGGTTATCGTTAAACAACTTAATCCGTCTTTCCATGCCCATCAGATTGAAAGAAGCTGAATGATGGTGGTGGATAAATACGTCTTCCGCGCACACCACCGTATGGCCATTCTGTTGGACCCGTCGGCAATAGTCATCATCCTCGAACATGCCGATACCAAAGGCTTCATCGAGATCGCCCACCCTTTCGTATATCGCTCGGGGAAAGGCCACGCAGAAGAAAGCCGCCGTATACAGAGGAAGTTCCTCCCCCATATTGCTAGACGTATAAATCCGAGCCGCAGATTCCATCTCTGCCATCGAATCGTATGAGATCTGAATCTTCGATTCATTTCCAATATTGTTCGTGACAGGCCCTACAATTCCGATATCTGGATTTCTTCTCAAATGGCGAACCAATGTCCCCAACCAGCCAGGCGTGACGTAAGTATCGTTGTTGAGCAGGACGAGGTATTCGCCGCGCGCTTCCCTCATACCTTGATTGTTTGCGGCAGCAAAACCCCGATTGTCTGAATTTAGAATAATCTTACGGTTCTCTCCGCGACTTGCCCACTCCCGAAGGTACTCTGGAGTTGAATCACGGGAATCGTTGTCAACAACGATTACCTCGAAATTCTTGTACTGAGTATTTTTCTCCAGGCTGTGGAGGCAGGCATCAGTCAGCTCCAGCTTGTTGTATGTGACCAGAACCAGCGACACTAAAGGTGGAACATATTGTTCAATACGCTGGATGATGTCGCGTGCTCGGCTCACGCCCACATCATCATTATCGACAGCGGGCAAAAGCACGTTGCCACCTAGGTCACGCACCTGCTGGGCAAGCGCTTCCGATGGAGCCAAAACAAGGTCGGCAGCACGAATCGCCCGCTCATGCAGTTTACCCAGCCCAGGCTCTTGACCGACCCAATTCTGATAATCGCCCGAGATCTCATAGATCAAATGGCGATTAGGCACCTGATCTGCCCAGGTCAACCAAAAGGGATGCTGCAAGATTGAAATAATAGACGCCGGGGCAGCCTGAATCAAAAACAATACCAAACTGGCTCGCAAGGCCTCCGCCATCATCGAACCAGCATTCAGGTCATCAATGGACACAGGATTGCCCACATTCAGGTGCACAACGTTCAAGAAGCCATTGTCGGTAACCGTCTGCAGCCGGAAGCCCGGTTTCTCCTCGTCTCCGAATCGCGGCGTGAAATAGTAAACGCGGTGACCCCTATGCGCCATCTCCAGCGCCGTTTGCCACTGTGGGACGCTCTGAGCGTGCCAATCCGCTTGTCCCCAGACAAAAACGTCGGCTCGGCCCAGCCCCCCCCGAAGCGGCGGGGTGAACACCGGAGCTACAGCCCACTTGCCCTGTATGGCGGCCTGTGGCGTTGTCGGCGACGCGGGAGTGGACGGGAGCGCCTCACCAAGCAGTGAGCGCCGAACGGCCTGCTTCCAAGCCGTAGGCAAGGGCATGCGCCGGTAGGTTAGCCGCGCCACAGACAGAAGCGCCCGCTTGCCATGGTGAGCAGCCGAGCCCAGGCTGCGTAGCGGAGAGGTCACACGCCAGGAGGTGCTATGACGGACAGCAGACAGCTCGTGATTGCGCGCCGACAGCTCTGCGTCGCGCGCGCGCAGCTTCGCTTCCAACTGATGGGTTCGATCAAGAAATAATTGATTGGTGGCCTTGAGTTCCTTGCGCAGGCGTTCCAGCTGTTGTTCCGGGCGAACAGATTCTTTCCCGATTTTCAAATCACCTAAATATAGGCCTAGCGTCGGGATTTCCAGACCTGAAGCATATATAAGGACAATTTGTTCGCCATCGACGCCCGTATCTTCGGGCGCGGCATTTTGCGTAACGGCCGAATAAATAAGGGTAAAAGAGCCCGCCACGGAAGCCGGGATATTTCCTCTATCAAACGATGATGCATGGCTGGACGAGCGGCGATACTCCCGATAAGGAATAACCACTACCAAGTATTTTTTAGCTCTCGCCGCGATATTTTCAAGTACAAGCTCAGGGTTCGTAAAACGCTGGAGCTTATTGATGACGAAAATCACATCGTGTGTCGCGGCAGAATTATCAACGCCGAAATCCAGATAATTGGCCACCAAAAATTCTGGCCTTGCATACCTGCTACGAGCGGTCTCGATTAAATCGTCTGCCGCATCGACTCCCGTAACCTTGATATTCAGTCTTTGTGCCAGAAGGTCCGTACCTTGCCCGGCCGCGCAAAGCCAATCACATGACGATGCCGCGTCTTTTCTTATTTTTCTTATAAACCAATGGGGCAGATTATCGATAGCCGCTTGATAGAAAACTTCAGGCCCCACCCTATTTTTTAACGGGTCTTCGCTATCGTTCGAAATTTCGTGAGCTTCGCTGTTGGGAATTAGCAATTTTGAATCCGCGAGTTGTCAGCGCTCGACCGCGCCCCCCTTTTTTCAAGTTAGACGCTTGTTGGTGCTTACAAAAAAATAAAAAAGCCGGAGGGCCTGTGGAGCCGCAAACCTTGAATAAAAATGCGGATACAGATTGAGGGATGGTAACATTGCACCCTCGAAATCGCCAACTGAGCCCCATGCTCGGAGTTGCGTTTTTTCTTCGTGCCGCGAGCGACAACGCTCAGATTGAGACGACTACGGCTGCGCTTGGCGTGCTTAGTCACGAAACGTCAAAGTAACTATATGAAACTGAAAAAAAGGGTCGTTTGCATCGTGGGCACGCGCCCCGAAGCGATCAAGATGGCGCCAGTCATCCGGGCGTTCCAGGATTGCGATTGGACCGAGACCATCGTGCTGTCTACAGGCCAGCATCGTCAAATCCTAACGCAGACATTAAGCGACTTTGGCGTCCGTGTAGATCAGGACCTGGACATCATGCAGGCGAATCAAAGCCTTGGCGCCCTGACTGGCCGCCTGTTCCTGCAACTTGACTCTGCGCTGGAGAATCTCGCCCCTGACCTGGTACTTGCGCAAGGTGATACGACAACAGTGATGGTCGCGTCAGTCGTCTGCTTCTATCGGCGAATACTGTTCGGCCACGTGGAAGCCGGGTTGCGTACTGGAAATCTGCATCATCCGTTTCCGGAAGAATTCAATCGCATCGTGACCGGCAGGATTTCCGCCTTGCATTTCGCCCCGACCCAGTTGTCTAAGAGCAACCTGGAGGCAGAAGGCATCGACGCGGCCTCCATAAAGATTACGGGCAACACGGTCGTCGACGCCCTCCTGAGCATGGCGGACCGAACAGAGCCGGCAGATTTCGGTACCTCCGGGCCCCTTGTACTGGTTACCGTGCATCGCCGAGAGAACTTTGGAGAACCGTTAAAGCGCATCTGCTCGGCGCTACGCCAGCTGCACGACGAATTCCCGGATCTGACCCTTGTCTACCCAGTCCACCCAAATCCCAACGTACACGACGTTGTGTCGGGCCTGCTGGGCGACCTGCCTCGCATGAAACTCATACCGCCGGTCGGCTATCGAGAAATGGTGGGGCTTTTGAAGCGCTGCACCTTTGTCATCACTGATAGCGGCGGCATTCAAGAGGAAGCGCCGGCCCTGGCCAAGCCCGTGCTCGTCGTCCGCGAAGTGACGGAACGCCCCGAGGCAGTGGCTGCCGGCGTGGTCAAGATTGTCGGCACGGAGACGGTCAACATCGTGGAAACGGCGACGCGTCTGCTTCACGACACAGACTACTTCGGCCAGATGAGCCGCGGTGATTCACCTTATGGCGACGGGCACGCCAGCGCGCGAATTGTTGCCGCCGCTCACGCAGCCCTGTTCGATACCCCCGGCGGACTTTCGGCGGTTGCCGACTGGGACCTCACGCAAATCCCCAAGGGCGCTTAACGGCGGCCCGATGGTATGCAAGACATCCTGCATCAAATTCAAGACGCGGTCATCGTTATGGCGAATGGCGTCAACCCTATGGATGACAAGCCCCGCGAGGGCTATCACCAGCGGGTCGCCACGGTCGACTCCTATTTGAGCGGGCGCAATCGTATATACGTAACTGTTAATGCCGCTATCGGACCCAATCATCATATTCGACGGCTGGGGGATGACTGCTTCGAACTTGAGATTGGAGACCAACCAAGCACGGCGGTCCTTCAACTGTATCGGCGCGCCATCGCCATCTATTCGCACAGCATTTTCCCCTTGGCCCACCCGCAAATCCGCGACCTTATAAACTCGCGCGGCGGAAAGTTTATTTTGGACATGCACGGAGTGGTGCCCGAAGAAACCGCTTTCATGGGCGACAAGGAATACGCCCAGGTCCTCGATCAACTGGAATCCTGGGCGGTACTTGAAGCAGACATTCGTATCTATGTCACGGGCAGAATGTCATCGCACTTCAAGCAAAAGTATCCCTGGTCGGAGGGAATTAATATCGTATGCCCGATATTCCCAGAGGTCCAAAAAGGAAAGCGCGTTGCTAAACAGCCCAATGGGACAGTGGTGTACGCCGGCGGCGCACAAGCTTGGCAAATGGTGGATCGAATCGTGGAAGCCGTTCACAAATCTTTGTCGATGTACACGGCAAAAATACTGACACACGAACCTGAGATATTTCGGCAGAAATTTATTGCAAGAGGCTGCTCGATAGATGACGCGCGACTATCTATTTATGCCGCAAGACCCGCCGACGTGCGGACGGTCTATTCCGAAAGCAGCTATGGCATTTTATGCCGCGAGCCTCATATATTGAACCGTGTTGCCTGCCCGACTAAACTGATTGAGTATCTCAGCTTCGGGCTTTTACCTATTATGGGCACACCTGAGGTCGGGGACTTTGTCGACCTGGGAATGCAGTACGCACGCATGGAAGACCTTTCCGAGTGCCGCTTGCCCGTGGATGATGAATACAGAAATTTGGTTTCAAGCAACTTCATCGTTCTGGATCGGTTGGCTGAGCTTGCTGAAAGAGGCCGAAAGCAGTTGCTGGTCACGATAAGCTGAAGAGAATCCATTGCAAAACGCGAATAAGAACATAGCAAAGGGTTTGGGCGGTGGGCTGCTTTGTGCGCTGGCATTCCTGGGTTTTCGATACCTCTGGCAGGAATCCGCTTGGCCGCTTCAAGGGCGGCACGATGATGTCATCTGGTCAATGGGAGTTGCCCTGACTGGCCTGGCATTTGCACTCTTGTCATTCCGCCACGCCCATGCACTGCTGCTGCTCGTTACGCTAGGATGGATTGGCCTGGGGGTAGGCATAGACCATCTTGCAGTGGTAGCAATTTGGCTTGCCGCATCGTGGTCGCTTGGAGGGTTACTACTTGGCGCGGTGCACAGAGACCAAACCTACGCCTTGACGTATCCCGTCGAAGCCACGGTGGTGGGCATTACCGCCTGGCTTGCCATCTGGGGCGTCATGCTCCATTTCCAAGTCAACTACCGAGGGGTGTACTGGGGACTGTGCCTGTTACCCTTCGCGCACTTGAGACAATTACCCCAGGGCAGCCTTCGCCTCACGATATCAGGGCGCATCTTCGCTTTTGAAAAATGGATGCGATCCGTTCCATTTTGGATGTGGGTACCCGGTGTCGCGGTCATGGGCTGGGTGCTACGCTGGAGCAGCATGCCCAGCGTGATGTTTGACGATCATACGCTGCATCTCCGAATGTGGACCACGTTCGTCCATCAGCATCGAGCGGAATTCAATCCAACCGATCACATCTGGTCGGTGGCCCCCTTTGCTTCCGACCTATTGCATGCTGCCCTGTCGTTGATGGCAGGCAGTGACATTCGCGGCCCGTGGAATCTGGCCCTTGCGTTAATGGCCCTTGGACTGACAGCGTCTGTTTTGTCGCAGGCCGGCATACGTCCACGCTGGCAATGGCTTTTGCTGATTCTGCTGGCGAGCACTCCAATGTTCGGAAACCTGTTGCTATCGCTGCAGACAGAGTTGGCGCTGGCAGTTGTTGCCCTAGTCGCCCTGGACCTGATTGGTCGCGCCACGAGAATTGGACGCAACCATATTATTGGGATTTTGGCGTGCGCCTCGCTTTGCGTTGCGATCAAGCTACCTGGAGCGGTGCTGGGACTGCTATGTATGGCAGCCCTCACGATGCGTGTGGATTTCCGAAGCCTGATCCCGCAGAAGTGGCCGAATAAGGCCGCATGGCTAACTCTGCTTATCGTTGCATTCGTCGCCCTGCACTCATATGGCGTAGCGTGGCATTTTACGAAAAATCCGACGTTCCCCTTATATAACGAAATATTCAGGTCACCTTTTTTCCCGCCTGAAAATTTTAGAGATACGACCTGGTCTGCCGGCTTTTCCCTACGCAGCTACGTTGGCGCCTTCTTTGAGACCTCCAAGTATTTCGAATCGGGCAACTACGCTGCGGGTTGGCAGTATTTGATTCTTTTGCCTATCGCGTTGGGTATGGTCGTGCTTCCGGGAGCACCCCTGCTATTGCGCATTTCCCTCCTTCCGCTGTTTGGATTCGGAGTCGCAATGTTTTCGGCCGTTCAATATTGGCGCTATCTGTTTCCCGTAATGCCCTTGGCCACCATATTGATGGGCGTTCTTTTCATCGATAGACGGCCAAAGACACGCATTATATTTTCCCTGTTGGTGGTCGCCTGCATTGGTTTTAACATGCAGCATTACCGCAACATAACCGGATTAATGCAAATACCCGCACAGAGTTTTTTTACCGCAAAAGGACGTGAGTGGACAATTCAGACCTTCGCACCTGTCGCTGCACTTACGAAAACGGTGAATACGCTCTCGCCAGATGCACGGGTGCTTTACCCATTCGAATCACCGTCGGGCGCAACCCTCTACGGCCATCCAATCTATACCCCATGGTATGCGCCGGCGCGCTCCCTCCGCTTCCAAGGAATCAAGGACGAGCGCGATGCGGCCGCTTTCATAGCTGAAGAGCGTCCAGACTTTGTTATTGTCAATCAAACCGATACGGGCCCAACAAAAATACCAGCTCGGGAAGTTCGTGAATACGTGGTCAGCCGAAGCCGTCTCATTGAACAGGTAGGACCATACATGTTGTACCAATTGAGCAGATCCCCGGGATCGCTCACACCCCCCAACTAAAGAGAGCGTTAGTGCAAAGCCCATTCAACGGTATTACCAAGGGTCTCGCTTGGTCAATACTTTTCGCGATCACCTTTTTTGCGCCACTTTATTTGTGGCAAGAGTCAGCCTGGCCGCCCTTCGCTCAATATGATGGGGCCATATGGACGGCTGGCGTTTTAACCATCGGAATGCTTCTGTGCGTATTGACGCGACGCCATGCAAATGTCGTATCGCTCGCCATCGTGCTTGGATGGCTCGGGCTGGGCGTCGGGCTCGACAACCTGGCGATCATCGGCGCGTGGGCTATCAGCGCATGGGCACTGGGCGGAGTCTTGCTCGGCCGCATCCATAAGGAACCCGACTACGCACTCAACCATCCGCTGGAGTCCGTCGTGCTGGGCGTAGCGCTTTGGATTGGCGTGTGGAGCATCATGCTTCACTACCGAGTTAATTATCGCGGAGTCTATTGGGGTCTGTGCGCGATCGCGCTAGCTCCTCTTTTCCGATATTCAGCAGGCCAGTACCAGCATGCCATCGGCACTCGGCTCCGAGTCGCTGGGGAATGGATAAGGGCTATTCCGCCATGGGCATGGTTGCCCGGGCTGGCCGCCATCGGCTGGGTATTGCGCTGGAGCAGTTTTCCAAGCCTGATGTTCGACGATCATGCAATGCATCTACGCTTGTGGACCAGTTTCTCCACGCAGCATAAGGCTGAACTTGATCCCACTGGCCAAATCTGGTCGCTTGCGCCATTTGCTTCCGATCTGGTGCATGCAGCGCTATCGTTGATGGCGGGCATGGACCTCCGCGGCGCATGGAATTTGGGGCTTGCTCTGTCACTCTTGTCCATGACCGCAGTCCTGCTTCATCGGGCCCGCGTGAGGCCCCCCGTGCAATGGCTACTTCTCCTCCTGTTGGCCAGCACGCCCATGCTTGGCGTGCTGCTGCTTTCACTGCAGACCGAGTTGGCGTTGGCGGTGATTGCAATGGCTGCCATGGTGCTCATTGGCGGCGCTACCAAGGGAGGTCCTACCCACGCATGGGGTGTACTGGCTTGTGCCGCCTTGTGCGTCGCCGTGAAGCTGCCCGCCGCTGCACTGGGCGTGCTTTGCATCATCACGCTTCTCCTGCGTACCGGCCTACGCAACATACTTCCGCGACGGCAAGGGGCTATCTGGGCGTTGACGACGCTGCTGATTCTTAGTTTTGCGGCTCTGCATAACTATGCGTTTGCGTGGAAAGTCACCGGCAACCCCGTATTTCCGCTCTACAACGCGATCTTCAAATCACCTTTTTTCAGTCCTGAGAATTTCATTGATACGACTTGGACCAAGGGATTCTCGCTTCATAGCTACGTAAATGCCTTCTTTAATACATCGGATTACTTTGAATCGACGAACTACGTTGCGGGCTGGCAATACCTGTTGCTGCTTCCGTTCACGCTGATATTTTTAGCGCTCAAAGGCAGTTCCCGCCTACTTCGCTTGACGCTGATTCCGATGCTCGGATTCGGTTTTATTATGTTCGCCGCCATTCAATATTGGCGATATCTCTTCCCGGTTATGCCCCTTGCAGTGGCGGCCATGGCCGTGCTGTTTACTGAACGGCACCGGAGTTTGCGCATCCTTTTTCTCGCAGTGGCACTTATCTGCATTGCGCTGAATCTGTACGCCTTCCGCGGTATTTCCTGGTTGATGCAAGGGGCGGCGCAATCCGCATACACTGCTGAAGGCCGTTACAGGCTCGCCACTATTTATGCGCCTGCCATCAAGCTGAACGATAAGATCAATAGCATTGCCCCTGGCGCGCGGGTTCTCTACCCAATGGAGGCTCCTTATGGTGCCACGCTACATGGCGCGCCTTTATACGTAAACTGGTACACGCCGAGCCGCGCTGCGCAGTTCAAGGCAATCAAGAGCCCCCAAGCGGCTGCAGACTTTCTCGCCGCCGAAAAAGTCGAATTCGTTATTACAAACCAGGCAAATTCCGAAACAGGCGCCACTCCCGCTGCTCTGTTGCGGGAATACCTTGCCAACTACGGCCGAGCCATCGAGCAGTCAGGGTCGCTTGTTCTATATCGAGTCGGCACTGAAAAGCTACGCTACAACGATGGCTTCAGCCTTCAGACGGCACTCGCTACTGCCGGAATGGACGTTGCCGGGAACACCAAGCGGACGATTGAGGCCAACACCCAGCCAAAGTCTTTCAACTGGTTCTCGACAGGCATTGCAAACCAGATCAAGTACACAGTACAACTACGTTGCACCAGCAATAAAGGGTACTTCGTTGCCCAGGTGAACTGGGATAGCGGCAATCCTTATTATCGACTTATAGCCTGCCGCGCGGAGAGCTTTACGTTCTCTGAAGCAGTTGTAGTGCCCGTGGGTGCGCGTCAAGGGCTACCCTACATTACTACCCGCGATGACACCTCCGCAGTCGTGGAGGACTTGCATGTGGAACTCTATTGATATGACCCAGACCCGAGTCGACCCGCGCATTGCGGTCGTTATCCCTTCATACAAGGTGACCCGCCATGTTTTAGGCGTCATCGCCCGTATCGGTCCGGAATGCAATCGCATTTATGTGGTAGACGACGCATGCCCTGAAGGCAGCGGTCGCTATGTTGAAGAAAACTGCGACGATCCCCGTGTACGTGTCATTTTTCATGAGCAGAACAAAGGCGTCGGAGGAGCGGTAATCACCGGATACCGCGCAGCGATCGAAGAAGATCAGGATATCGTTGTAAAGATTGACGGCGACGGGCAAATGGATCCCGCCCTGCTTCCGGATTTTGTCGAACCTATAATCAGCGGCGAAGCAGATTACACCAAAGGTAATCGTTTCTACGATCTTGAAGAAATACATGGCATGCCGAAGATAAGATTATTTGGCAATGCCATGCTTTCTTTCATGGCGAAATTTTCGTCTGGCTATTGGGATCTTTTCGATCCCACCAATGGCTATACTGCTGTTCACGCAAATGTGCTGCGCCGCCTGCCCTTGCACAAGTTGAGTCAGCGGTACTTTTTTGAAACTGACATACTTTTCCGCCTGAATATAGTACGCGCCGTCGTAGTGGATGTCCCCATGGATGCCAGTTATGGGGACGAAGTCAGCAATTTGAAAGTCTCCAAGATCATCGGAGAGTTCATGGCAAAGCATCTAAGAAATGCGTGCAAGCGTATTGCTTATAACTATTATCTCCGCGATATGTCGCTGGCCTCACTCGAACTTCCGATGGGCATATTCCTTTTCCTGTTCGCTATATTTTTTGGCGGGTCGAACTGGATTTCTTCAGCTAGTCACAATACGTCCGCACCCGTCGGAACCATCATGCTCGCGACGGTTTCCCTGCTAATGGGAGTGCAGTTCCTTCTTGCATTTGTTGGTCACGACGTAGCACAGGTGCCCAGAAGAATCATTCACCGTCAAACCCGTTTTGCAAAAAGTCGAACGCAACTCAATAATTCGCCAAAATAATGGGATGTGTAAGCTCGATGTATAGTTAGATTTGCCAAATTTGCGTGGTGTTTGCGTAAATTTTTAGTTTCTGTAGTTTCGCTTTTTCGCATGCCATATTTAATGGAACCATTAAAATGAACACGCTAAAGCCTGACCAGAGAGTAAAGTTTAAGTGCAATATCTGTAGCGCGGCAAACGAGGTTGTCTCCACCAGCCTTACCCGGGAGGAGGCATCATGTTCCGGTTGCGGCTCAACAGTGCGCATGCGCGCCATGGTTCAAATATTGACCGCCGAGCTGTTTGGCGAAAGCATGTCTATAGATGATATTTCACCCCCACGGCCGGACATAGTGGGAATCGGAATGAGTTGCTGGGATGGGTATGCCAATCGCTTGGCGCACAAATTAAAATACATCAACACCTATTATCACCAAGAGCCATTTCTGGATATCACCAACGTCGGTAGAAAAATGACGGAATCGTTGGATTTCGTCGTTTCGACGGATGTATTCGAACATGTCGCGCCCCCCATTTCGATAGCATTTACAAACACCAGGCGGCTTTTGAAAAAAAATGGCGTCTTCATCATATCGGTTCCGTTTGATCGACCGGGCGAGGCCAATGCAGAGACTAGAGAATGGTTCCCGAACCTTCATGATTGGAAACTTGAGGAAGTTGACGGCCAATGGGTGTTGCATAACATCACCCGGCACGGTACGGTCGAAAGGTTTGATAATCTTTGCTTCCACGGGGGGCCGGGCACCACGCTGGAGATGCGACTATTCTCAGAGGCGTCATTAATCCGCGAGCTGATTTCAGCCGGTTTTAACGACATTACAATCTATAGCAAACCACATCTGGATTTGGGGATTCATTGGCCAAATGGATGTTCTATACCGATTGCCGCACGCGTGACTCCGTCTCGATTTTCTTTTTTTAAACGGGCAAGACCACCCGTCATTCGAACAGCTTAATCAGCCGTCAGATACGAAATCGGCGGTCCATTTCGGACATGACCCGATACCGCCTTTTTCCTCGAATTTTTCCTATGACCGATACGATTCCTACACTTCAGAATCAAATGCAGCTGCTGAACCGTGTATTCCCCGACAGCGCATTTTCTTATGAGTATTTGGAGTGGCTTTATTTTTCTGCTCCAGACGGCCACCATATCCCGAGCGATTATTTTGAGGACGGCGAACTTCTCGGGCACTATACGGTGGTGCCTCAAGCCTGGAGATTCGGACGGGAAATAAAGTCCCTCGCGCTCTCTCTCAACACTGCCGTCCACGAAAAGGCGCGCGGCAAGGGGCTTTTTACAAAGCAGGCCGAAGAGTCCTACGCGAAAGCCGCCGAGCAGGGTGTTCAAGCCATTATCGGCGTCGCCAACGCCAACTCCACCCCGGGCTTCCTCCGCCGACTAGGTTTCAAACTTGTCTGCCCGCTGCCGGTCATTGCCGGCGCTGTTTTTCCCATGGGCAGAGGGGACGCCGTTTCCCATCGCGCGACGCCGCAGTTTTTGCAGAGTCAAGAGTTCAACGCGATCTGCACGGCTATTGAGGCCGGCCAGGCCATGACGGGCACCGTCCAAAACTGGACCGGCGACAAGTTGCGGTGGAGGCTATCCAGCCCCCGCGCCAAGTATGCCGTTCACACGCATCGCACTGGTACGCTTGTCACCACCTCCGCGCCCTTGGCAGCCGGCATTCCCGCCGTCATGGCACTGAAGTTCTTTCCGCACTCACCTGCGCAGCAGGTTGATAGCAAAGCACTGCTGCGCAAAGCTGCCGGCTTCCACCGTAGCCCGTTTTTCGTTTATTCGGGTTTCAACGCGCAAGCGTCACCTCGCGGACTGCCTCTTCCGCGTCGCCTTCTTCCCTCGCCCCTCAATCTCATCTACCGACGGCTGGATGATTCAATGCCAAACCCGGAAGAGGTCAACTTCAGCACCTTCGAATTTCTGGACTTCGATGCGTATTGACGTATCCCAATCAGTCCTCTCTCTACCCAATCCCAGCCAACGATGACCAAACACGTCCTTTTTACGCTCGATCTGGAAGACCATCTTGGCCGATACGACAGTACCAGCAGATATCCGGACGTCACTCGTCGGGTGATGGGAAGGTTGGCGGAACGGAATATCAAAGGCACCGTTTTCACGGTTGCGCGGATAGCCGAGAAGGAGCCCGGATTGTTGCGGGAAATCGCCTCGTTGGGCCATGAGATCGCCTGTCACAGCCTGGATCACACTCCCTTGGACAAGCAATCACCCAAAGATTTGCGAGACGGCACGGCCCGTGCCAAACATATCCTGGAAGATTGCATTGGCAAAGAGATAACCGGATTCCGCGCGCCAATCTTTTCCCTGGTCGAACGCACTGCTTGGTTCGTAGACGATTTGCGCAAGCTAGGATTTACTTACTCGTCAAGCGTCATGCCGACGCGATCGCCGCTATATGGCTTTCCCAACACGCCGCAAGAACCCTTCAAATGGCAAAATGGCCTAGTCGAACTTCCCTGCCCCGTGGGCAAGCTGGGAAGTGCCACGTTGCCCTATCTGGGCGGCTTTTATCTTAGGTATATGCCGCAAGGGGTAATCCATAGGCTGCTGCGCCAAGCGTCAGATACGTCGTGCCTCTGGACCTACTGCCATCCCTACGACTTCGACGACCAAGAGCCATTCGCACAAATCTCTGGCGCCGCCCTGTGGACCAGTGTGTTGTTGTGGTTCAACCGGCGCAATACCATGCAGAAAATTCTGAGCGTGGTTGACGCACAGTCTTCAACAACGCTTGATGCCTGGGTCTCCAGTTTCACGCATACGCTGCGGACCTTCGACTACATGCCCAAGCCAGCTGAAGGGCGCTAGGCGCGCTCTGCGACCAGATCGGCGGCCAACCGCCGCCCGATGCGATCAGCGTTAGCCATTATCGTCAGTGTGTGGGGTTTGGCCGGCAGATTGGAGAGGCTCGCACCGTCCACAATGTGCAGCCCCTGCACCCCGCAAACTTCGCCCCACGGGTCGGTCTGCCCCGGTTCTGGGCGATGACGCATAGGGAACGAGGCAGCGTAGTGGATGTCGGAGCCCGGGCGCCCGATGGTGAAACTCCGAGGCAGCACCCAAGCCCCAAGGCGGCGGAACTCCGACCGCAGCTGCTTGGCAGCATCCGCGATCAAGTTCGGCACCTCGTCATCGTACTGTCCCGTGACATGCAGACTGTCATTGCGCAAGGAGAGCGTTGCCTTCGTCAGACGCCCCGGAAGGAATAAATTTCCCACGGCGCAGGAGCTCAATAAAGAGGACAGCACGTCGACGCCAAAGCGCTTTCCGAGTGGCATGAATTTCGAAAATTCTGCCATCGGAATGCCGGTCGTGTCGAAGAGTGCCCCATAGCCTTTGTGTCGGCCATCTCCGACGTACAGCGTGTATGCCAGTTGCCCCAACCCGAAGGCGGGCGAACGGCTCCGCCCCCATACGCGGGGAACCCAAACCATAAACGCTGCCGTGGGACAGGATTGCATCCCCACCGAAGATATGTTGTCCGTTGCCATCAATGCAAGGCGCGTAGACGCAATGGTCCCGGCGGCGAGCAAGACGCGACGCGCGCGCCAGCTTTGCTTTCCCGTTCCGTCATCGCCCTGCACCACCATGCATTCCGAATCACGCAGCACCCGATCGACGACAAACCCCGGGAAATAAGAAAAATTGGCATACCGCTGCAATAGAAGCAGGTCCTCGGTCGCGGAGTACAACGATCGCCGGGAACACCCCCACATACACGAGCCTGATAGGTCGCAAGCCTGCCTGCCGTCTTTCGCTTGCGTCAGGACTGCAGAGCGTGCTCGCCCCATGCGAAATCCCGCGGCGACCGAAGCCTGCCGGTGCATTTCATATCGCGCAAGCAGGCTGCTTTGCAAAGGGTCTAGCGCCACGGGCGGCTGCGCATACTGATCCAGCCCAAGTTCGGACGACAGGTCGTCCTGGACTGCGCCGCTCACCCCTATTCTCAATGCCACAGCTTCATAAGAAGCATCAAGCGCCTGGTGTGGAAATGGGAAATCCGATAACTCGTCAGCAGATAGTTTGGCCACACCACAGCCCCAAGCATTCGAAAGCCCGCCTCTGGCCAAGGAGCCGACAGCAATGAAGGATTCAGCTTCAATCCGATTGGCGCGAGCATAATCTTCGAATACATACGCCTGAGTGGGCGTCCGGAATTTTGGCGAAATCGCGCCATCATGACGTAAGGCGTGGAAATCCGAACCGACTATCCAATCGAACTGATCTCGTTGCCGCAGACGCAGGTCCAAGAACTGCCCACTAGGCGCAGGGACAGGCGGGGTCTTTCCGCCATCGACCATCAGAACGCGCAGTCCAGCCTCAAGCAAAGGGAAGGCCGCCGAGACGCCGGCCGGACCACTTCCCACAAGAACGACGTCAAAATCCTGATTCACTCTCGCTCGCCCCTCTTGCCCTTCAAACCGACGATCATGGGAATCACGAGCAGCTTGCCCACTCGCGCAAGTACCTCACTCGCAATCGCCCGGCAGACATAAAGCGCCTTGACCAGCCCGCCTTGCCGTCGCTCACCCAACCACAGAAATCGACGAGCCCCCTGAGGGTTGGATTCGGCCAGCGTCACCGCCGCGTTGAACCGCCAAGCCAACTCCTCCCGCAGGTCATCCTGCAGCGACGCCCCGCCTTCCAACAAGGCAAGCAACGAGGGACAGCGCAGCGCCCAGGAGGGCAGGTCGAGCGCACCAACGGTGCGCAAGCTTTCAACAACGCGCACATATCGACGTATCAATTCGCCGGTGGGCTCCTCGCGCAGGATATACGTCAACATCGCTCGCCCTTCCTCTATTAGCCAGCGGCGGCGCGCAGAACCTGAGTAAGTCATGCCACTGGCCAATGGCCTGGGCGTGATTCCAAGTCGGTCCAGGTCGGCCGCCGTTTGCATCGAGGGCAGCGCAAACAGGGAAAGCAGACGATCCAAGCCTATCCGGCGACTGCGTTCCGCACCCAGCACCGCGATGGCCGCCTTGACTAACACCACAGGAACTGGAACAAAGCCGCGCTTGCGCCTGATACGTCCGTGCGCGATCGCTGACAAAAAGGTGGTGAAGGTGATGGGATCGGGCTCGGCGATCTGGAAGATTCCAGATTGTGGTCGACGTTCAAGGCAACTCAACAACGCCAGCACCAAATCATCAACATGCACCGGTTGGACGCGCGGTGCAGGTACAAACGCGGGAAGTATGGGGAGCCGTCGCACGACATTCACAAGGACGCCGAATAGGCCCGCCTCGCTGCCGCCATAGACTTGCCCGGGGCGCACCACCCAGCCACTTTGCGCCAACACCGATTGCTCGATCTTCCATTTGTTCCGCCCATAAGCGGTGGGGGCATCCGAACGCGCCGTTTGGCTGGAAACGAACAACACCGGCACGCCGGCGCGTGCCGTGGCGTCGAGCAGCGACTGCCCGGCGACAACTTCCCTGTCTTCGAGCTCAGCACTGGACGATGTCACCACCGCCAGGTGCAGCACTGCATCCAGACCATCTGGCAGCTCGACCGCCTGAGGATTGGCCAGGTCGAAATGCACCCACTCAATGTCCATGTCCGAGGGACGCTTACGACCTGACACCACCACTTGGTATCCACGCTTTACGGCAGCGGCGACCAATCGCCGTCCGATGTAGCCGGTCGCTCCGGTAATCAACAACTTCATTGAGGGGTCCCCAGGAGCCGACGACAAGGCCACGTATGAAGCAAGTGCGCTCTCACAAGAACACGAACCGCTTGCTCAGCCAATAGCTAAGAAATACGCAAATAACATCGGAAAAGAACTTAGCGAGTACCGGCCAAGCCACCACCTGCAGCACACCGTGCAAGATGAAGGCAGACAAGGGCAAGTTCAAACCCAGCAGCGCGAAGTAGGTCACCGCCTGCCGCCAGGTCCGATCCGAATCGCTCACGCGAAAAGTGAAAACCCGATGAACAAAAAAACCAAACAAGCCTGCGCAGAGCTTGCTTATGATATTCGCCACCAAAATCGGCGTGAGCAGGTACTTGCTGAGTAACACAAAACCGCCCATGTCTATGACATAAGCGCCGATCTGAACTGATACGTAACGAGCAAATCGCATCAGATCTCTTTGCGCAAAACAACTACGTGATGCAGTCCGAGCAGGCGCGAGAACGGTTTCAACGCACCTTGAATTCCGGAAAGCAGGGGAAGCGCTCCGTCCGGCCATACCTGACGAAAATTCAGCCCACCGGAGAGGAGATAAGGTAAATAGTTATTGCACACTTCCTCGTGGACAATGCGCAGCTGTGGAAACTTTTGTTCGAACATCTTTCTATCGCGTTTAAAAACTATATAGCTCAAGGCTTGATTGGCGCCATTCATCGGCCCCGCCACTGGGGTTTCCCAAGACGGGAATTTCTTGTCATAACCTTCGGTACTAAACAGGCGCTTGAACGTAAACGCTGCTGCAGGCCCGTAATATGGCTCAAGCAGAATGCACCCGCCCCCTTCCGGCAGAACCCTCAACAATTCATTAAAAAAACGATCCGGATGGGGAAAATGATGAAAACAATTTTGTCCGAATATCGCTCTCACGGAACGATCAGGAAAATCCATCTCTTCAGCATTCACCACCCGATCAAGATGGGGCCCATGGACAATATCTGTAGCAAGAACATCGGGATAGCTATCTCGAATGGGGGCAACGCCGGCCCCTAGTTCGACACGCAAACCTGACGCAGTGAGAAAACGACGATCCAACCTCTCAAACGTATGATGAAAACTGTTAAACACGGCTTGCAGCATGGGCTTTCGCGCCAAAATCTGACTATGGATCAACAGTCGGTCACCGCCGTCGACATTCATATCCTTCACGCTTGAATCGCGTAGATAATCCGCAAGCCAGTTCATGTTCTCACTCAGTCAGAATCACATTTTAGGATTTCCGCTTCACTGGAGCCACCTTCGACCCCAGTAATGATCGGTACACGCGTGACATGCCTTGCTCAATATCGACGATGCTGTGAACTGGTAGGATCGTCGAAGGTAAAGGATAAGAATTTCGCAACACCACCTTGGCCCACTTATAGCCCGCCCCCTCAAGACTGTAGAGGAAGGCCCGTTCTATCGCGTGGGCGAGGGTGCCGTCGGTTTGCCCAGCCTCATCGGGAAAACTGTCAAAAGTCAGATTCAATCCCAGCAAAGGCTTCAAAGCATCGGTTCGGCACCAAAACATGGACCCCGAGGGGCACTCAAGATACGCGTCTGCTTCTAGCGCGACACCAAGCGGCTCCAGCAGCGCGCGAGTAGGCTCAAAGTTAGGCCCCCAGGCAAGGTGATTTCGCAAGGGGAAGAAATGCTGTGGAAATACCATGCCGATCCGATCTTGACGCAAGAGCTCAAGATTGGACGCAACGATCTCCGGCGACCCAAGTAAATGATCGTACAGATAGTCACGCCAGGGCGCCAACATCTCGCCCCCATGCGGGGACTTCTTAGTGTGCAGACTGAGCGCGACATCGTACCTGCAGTAGACATCTGCAAAGCCCACTAGCTTCGGCGCAATGTCCCGTCCCCGATTCTCGAACACCCGGACTTCGACGGAGCCTCCCGCATAGTCAAGCATCGCGGCTTCGATGATGTTGCGCTTCTCATCGGATGTGGTCGAAATGTAGACATCGAGCTGACCGGGCACCCTTTCGAGATAGCTTCGAATTTGCGGCACCAGTTCGGGGTAAAAGGCGTGGACGACCGCACAGAGTCGTAGCGATGGATCGCGCCTGACGGGATACGCAAAAGGAATTTCGAATGCAAAATCGTCTGCATGGCTTGGGCGATTGGGAATCGGTCCCGACAAAGCGTGGCCGCGCACGGCAGCCGAAAAGAGGCGCTTGAACCCACCAACGCCTTCTTTTTGATACATGCGGACAGTTTTGCGGAGCAAGCCTTGCAGCCCGCCCCCAGACGTGCCCAAGGCACCCATCGTCCGCAACGCACGAAAATACTTCTTCATTTTGTCAATTCGAATTCGATCGCCAGGCCTAGGAAAGGCTGCGCATCCAGTCCCAGGTCAACTGCATCCCGGACAAGAAGTCGTGTTGTGGCTGCCAGCCTAATTCCCGACGCGCCAGCGTGATGTCGAGGATGCTGCGCGGCACGTCAATCGCGCGGGCTGCGCCGTACTGAACCGGAATTGTCAGCCCCGAAACCTGTTCGATTGCTTCGACGATCTCGGTCAGGCTGCGGCCCTCGCCCCTGCCAATGTTAAACACCCGCGAAGGGCCTTCATGCGTCGCCGCCGCGAGCATAGCCGAGATCACATCGTCGATGAAGATGTAATCGCGCACAATCGATCCGTCACCCCAGACATTGATCGACTCACCCCGCAGCGCGTGACGCATGAATGCCGCAATTACGCCTTGATTCTTGATAGCAGTCTGGTACGGTCCGAATGGATTGGCGACACGAAGTACCCGGTACTCCAATCCATAAAGGTGGTGATAAAGATGTAGATATTTTTCAACGGAGAGCTTCGTGACGCCATAAGCCGTAATCGGTGACGTTGGCGCACTTTCCGGCGTGGGGATCTGTTGCGGAATGCCGTATATCGTCCCACCGGAGGAGATATAAACAATGCGGCGTACGCCTTCCGCGCGACAGGCATCGAGCAGGCGCAACGTCCCCGCAACGTTGGCATTCAAATCGCCAATCATATCGAGATTCGCACTAGCGGGCGTCGTGGCCGTCAGCAAATGAAAAACGGTATCGCAACCCGCTACCGCCTCCGCGACCTTATCGGTATGCTCGAAATCGCCCGAAATCCACTCGATGCCGCTAACGGCCGGTGGAAATGAAAGTCGTCGGCTGAAAATCTTCATTCCCGCCACGCGGCCCTGCAATGCCCGGCACAGATTGGTGCCGATAAAGCCCCCTCCGCCAAGAATCGCGCAGCGAGATTGCGACAGGTCGGTCATGTCGGTCATGTCGGCGCCGCCATCATTCGAGAGGAAGAATCCTCGTTGGGGGATTCAACAATATGGTGCAGGATGTCCGCCATGCGCCGCCCCTCGACTGTCCAGTCCGTCGCGGCGGCAAGGCGCAAGCCGCCTTCACGCAAGCGAGCAGCCTCTGAGGGATCTTCAAGAATGGAGCTGATCGCATCAGCCAGGCCCTCGATTGTGGGTGCTTCAAGACGAGCATTTTCCTCTGTCAGCAACCATTGCGTGCACGCGGCGCGGTTGCTAACCACCGGAACACCACACGCCATCAACTCTAGCGGCAGCAGGGAGAGATTGGTGAACGACAGCACCAATGCGACATCGCAACTGTTGTACAGCTCGCTCAATTTGGCAAGGTCGACGATATCGCTATCAACATGCTTAAACGGGATCTCCCATTGCCCCAAACGGCCCCCGGCCAGCACGGCCACGACGTCAGGATGCCGCCTGGCGACTTCATCCAGCACCGCAAGTCCCAACTCGAAGCCACGGCGCGGCGTCGAAGGTCTTGTATAGAAGAAGACGCGACGTCCCTCGTGCGGGACGGGCTGCGGCCGGTATAGCTCGCGGTCATAGGAAAAGCCTACGGCGTAGGTCCGCATGCCGTACTCGCCAGCCAACTTGTCGGCTAACCACCCCCCTGCTGTTATACCGGTGAAACCAAACCGGTAGGTCTCCTCAGCCAGCGCATAGTCGGTTCCGACCGGATAGAACTGGGGCTCGAAGTCCTGCACGAAGTAGCACTTGTGCAAAGTGGATTGGAAATTCCGCACATCGTAAGCGGTATGCCAGCCCGTTGCGATCGATATGGCAGCGGGAGGAGCATTCTCTGCTCCGATGTACACCTTCGCCTTAAGCGGGAAAAACCAGCTGGCAATGTCCGCTTCCATTTGCTCTGGAGTCATGCCTGGAATATTGGTGACGGTCGATATCAGGCGACACTCGAACCCCAACGCCTCCAAATTCCGCACGAAGCGGAAAATATTCAGATGGCCACCCGACCCACGGCCTGGCCGCGGAATAAACCAGTTGACGGTATTGGGCCCCGCCTGTTCGGCCTTGGACCTATCGCCAAACGGTTGATACTTGGTGAATGCCAGTGATTCGATGACCTTTTGCTTTTTAAACGCGCTGGGGTTCAGCAAAGCGTTCAGCGCTCGCAAAATCAAAGCCTTAGTCCCGTGATCTCGGCGGAACCGCCAGACACTCTCGGCACGTTTCTTGAGGATGCCAAAATTCATGATTTCTCTTCCGCTCTTACAGAAACCGACATGCCGGCCATCATGCGCCGATCCCTCGAAAGCCTATGGCGCAACCCGGCCGGCAACCTTTCGGCACGCGAACCGAGATAGTGCCCCGATACACGCATCAGATTTCGGAAAGGCATACTCAACACCGACAATGGGTCACGTCGGAACAACCCCTGCCCCCACGCGTAGCGGGAGTCCAACAGAGTCGCCGCTGCCCACGAGCGAAAAAGCCGGTACAACGAGGGCACCAGCGTATAGCCAAAAAGGCGAAACAGCGCATAAGCCTCGTCGAAGCTACGCTGCAAATATTCAAAGAGGGGAAAGTCGTGAGAGTGATACACCGCCCCATCATGTGAGTAGGCTTTCTTCCACCCTTTCTTGATGACCGTTTCAGCCCAAATCTGATCCTCTGCGAAATCCACATCCGGATACGGAAACTCTTGCCAAACGCTACGGCGAATCAGCGCGTTGTTGTCCGAAAAGAAGTGCAGGAACTGCCGATAGCCAGGGTCGCGCTCATAGCGCGCACGATCATCCAACCTGACAACAGGGGTAGATTCGAAATGGGCAAAGTGCCGTTCCAAGTCACGCTTGGTGAAGGGCGATGCATCAGGGTATGCCAAATGCCTGCCGAATACCCCCGCCACCTCCGAATCCCGGTCTGCGGGCGCCACCATGGCAGCCAACCAACCATCGCTCGCGGGCAGAGCATCATGCGTGATCAGCACGGCGAACTCACCCTCGGTTAGCGAAACCCCCAGGTTGCGCGTCTTTCCATGGCCGAATTCCTCCGGTGCAATCTCATACAGCCGAACACGCTCATCGCCAAACTGGCGAACAAACTCGACGGTGCCGTCTGTGGAACCCGAATCAATGACCAATACATCGAATTCGAAGGGTACCTTCTGATTACACACAGCAGAAAGCACGGAGCGCAGAATGCCACCGGGGTTTTTCGTCGGAATAATGACGGAAGCCTTCTTCACCATGATATGGCGCCTCGCAGGCCGCGCGCGTCATCAACGCACGCGCTTGTGATGACTGGATCAAGCAAAAACATCCGCCTCAAGGAACGTTAGCCCTTGCTCGTCCTTTTGCGACAGACGCGGCGTCACATCGGCGGGCCAGTCTATTGCCAGAGTGGCGTCATTCCAGACAACGCACCGCTCATGTTGCGGTGCGTAGAAATCGGTCGTCTTGTAAAGAAAGTCAGCGGTTTCCGACAGGACCTGGAAGCCATGGGCAAAGCCCTCCGGAACCCACAACATGCGTTTGTTCTCTGCGCTGAGCACCTCGCCCACCCATTTTCCAAACGTAGGAGAACCTTTGCGCATATCAACAGCCACGTCAAACACCGACCCGATGGCAGCCCGAACCAACTTGCCTTGCGGTTGCACGATCTGATAGTGCAAGCCCCGCAACACACCCTGTACGGAGCGCGAATGATTGTCTTGCACGAAGTTGACTTCGCGACCGACGGCCTCATTGAATAAACGGCTGTTGAAACTCTCGAAGAAAAAACCTCTGTCGTCACCGAAAACGCGGGGTTCGATGAGCAAAACTTCCGGAATGGCGGTAGGAATGACTTTCATGGCAGTACCTCGATCTTCAACAACGACTGGGCTGGCGCAGATGAAACCTCGCCCAAGCAAGCCGTCTTTTCGTTTTTTGGATGGATTATGACTTTCTTCGATAACCTTTGCCGGACATAGCTGCCCCAGCGTTGGCTGGGTCTACCGTGTCACGAACGACGCACACGAACATACGTCCGGCAGTCTTGGAACGTTAGAACTTTATTAAGCGCTTGAGCTTGCATCCCAACGACCCTACCAGCGATTTACCACCATGCGCAGCTGCCTGCTCCTGGTTCACACCATCAAATTTGCGCTTGTACGCATCCAGCTCCAGCCGCAGTCTCTCGTTCTCGCTCTTGAGCGACGTTGCCCAATCCGAGATCTCCATCAGTTCGGCATGCTTTTTGGCCGCGATCCGATTTGAGAGTTCGACTGATGAAGACTGCAGGGCGGCCTCTTCCTGCCGCCGCGACTGGCTCAGAGTATCGTCCATCAACGAGACCCTGCTGCGTACCCTGGCCTGCGCAGCCTGATCTCCCGACATCGCCTCCTGCATATCCTGCTTGAGGCGCTTCCAGGCTGCTATGGCAATATCGGTGTAAGTCCATGCCGCTGCATGCTTTTCGAAGAAATACGCGAGGTTTTTGAAGAATAAACCCTGATATTTCTCTGCACCCAGCTTGCTGAATGAGACGCTACCCTTGTGATAAACGAAGGAGCCCTCGGAAATAAGTAGACGATATCCCGCACGTGTCGCACGCACGCACAAATCATCATCTTCGAACATTCCAATACCGAACGCCTCATCGAGCATTCCGATTTTTTCGATGAGGCCTCGACTGATTGCGACACAGAAAAAACCCAGTTTCTCGGTCTCGGAGTACGCACCGGCCTGCATCGCCAGATAGGGCGCCGTCGCCCGCACAAACGAATCAGGGGTGACATCGGGCAGGACAATGCGCTGCTCATTGCCTGCGGAATTTGTCACCGGGCCTACCATGCCTACGCTCGGATCGCTGTCCAGCGCGTCCACCAATGGCGTAAGCCATCCTGGACCGACCAGCGTGTCGTTATTCAACAGGATCAGAACGCGCCCTTTGGCCAGGCGAATCCCGTCGTTGTTGCCGCCGGCGTACCCCTTATTCACATCATTCAAGCAAAGCTGTACATCCGGATGCTTTGCCTGGAACTCGCTCAGGTAGGCGGCCGTGCCGTCGCTAGATGCGTTATCGACAACGATGAGCTCATTGCTGTTCAGGTCGGTATGCTCAAGTATCGACTCCAGGCAAGGTGCCGTGGTCTCCTCGAGGTGGTTGTAAGCCAGAACGATAATGGAAGCGTTCATGTCAGTCGCATATTAATAAGGGCAGCTAATAAGAGAGCAATCGACTTAACGCTTCGCAAACGCATCGGCCTGCAACAGCGCCGCGACGCGTGCATCCCATGAATTATCCTTGGCGAGCGCGATGCGTCGGGCAATCTTTTCGGGATCATCCTTTTGCGCCATGGCCGCTTCCAGCTGGGCGACAAACTCCTTGCCGTTGTGCGCCAGGTAGCAATCGTCCGAATAAATCGCCAACTCTGGCAGATCTATCGACACCACCGGTTTGCCTGCGCTGAGGTATTCGTAGAACTTGACCGGATTCGTCGCCAACGTCAGCGGCACGATTTTGAACGGTATCGTGCACACGTCAAAATACGCGAAATATCCGGGCAGCTCTGCGTAGGGCTTTTCGCCAAGCAGATGCACATTTGCCAGTCCCTGCACCGGCTCCAAATCTGCACCCATCGTCGATCCGATCAACACGAAATTCCACTCGGGCTTGGCGCGGGCGCAATGAGCAAGCAGGTCCATATCGAACCAATCGGAAATGGCGCCGTAGTATCCAACGATGGGGCGATCGGCATACTTATCCAGCAGGCCATTGCGCTTGGGCTGCGCGAAATGCTCGAACTCCGTACCATTCTTGATTTGAACGGTCTGCGGATTCAAGACATGGCAGCGGTCTTGAAGGAGCAATGACGAGGCCACAACCAGGTCTGCCGCCTCGATCAGCTGCTGCTCCATCTTGATTGCATCTGCTGAATTGGTGAAGAAACCCGCGTGATCGTCCATGCAATCAAAGACTACTGTCCCACCCAAGGCCTCTTTTAGCCGCTGCGCGACCGGCCACCACCCCGGGAACTGAACCAAATAATGAATCGACGCGGGTTTTGCGTGACGGATAAGTTGCGTCAGCGACGTGACCAGGTTATCAAGGTCCTCGCCGGACAGCACGTTGGCATAGACGTTGATCGGATCTCGCGACTGCAAGCGAATCTGGAAAATATCCTTGTCCAGAACGTCCACCCCAAGCGCTCCGGCCGCCTCGGCTCCCGAGACAAATTTCCGACCTAGCGGGTCGAGATTCATCGATAGGTAGCATGCCGCGTAACCGTGATCACGCAGCCCGGATACGATGTGCTGGGGCCGCTGCCAACGAAAGTCCCAGTTGATGATCGGAAATGCCAGCACGAGACGTTCGCTATTGCGCGCCACTGCCTGCGCGACGACATCCAATCTCGCGCGGGCCTGCTGCTTGGCCTTGTGGCCGCGAGCGAGGCGCACGACGTCGCCAATAGGCGTTGCGGCCAGGTGCCTGCGGGCCGCAGCCTTCAACAGGCGCACGCCAAGGCGGACACTACCGCGCTGATTGATGCCGGAGATATCGTTGAATTGATTTTGCAGATGCTGATGGGCGTTCGATAAATTATCGAGTTCGCCCTGGAGTTGCTGACGGGCACTGGAGATGTCGCCTATTTCAGCTTGAAGCCGGGAAACCTCTCCATCGCGCTGGGCGATGGTTTCCATCAAGGATTGGGCCCAAACCGAGGTTTGATGGAGGCCGCTGCTCAGCTTGGAGACTTCCTCTTCCTTGCGCTTCAGTTCGCCTACGGCCCGATCCAGAACGCGCCGGTCGAGTTCGTCCACGATCGCGTCAAATTTTCGATCAAGATTTGCCAGCTCGTCGGCAGAGGGCTCATACCGTTGTGCGGGACGACGCTGCGGTTCCTTTGTCGCCGAAAGAAAAACCCGATAGTGCGGCTGGGCGAAATCCTGGTCGGCAAGCTCGCGATTGAATACCTCGGAGGCAGCCAACACTTCAGGCTTCAGGGATTGAACGTCCCAGTAGCAGATAACCTTGGAAAGCAGGCGCTTTAACCAAGGCGTATGGCCATGCCCGACCACCGAGCAATTGAAACCCCGCGCGCGGAAACCTGCTTCCACCTTGTGCGCCGAAGGCAGTCCATACTCGTAATGTTCGTCGAGCCAGCTATATGTCGTGCCATGGACGCGACGATATTCCTCGTTGACGTGATTGTCAGTCTCAAGACCATGCCCGTCTTCGCTCGGCGGAAATCCCAACAGCACCGCAGTGCCTGCAAGATCCATGAGTCGGCTAAGGAAAGCATCTCGGTATTGGGGCGGAACGTGCTCTAGAACGTCCACCGCGCACACGAAATCGAATTTCTTGCCATCCAGGCGCTCGGCAAACACGTTGCCGCTGACCTTGTTGACGCCTTCCTTGCCGGCTAGCAGCGGGTCGACATAGGTGACCTCGGCTTCCTCGATGAATCCGCCAAGCAAGCACTCTGGTCCGCTGCCCACGTCCAATACGCTAGAGCCACTCGTTGCTCCAGAGTCCCGCAACAGTCGGGCACACGCCAGGTAACGGCTGTATTGGTCAAAAATCATGCCTTCAGAAGTCGCCCTGGCTGCGGTTTCAGGCTTCAGATCTTTCGCGGCCTGCTGATTTGCCTCATTCGCCACGGCATACACCGGGACGGAGCGCAGTCCTGCCACCCAGGCTTCGAGAGACTCGTCGGAACATGTGCGCCGAACGACAACGCCCACTCCGCGCGGCAGATCCTGCGCCATGTCGTCTCCGACCGAAATCAAGTCGCCCAGCGGGGAAAAGATGTCGACGAAATCCTGATGGGAAAAGCGCCAAAAATCTGCCGGATGATCGTGATGTTCAACTCCCGGCGAGCGTGCAGTCACCACCAGCACGCCACCAACGCGCAAGGCAGCCGCCATCTGATGCAGAGCCCCTTGCCAATCGTGGCAGCGCTCCAGCATCCCGCAAGAAACCACCGCATCAAACGACTGGCGGCCGAACTGACTGACGATGCCCGAGGGGTCCACCACCAGATCGACGCCCGGGCCCTCAAGCACATCTATGCCAACGTACTGGCCTCCCTGATCGGAAAAGATCTCGCGAAGCGTCCCACTCTCATCACGGGCACCGACTTCCAATAGCCGGGCGCCCTGTTGTACGTGTGGCTGTGCCTGCTTTCCCCAAGCCTTACACCAAGCATTACACATCGCTATTCCTCAGTAAATTCTGCTATTCCGACAACTTGTCATTTGGCTGGCTTGGGCCACTTTCGATTGGTTCATTACACCGCGGCAAAAGAAATCACGCCGGCGTGTTCATCACCGACACAGAGGTCGGCAGGTTCATCATCGCGTGGATCTGCTTCACCGACGACACCATGAACACAATCGCATTTTCCACACGATCAGCCATATTGATATCGCCGAGTTCGGTACGATACGCAACCGTGGGGCTGAACGCATAAGAGCCTGGATGCAACAGCGGCAAATCGACGGCAAACGTGACCGTCACAATGCTGCCGATTTCTTCAATCGTGATTGGCACCTTCTCCACGTCACTGTGCGTGCTCGCCAGCTCGATGCCTTTCTGGGTACGGAATATGTAACCCGCGATGAGCTTTCCGCCGCCCTCCATGGACTGATTGCGGATACTGAATCGGAGGATGACGCGAGAGCCGTGCGTGATCGCCTGGATCGGGCTCATTTTTTCGTCATAGAGGCTCACACCGATAATCGAGTATTTGCCGTCACCAATACGCTGATCGATATTGGGAATTCTCAATTCGAGCCCATCGCGTGCTGCGACAGGTGCGCTGTCATCTTCCAGAGCGGCCACTGGCTCTTCGTTCACGGTGTCGGCCTGTTCGTAGCCAAACAAAGCGGTGAGGTAGCGATCCACGACTTTGGAGGCCGTATCGAAAGCAACCATCCGGCCATTCTCCAGCCAGATGCATTTCTCGCACAATGCCCTTACCGCGGTTGCGTCGTGCGATACGAAGAGGATCGTAGTGCCCCGTTCGCGCAATTGCTCAAATCGCAACATACACCGGTGTGTGAAGTAAGCGTCGCCTACCGCCAACGCTTCGTCGACAATCAGGATATCCGGGTCAATATTGGCCTGAATCGCAAACGCCAACCGCACGTACATCCCGCTGGAGTAAGTCTTGACCGGTTGGTCGATGAAATCACCGATCTCGGCGAAGGCAAGAATGCGATCCATCTTGGACGCGATTTCCTGTCGGCTCAGGCCAAGAATCGCACCATTCAGGAAGACGTTCTCGCGCCCCGTGAATTCGGGGTTGAAGCCGGATCCCAGCTCCAGCAGCGCGGCAACGCGTCCGACGGTGTTGACCTCGCCCGAACTTTGATTCAAGGTGCCGCAAATCAGCTGTAACAGCGTCGATTTTCCCGATCCGTTACGACCGACAATGCCGATCACTTCGCCTTTCTTGATTTCGAAAGAGATGTCCCGCAGCGCCCAGAATTCCTTGAAGAATTGCTTGCGGCCGCGCGTGAGCATCTGCAAGAGGCGATCACGCGGCCGTTCATAGACGTGATAGCACTTGCTGACATCGGATACCGATATTGAAATTTCAGAGGACATCGGCAAACCCCTTCCGGGTCTTCTGGAACCAGGCAAACGCCAGGCACGCAAACGCGGCAGCCGCCGCGGTGTATGCCAACAGGCCCAGCGCGTTCGGCTGGTTACCAAAAAAAGCCACGGCGCGGACTTGCTCCACGATGAAAGTCAGCGGATTCAGGTACAGCAGATCCCGATATGGCTCTGGCAAGTTCTCTGGCGGGTAAAAGATGGGGGACATGAACATCACCACTGTCGTCACGATTCCGATGAACTGGGACACGTCGCGCAAGTACACACCCAGGGAAGCTAGTATCCAGCACAGCCCCAGGATGAAAAGACAAAATGGCAACAGGACGAGCGGCACGTAGAGCATCGTCAGGGGGGGCAATCCAAACAGGACGAGGTACGCCAACAGCCACACCATCAGGCTTACAAACGTGTGGAACAGGGCTGCGCCCAGCGTGATCCAGGGAAGGATTTCAAGTGGAAACAACACCTTCTTGACGAAGTTGGGATTGCCGACGATCAGTCCTGACGCCTTGTTGAAGCACTCGGCGAACAGATTGAAAACGATCAAGCCCAAAAACAATACCAACGCGAACTCGGTGCGCGACGCACTGCCCGTATTCCAACGCGCCTTGAACACGACACTGAACACGAAGGTATAAATTGCAAGCATGATGATGGGGTTGATGAAGGTCCACATCAATCCCATGATGGAGCCCTTGTAGCGCCCAACGACTTCGCGCTTGATCGATGCGAAGATTAAATCCCCGTTACGCACCCCACTCAATACAAGCGCACGCGGGCTGCTCGGAAACTGCCTCATTGTGGAAGAACCTCCATTGACGCCGCAGCAGCATCCCAGTCCATCATGCCGATGAACGACGAGCGCTGCGGGAAACACAAGGACTGGACTCGCGAGTCCAGTGCCGGATAGGAACAATTAGTCAGGGCAGCATCACGCATGCTATCCGTACACTTCTCTCGCTGGGCCACGCATTATTTCTTAAGATTTCCGCGTGCAAACAAGCCCCGCCATTTGCCTGTCAGCCGGCAATAGGGGTGCGACCCCGGCGGAGCTTCTTGTGCCTGGCCGTTAATTCACCCCAGCCGCATGCGCCTGTTCATCCGCATGGTACGAAGACCGCACCATCGCACCAACGGCAGCATGCGAGAACCCCATCGCGTACGCTTCACGTTCAAACATCGCGAAGGTATCCGGGTGCACATACCGCAGCACCGGCAAGTGATGTTCCGACGGCTGCAAATACTGGCCGATCGTCAGCATATCCACGTTGTGTTCGCGCATATCCCGCATGACTTGCAGGATTTCCTCATCCGTTTCACCCAGACCCAGCATCAGCCCTGACTTGGTGGCGACTTCGGGATGCAGCTTCTTGAACTCGGCCAGCAGCTTGAGCGAATGCATGTAGTCCGAACCCGGGCGTGCCTGCTTGTACAGACGCGGCACGGTTTCCAGGTTGTGGTTCATGACGTCCGGGGGGCCGGCGTTCAGGATGGTCAGTGCGCGGTCCAGGCGGCCGCGG
>Ga0256875_1000028_pt1 | contig 39197 bp, 49 predicted proteins | sample MC6MC0418MT_FD_186354 | JGI IMG/M metagenome (GOLD analysis project Ga0256875, IMG submission 186354) | Metatranscriptome of enriched soil aggregate microbial communities from Iowa State University, Ames, United States - MC6-MC0418-MT... | ecosystem: Environmental > Terrestrial > Soil >... | reverse complement strand
TGGTGCTCACGCGGAATCCTCCCCATGCCCCTCCATCAGGGGCACCAGCTTGAGGCGGATCAGTTCGGCGAGACCTTCTTTGCTCTTGCCCTTGGCCGCTGCCAGGACGTTGCCCTTGGCGTCTGAAACGACGGCGCCATAGGGGTATTCCGGGCAGTTGACGGGGGTAACGTAGGCAACATGGCCATCACCGATCACCGCGTCGACACAGCGGAACACTTCCGCCAGTTCAACAGAGACGCAGGGCAAGGCCTCCAGCAATTGAACAGCTTCGGCAGAGGCGCCGATAAGCGTGGCTCGGCTGATCACCGTCGGGTGATTGAGGTACATGGGCACCAGCTTCAGGGCGCCTACAGCGGAATTGATGGCGTTGGGTTTCATGCTGCAGCGTCCTTTTTGGTGATGGTGATATCCAGCTTCTTGGCAATCCACGCGACGCCCGCTTCCTTCACCATCACGACGGCGTAGTGCACGGGCTTGCCGGTGGTGGGGTTCCAGCGCACACGCGGGTCCGAGAAGAGATAGCCGCGTTCACGGTGCGCGCTGGCCAGGTCACCGGAAGAGTTCAGAACGCCGAGTTCCCGGAGCCTGGTACGAAAGGCGCGGGGCTTAAGGCCCAATAGGGCGGCGGTTTGATCCAGGGTGCGGTTCATGGCGTTACCTCAGGCTGCCGACTGGGCCTTCGTGCCCCGTCGAACGGCAATGACACAGCCGTCCAGCTGACACCGAAGGGATTCGATGGACCGGGAGTTGTAAACGGTGATGTCGCCGGGTTGGTGCTGGATCCCCGCCTCGCTGACATGTGGATTCACTGCCGGTGCATCGGGCCGCACGATGTGGACGATGGTGCCGCCGCGTTGGCGAATGAATTGCGCTTCATTCTCGAAGCGAACGTCGCTGACAACAAAACCGACCACGCTCGAAAGGGTGTTTTGCAGGTAGTTGAGGTTCTGTTCGGCGATCTTTACCCATACGTCTGGGTGCACCAGTTGGCGCGCCCACTCGGTGCCCATCGACTGCATGAGTTCTCGCGGTGACCGGCCCAGCCATTCCACTGGCTGTTCCTTGCTGGCCCCTTCAAAGTCGTCCGGGTCGAGGTTGAAGATTTCCATCAGCCCGGAACGCAGCGGGTCGGCGAACGCGTAGTGTTCCAGCAAGTGGTTGCGCACCAGGTGATCGGCGGCAGTTGATTTGCCCGAGCGGGCCGGGCCGGCGAGGCCAATCAGTATCGGCTTCATGCTGCATCACCTCCCCATGGGCCCAAGTCATCTGCCTTTACAGCGCGAGCGGGAAGGGTGGGGGCGACGCGGCCAGTGTTGACGATCACCAGCAGGCCGGTGCGATTCTGGATCGCTTCAACGGCCTTCGGGCTGGTGCAGGCTGCCGGGTGCAGATAGACCGGGCAGCGGGTGGGGCTGTGCTGTGTTGTCTGCATGTCTCGTACTCTTTGGTGAGAGGGATACGAGACAAAATTAGTATTCGTTGTTTCTTAAGTCAATAGTGTTACTGATATTTGCTTGTTTTTTATCGGCGACCAAAAAGAAACCCGCTCGAATGGCGGGTTTCGTTTGGTATGGTCACTGTGTCACAGATCGACGATTTTCCGTCGTGCTCTACCGTATACGACCCATTCGTCATTCATCTTAATGACCCGGTCGGGCCAGTTCGGGTTGGTTGCATGAAGAAACATATCGCCCCCTTCCTCGGTGAGCTGTCGAAGGGTGACGGCCTTGTCGTTTTGACGTTTTGCAACTACGAAGTCACCAGATTTCCAGACCATATCAGGGTCGATTACTACCTTGTCCCCTGGCATGAAGTCCGGTTCCATGCTTCTGCCTTCGACCCGTAGGATAAACGCGCGTGGTCCTGCTGGCCCCCCAGCTTCGACCCATTCTTGAGCGTCACCGGGCTCAAAGTCCCCGCGTCCTGCATGGTAAGCAGCCGCTTTCATATATCCAATCACAGGTAACAGCCTCCCCGCCGATCCCATCTCCGTGGTGTTTCGGTAGACGTCCCCTTGTGACGGGGCGTTCGATGCCGAAACATTATTTGCCAGAGCCATCGTTTCCGCGAGGCGAGGGCTGACGCTCTCGGGCGCGAAACGAAGGGCGCGACTCAGGCTTAATAACGCAGGTAGGTTCAGGGCGATCTTCCCTGTCATGTATTGACTTACGGCACTTTGGCCTGACCAGCCGCATGCTTCGGCGACCTTGTCCTGATTCAGGCTCGGGTCTTCCGATTTGCGAGTTTTGTAAATGCCTTTGAGGCGGGCGGCTTCTTCGGCGATGTAGGTCGGCTTTTTTGTCATGGCAGCAATTCTATAAGCATCACTTATGCTGCCCAAAGAGTAGCGGTTGTTTTTTCTTGCAACGGATTATGAGCTGAGCTAATGTTTGGCTCTGCATCCGTTCCGAGGAATTGAGAATGACAGTTGAATTTGGAGTGCCTTTGCGTGAGTTCGCAAAGGATAGGAGTCAGCTCGAAATGGCGGCGCTCCTGGGCGTGACCCAAAGTGCGGTTTCTCAAATGATCCTCAGTGGTCGAGATATCCGCGTGATCAAAGACGCCGATGGGAAGCTATCTGGCGTTGAGATCCGTCCGGTAGGTAGCCGCCGAAAACAAATGGCAGCGTAAGGGTGCCGGACTGGGGCCTCTCACCAAAGAATCCCCCAGCCCGGCTACGACGACACACAGCACATGCATATCGGTCGTGGTCGTAGGATAGGGCGTGCCCGTTCCTAAGGCTAGGCCGTAAATGGGGAATTTACGGTTATGAGCACTTCGAACCATTCACCGGCCTTTGGGCCGGTTCTTTCGCTTCGCAAAGCGCTGTATCGGGCCGGCCACGATTACAAGGGTGGCGTCACGGCTCTGGCCCTGGACATGGTGATCGATTACGACACCCTTCAGAAGAAACTCAAACACGATGAAGAACGCCGCTGGCTCGATCCGGATGAACTGGAAGAGGTCATTCGGCTGACCTGTAATCCCGCGCTGCTGGATGCGCTGATGAGGCCTGCGGGGATGGTCTGGTACAAGCCAGAGCCCGCAGCGCCCACTAAAGAGGCGTTGAAGTCGGTAGGGCGCTTGTTGCATGAAACCGGTGAGTTTGTATCGAGCATGCACGAAGGTGCCGCCGACAACGTGTGGGAGCCCCACGAAGTCGCGCTGCTGGAAAAGCATGGCATCGATGTGATTCGTGCGGTGCTGGGCATTATGGCTGGTGCGCGCCAGGCGATGGAGGATCGCGAAAATGGCTGATGACATCGATCGCGCCAATGACCAGGCCCAGTACCTTCTTGACGTCGCTTTGCATCGGAATCGACACGTTCCCCGGTCCCGTGTCAGCGCGCAGTTTTGCGAAGACTGCGATGAACCCATCCCGTTACTTCGTCAGCAGACTATCGAGGGTTGCGAAACCTGTGTCAGTTGCCAGGGGTTCCGGGAGCGGCGTAGATGAGTGAATCGATAAACACAGCGCCCACGGCGGCGTGGGCGCGTCGATACATTGAAACCTTTGGCCTGGCTCTCGTCTCGATTGAGCCGGGTGAAAAAGCGCCGAAGGGCATGGGCTGGAACAAGCCGGGTGGTTACTTAACTTCGGCGGACACTGCTGAAGCTTTCTGGCAAACACACCCTCACCACAACCTCGGCGTCGTCCTGGGGCCGAGCCGCATCTGTTCGTTGGATGTTGATGACGTCCAATGGACCAGACACGTTCTGTACGAGCTGTTGGGCTTGGACCTGGATGCAATGGCGTTGGTGTTCCCAACTGTCGTCGGTAACCCGGCGCGGTTTCGTGTCTTGTTTCAAGTACCAGAAGGCGTTGAGCTGAACCGGCATTCGCTTGCCTGGCCGAACGAAAACGACCCGGACGGGACAATCTACAAAGCGTTAACGGCGAAGGCCAGGGCCGCAAAAGCGGCGGGTGACGTTGAAGGGGAGGCGGCGGCCAAGGTCGAGTCGGAGCAGTACAAGCGCTTTACCGTGCTCGAACTGCGCGCCGGCCTGGTGCAGGATGTTCTGCCACCGTCTATCCATCCTGGAACCGGCAAGCCGTACGCGTGGCGGACTCCGCCGAACGCTACGGAGGGCTTGCCCGTATTGCCTGCCGATCTGTTGGCGATCTGGCAGAACTGGGACATCTTCAAGCGGGATGCCGAGGCGGCGTGCCCGTGGGCACCAAAGCCAAAGCGACCACCAGCGAAAGTCATAAAACGGCCGCCACCGGCCGCTGGCAAACCCCCTTCCGTCATTGATGAGTTCAATCGGTCTCACCATGTTGAAGAGCTGCTGCGCGCTCATGGTTACATCAAACGCGGCGCCAAGTGGTTGTACCCCCAGAGCAGCACGGGCCTGCCCGGCGTCACAGTCAGCGACGACGGCAAGGTGTATTCGCATCATGCGGCAGACCCGTTGGCAAACGGTCACCAGAACGATGCGTTCGAGGTGTTCTGTTTGCTCGAGCACGACGGGGACCAATCGAAAGCGGTGAAGGACGCGGCGCGTATGCTGGGCATGCAGCACTCGGCGCGGCCAGACCCAGGCGATCTTCCCCCAGCCCCATCTTCGAATGATGGCGGGCAGGACTCCGGCTCGGCTCCCGGTGAGGCCGCTCCAGCTGCTGACGGGGGTGCGGGGGAAGAGCTGACGTATGAGCAAGTGCTCAGGCGTTATGTGCTTGTTGAAGGCACCACACACGTGTGGGACCTCGACAAGGCGCGGGTGATGAAGAAAACCGCGTTTGAGGCGAGGGTTGGCAAGCCGCTGGCGAAACAGTGGATGGATGACACGCTCAAAAAGCTGATCTCGGATGACAAGGTTAAGGAGATCGAGCAGGCCCGCAAGATGGCGGGTAAGAAGGGCGGTGCGCTGAACCTTGAACCCATTGAGCGGTACGTCTACATCGATGGCACCAAAGATGTTTGGGACCGCGAGAAGAAACGGCGCGTGGCTGAGGGCGCAGTCAAAATGGCCTTGGGCGACATGTACGGCATGTGGTTGAACAGCCCGGAGCGGCGGGTGGTCGACGTCGAGAACATCGTATTTGACCCGACGATGACCAAGGATCCCAACGTCTATATCAATACCTTTGACGGGCTCCCCATGGAGCCCGCCCGCGATGACGGCGCCTGCGAAAACCTGCGGTGGCTGATTTCTTTCCTGTGCAACCACGATCAGTCATCCAGCGCTTGGTTGATACGGTGGTTGGCGTACCCGTTGCAGCACCTGGGCGCAAAAATGGACACGGCAGTGCTGGCTCATTCGACTATGGAAGGATCCGGCAAAAGCCTGTTGTTCGCTGACGCCTTCGGGATGCTCTACGGCCAGTACGCGGCCACGGTTGGGCAGACGCAGCTGGAAAGCAACTTCAACGCCTGGCAAAGCCGCAAGCTTTGGGCGGTGTTCGAAGAGGTCGTGAGTCGTGACCAGCGTTACAACCAGGTGGGGAAGATCAAGCATCTGGTCACGGGCAAGACGGTACGCATGGAGTCGAAGTTCATCAACGGTTGGGAGGAAGCCAACCACATGAACGCCGTGTTCCTGAGCAACGAGATTATGCCGTGGCCGATTGCCCCGAGCGACCGCCGGATGCTGGTGCTGTGGCCCATGGAGACGCTACCGGTAGACCGTCAGAAGGCTATCGGCAGAGAGCTGGCGAACGGTGGTGTTGCGGCGCTGTATGCGTGGTTGTTGTCCATTGACCTGGGCGACTTCGATCAGCGAACACGACCGCCGAGCACCGATGCGCGAGAGCGGTTGGTGGCACTGAGTCGGGCGAGTTGGCAAACGTTCCTGTTCCTATGGCAATACGGCGAGCTGGGACGCGATATGTGGGGCGCCTGTTTGTCGACAGACCTCTACGCGATGTTCCTGGAGTGGTGCCATCGCAACAAAGAGCATGTGATGAGCCAGACGAAGTTTTCATTGTTCATCAGTTCGGAGGTAGACAAGACTCGCGCCATACCCTGGACCGATGGCAGTAATCGCAAGTTTGGGGCGTTCTTCTTTCCTCGCGATGAGCAGGCTTCCCAGCCCCCATCACTCAGTTCGGCCGATCTGGGCAAGGCGGTGGTTGCTTGGCGGGCCGCTGCGCGCCTGGCGGGCTGGAACGTCGACAACTGGGACCACATCAAGGCAGCTGCAGCATGAATCCGTCCAAAAGTGTGTTGGGTGTGTTGGGTGTGTGTTGGGTTGGTTTTCGATACCCCACACAGTTTAAGGCGTTCTATTCCGGGGCTTTGCGGCCTGTGTGTTGGGTGTGTTGGGTTTGGCGTCGCGCACGCGCATGGGCGACGTTATTAGAAGCCACGACAGAGATGTTTTTTTCTTATGCGAGGACCATTCAACCCAACACACCCAACACACTCAACACATCTTATTTAAAGCCATTGAATTTAAAGGCCTTTGGGTGTGTTGGGTTTGTGTTGGGTAGAGTGTTTTTTGTGTCGGGTTTGGTTTTTCAGGGGGAAGGGCGATGATTGAGGGAGTCGAAGATCTGCTGCTGCATTGGGGCAACCAATGCAATCAGGTAGGTGAAGGTGGCGGGCTGGGTAGCCCGATGGCAACGATCATGGAGTGGGGCGGCTGTGCCCCGCGTGCCACCCCGGGATCTCGCGATTTGCTGATGGCGTCTGGGAGAGGAATGGACCACGCGGCGCTTGAAGTCGCCGCCGCCCTGGCACAACTTGAGCGCCAATCGGAGAAGGGAGCACTGCTTGTTGTCCTTGCTCGTAATCGTTACCTGCCTCGCCCGGCCTGGTCGGTCCGATCTCAGTTGCCACTGTTGGGCCTGGGCGAGGATGCGGATCGGACGTATCGAAACTGGGTTCACGCCCTGCATCAGCAGGTTCTGGTGATCCTGACTGCGCGAAGTGCGCCGCCGCGGGCACGGAACCGGCGCTTGAAGTCGGCGGAGACTGATCTTACGAGGGCTTCCAGCGTTGCGCGGGTCAGGACTTGCTAGCTGCCGTTCGTCTGGCCTTGTTGCCTCATGTCCGCCTCAAAGTGCGTCAAAGTTGCGTCGAGTTAACCAACCGAAAACTACCCCTTTTCGGTTTTTCCGGAGACAGGTAAAAAGTCCCCAAGATATGGAATTTGCGCCCCGGCGCTTCCCTCGCACGTGCTGTGCAGCTTCACCCGGCCACCCTGGGCCGGTCACCTAACCCCGCTTCGGCGGGGTTTTTATTTTCGGCCCCTTGGGTGTCTGCGATGGAGTAATCAGCATGAGTGAGCCGGCAACTGTTGTCGTGGCCGGTGGTGTAGGGCTGGCTGCAACTGGCCTGTTGGCGGGTGTCGACATGCTCGCCGTTATTGGTGCATTGGCTGGCTCGCTGGTGTTCTTCACCACCACGGAAGAGTTGCCTGTCTGGAAGCGCGTTCTGTTCTTGCTGGTTTCCTTCGTGATGGGCTACATGTTCGCCCCTGGTATGGCTGAAGTTGAGCTGTTCGGTACCAGGCCATTCAAGTACACCGGGCCGGCCGCGTTTGGTGCGTCGGTTGTGGTGGTTACTGTCGCGCTGGCTGTCATCAAGCGGCGCGGCCTCATTGCTGAACAGCAAGGGAGGCAGGATGGATAGTCCTCTGGTACCGCAAATCATGACGCAGGCCACGTTCTGGCTGTGCGTTGCTTTGTTCGTCCGCTTGTTCACGTTCCGTCGTCGTGGTGCCCGGTTCCGTCGGGACATGAGCTGTCTCGCCTGGTTGGTGATGGTCGCCGCCGGGTCTGCCGTGGTGTACATCGGCAAGGGGCTGTTGGTGATGCCTGCAAATTCTTGGCCGTTGGTTCTGTTGCTGGCCGTGTTCGTAGGTTCGGTCTGCCAGAGTGCAGGGAATCTGGCGCGTGTTTGGAAGATGGGTTAATGAGCCGGGTATCAGATGAGCGCAGAGGGAGCAGCACCGAACGCGGCTATGGGTACAAGTGGCAGAAGTCTCGCGATGGACACCTGCGTGAGAACCCGTATTGCACGATGTGTTCGACTGACCTTCGGCCTGTGGCGGCAACTGTCGTCGACCACAAGATTGCCCCCAAGCTGAAGGATGCCAAGGATAGCGGTGATCCGGCGCAGCTCAAGGCTGCGTGGAAGCTGTTCTGGAACCCGAAGAACTGGGCGAGCCTCTGTAAGTTCTGCCACGACTCGACGAAGCAACGGATGGAGCGGACTGGTTCGGTCCCTGGCTGCAACGCTGACGGTCGCCCGGTGGACCCCGGGCACCACTGGAATCGATGACCTCAGTCGAAAACGCACCAAAAAAGCGCACCCTGAGGGGAGGGGGGGTGAAAAACTTTCGTTTGGACTTCCTTCTAGACCGCTCGCCCCCCTCTTTACGCAAAGTCGGGAAAAATGAGGGAGGGGGGGTATCAACAGGTAAGGGGTTGTTTTATGGCCGGAAACGGAAACTCAGGTCGCCCCGGAACGCCGGCGGCGCTGAAATTATTGCAAGGAAACCGTGGTCGCGAAAATGTCAGCGATCTGCTGGCCGAAGTCGCGGCGCCGTTGGTCCCAGTTGGCGCACCGCCGATGCCGGATGTCCTTTCGGCTGATGCAGTCGCGGAGTGGGAACAACTGGTACCGGCGCTGATCTCGCTGGGCATCGTTTCTAAGTTGGACTCGATGGCGTTGGCGACCTACTGCCAGGCGACCGCTGATTGGAGGCGGTACCAGCGGCTAATCACGAAGCGCAACCAAGCTTCCGATGATGACCTGGGCGGCGACATCCAGACCTTCAAAACCGGCGCGCAGCAAATGCACGTCCTTCGCCAGCTTGCGAATGACGCCGAAAAGCGCGCCAACACCGCCGGCGCCCAGTTTGGCCTGTCGCCTATGTCACGGCGCAATCTGAAAACGTCGCCGGCGCCGCAAGGTGAGCTATTCCCAAATGAGCAACGAGACGCCGCAGACAAGTACTTCAACTGATGATCGTGTCAGCGCGTTCGCCCTTAGGGTGCTGGCCGGCGAGCTAGTCGCCGGGCCCGATGTCCGCAATGCCTGCAAGCGGCATTTGCAGGACCTGCAACACGGGCCGTCTCGCGGTCTAATCTGGGATCTTGCCAAAGCCAACCGAGCCATCGGCTTTTTCGAAGAGGTGCTATGCCTCAACGGCGGCGACTACGAAGGCATGCCCTTCCTACTGGCCCCGTGGCAAGCGTTCGTCATCGGCAGTTTGTTCGGCTGGATGACGGTAGACGGGTTTCGCCGGTTCCGGTTGGGTTACATCGAAACCGGAAAGGGCTCCGGCAAAAGCCCGCTAGTGGCCGGTATTGGTCTGTATGGCCTCGTGTCTGATGGCGAACAGCGCGCCGAGATCTATGCCGCTGCGACCAAACGTGACCAGGCGATGATCCTGTTTCGTGACGCCGTGTCGATGGTCGACATGTCCAAGAAGCTCCGCTCACGCCTGGTGCAGTCGGGGCGCGACGAAAAGGTATGGAACCTGTTTTACCCCAATACCAATTCGTTCTTCCGGCCGATCAGTGCCGACGAAGGAAAGTCAGGCCCGCGGCCACACATCGGTTTGCTTGATGAGGTGCACGAGCACAAAACCGCCGCCACCGTGAACATGATGCGTGCCGGTACCAAGAACCGCCGCAAGGCTATGGTGGTGATGATCACCAACAGCGGCTCCGACAAGAAAACGGTATGCGGCCAGTATCACGATCTGGGCGTGCGCATCTGCGCGGGCATCGAAGATGACGACAGCTTCTTCGCTTTCATCTGTTCGCTCGACGAAGGCGACGATCCGTTCAAGGACGAAAGCTGCTGGGCGAAGGTCAACCCCTCGCTCGACCACATCGCCGCCGGCCAGACTGATGGCATCCCCGGGCGCAAGTACCTGCGTGAACAGGTCAAGGCCGCCCGAGGGCTGCCGGCTCAAGAGTCGGTAGTGCGGCGCCTGAACTTCTGTGAGTGGACTCAGGCGGACGCCCCATGGATTTCCTGGGCGGTTTGGAAGCAGGCGGAAGAGCGTGTGCCGATGCGGATGTTGCGCAATCGTCGTTGCGTCGGCGGGCTCGACCTCGCAAGTACAACGGACTTGACGGCGTTCGTTCTGTTGTTTTGGCCGGCGGCGCACGATCCGCACTGGAGAATCTTGCCGTACTTCTGGATCCCGGACGACGACCTGCAAGGCCGGGAAGATCGCGACAAGGTGCCTTATGCAATGTGGGTCAAGGCCGGTCACCTCGAAACAACACCTGGGCGGGCTATCAGCAAACTCCATGTGTTGCGCCGTCTTGTCACGATCACGGCGTATTTCGGCGTAGAGCGTATCGCGTACGACCGCTGGCGGATCGAAGACCTGCTGCAACTGATGTCGGAATACGACATTACGCTGCCCGAAATGGTGGGGTTCGGCCAAGGGTTCAAAGACATGGGGCCCGCCGTCGATGAGTTTGAGCGGCGCCTGCTGGGCCTTTCTCCTCAGGCCAAGGGCGACGACGTTATTGACCTGGATCCCGGCGAGTGGGAGCTGATCGAAAGCGAGACAGTCGAAACCCTCCGACATGACGGCAACCCGGTGATGACCTGGAACGCCGGCAACGCGGTGATCGTTTCTGACCCAGCCAGCAACCGCAAGGCCGACAAGGCAAAGGCGACCGGCCGTATCGACGGCATCGTCGCCGCAATCATGGCTACCGGCATCAGCGGCAAGGCCGCGGTGGGCGGCGGCACATCTGTCTATGACGAAGGGGTTGGCATATGAAGTTGGTCATCCTGTCCTGGGTGGCAGGGCTGCTGGGCTTTGGCCTGTTGGTCGGCGGTGTGGCAATGGTTCACGTTCCTGCCGCGTGTGTTGTTGCGGGTGTTGGGTTAATGGCCTGGTCCCGACTGGCGGATCGTGCCGCCGCTGCGCTGAAACCTAAACCCAAAGGAGGTTGAGCATGTTCTTTTCAAGCGTGCTTGGCGATGGGCGCGGCAACCTCACAGAAACGAAGAGCGGTTTTTGGCGCGGGCTGATTGGTAGCGGGCGAAACAGCTCAGGGGTGAAGGTCACACCGGAGTCAGCCTTAGGCCTGCCGATCCTGCAGAACTGTGTCACGCTGCTGGCCGAGACGATGGGGCAACTGCCTTGTGATATGTACAAACGGTTAGGCAACGGCCAGCGGGAAGCCGCGATCAACCATCCGGCCTATGACGTGCTCCGGTACCAGCCGAACGGATTTCAGACTCCGTACGAATTCATGGAATGCATGCAGGGCGCCGCCGGATTGCGTGGCAATGGTTACAGCTTCATCGACCGGCGGGACGACGGCAATATTGTGGCGCTCTGGCCGCTGTGCAATGACAAAGTGCAGGTTCTTAAGGGCGGCGACATGCTGCCGTACTATCGAGTCGGAGGCGGCGAGGCGCTGCCGATGCGCCTGGTCCACCACGTGCGGTGGTTTAGTACGAACCACTACGTGGGCCTGTCGCCGATTGAGGTGCACGCCGAATCCCTGGGGCTTGCTCAGGCCGTCAGGCAATACACGGGCAAGAGCTTCGCCAACGGCGTGACGGTTTCCGGAGTAATCGAGCGCCCGCGGGAATCGCCCGCTATCAAGGACCAGAGCAGCATCGACAAAATCGTCGACCAGTGGGGCCAAAAGTTCGGTGGTATGGACAACGCCAAGAAGGTTGCGTTGTTGCAAGAGGGGATGACCTTCAAACCTGTCTCCATGAACAACGTCGATGCCGAGGTGCTGGGGATCCTTAAAACCACCGGTACCGATATCGCCCGGATCTACAAGATCCCATTGCCCATGGTCAACGACCTTGAGAAGTCCAACTACAACACCTTAGAGCAACTGATGATTCAGTTCGTGGTGTTCGCGTTGTTGCCGTGGGTCAAGCGTCACGAACAGTCGATGATGCGCGATTTCTTGTTGCCTGCTGACCGGCGCAACTACTTCATCGAATTCAACCTCTCCGGGTTGTTGCGTGGCGATCAAAAGAGCCGCTACGAAGCCTATGCCATCGGACGGCAATGGGGCTGGCTCAGCGTCAACGACATCCGGCGCCTGGAAAACATGCCGCCGGTATCTGGTGGCGAAATTTACTTGCAACCACTCAACATGGTGGATGCGGGTAAATCCGGTGCCGACCTGACTAATCCCGCTGTGCGCGCTCAACTTGAAATGCAGCACGCGGAAATCGAGAGGATTCTGGCGCAATGAAAAACTACTTGAGAGCCTCAAGTCTACTGTTCAATCAGCCGCTGCTGGTGATGCCCGATATGTTGGATCTGGGCGTTCGCTGGGCCAACCAGGTTATGAGTCTGAACATCGTCAACATCGGCGCCACGGGAGCTGCGGGCCTTTGGTCGGACGATGGTATGGACCGCATCGCCCAGCGTGAAGAGGAACGCCGCACCGCGATCGCTCGCACCGGTATCGAGGTGATCCCCGTTAGCGGTGTACTGGTCAGTCGCGGAAGCCATATCGGTATGTGCGAAACGATGACCAGCTACGAGCAGTTGCGGGGGCAAATCCGAAACGCCGTTGCTGATCCCATGGTCGAGCGGATAGTGCTGGACATCGACAGTCCCGGCGGTTCTGCCGTGGGGGCGTTTGAGTTGGCGGCAGATATCCGCGCAATGGCCCAGCAGAAGCCGATCACCGGCATCGTGAACTTCATGGCCTACAGTGGCGGCTACCTGCTGGGATCGGCCTGTAGTGAACTGGTGGTGAGCCAGACCAGCGGTGTCGGCTCCATCGGCGTCACCGCTAGCCACATGGACCGGTCCAAGATGGAGGAGGGGATGGGAGTCAAGGTGACCACGGTGTTTGCCGGTGCTCACAAAAACGACCTCAGTCCCCACGAACCCTTGAGCGATCAGTCGCTTAAATACCTCAACGACGTCGTGCAAGAGAGCTATCAGCTCTTCGTAAATGCGGTTGCTGAGTACCGGGGGCTGTCTGTACAGCAGGTCGTGGCGACGGAGGCGGGGCTATATCGTGGGCAGGCGGGCATCAGCGCCGGCCTGGCTGACCGCATGCAGAGCCCGCAACAGGCGGTTGATGACCTTTCCCACTCCGTTGCGTTGAGCCGGGCAAATCGCCAGGGCGGTCGCATCGCGGTCCGTGCCGCTGCACTGAATCTTCAAACACTGAGCTGACCGCGTTCGCGGCACTCGTCGAAGCCCGCCATGTGCGGGTTTTTTAATGCCCAGGAGGCACCATGTCCCTTGTACTTCAAATGCGTAGCGAACGCGCCCAGCTCGTGACCCAGGTCCAGGCATTAGCCCAGATCGAGGCAGGTGGCGCTAGCCTCACCGTCGAGCAGCTTGCGCAGTTTGCGCAACTGGAAAACCAGATCAACGAAATGACCGCGAAGATTACTCGCGCAGAAAGTGCAGAGCGTATCGCGGCGGCAACGGCGGTGCCTGTCGAGGAAAGTGCGCAGGGCAATAAAGGCTCCCCCACGCACATCAGCACCCATAGCGAACCTACGAAGCCTGGTGTGGCGATGGCGCAAATGGTGCGTCTGATGGTCCAGGCCGGCGGCAATCAGCAGGTCGCTGCCGAGATGGCCAAGACGGGCGGATACGGTGCCGATGTGCACATGGCGCTTTCTACTGTTACCCCTGGATCCGGCGGTGTGTTGGTGCCAGAGAACTTCAGCACCAGTGTCATCGAATCGCTGCGGCCGAAGTCTGTAGTGCGCAAGATGGGCGCAATCAGCCTGCCGTTGAATAACGGCAACCTGACCATGCCCCGTGTCCTGGGCAACACTCAGGTGACCTACCTGGGTACCGAAGAGGACATTGCGATCACTGAAATGCAGTTCGGCGATCTCAAGCTTTCCGCCAAGAAAGCCGCCGCGATCGTGCCGATCTCCAATGACCTGTTGGCTTATGCGGGCGTCAATCCGCGCATCGACGCCCAGGTCAGCAGCGATCTAGCGGTCAGCATGGGCTTGTCGGAAGATCTTCATTTCATCCGCGGTGCTGGTACCGGGTCGTTGCCAAAAGGGCTGCGCTACTGGGCTTTGCCCGGGAACGTGATGGGTGCGCCTGCGGGCGCAACGCTTACCATCGTTGACCTGTACCTGGGCGGAATGATGCTGCGTCTGGAAGCTGCCAACGTGGATCTGGCCGGGTGCGGCTGGATCATGGCGCCACGCACCATTCGCTGGCTGCAATCGTTGCGCGACGGCAACGGCAACAAGGCCTACCCGGAAATCGACGGTGGCATGTTGAAGGGCTATCCAGTGGCTCTTACGACTCAGGTTCCGGTCAACCTGGGCGTTGGTGGTAACGAGTCGGAGATTTACTTCGTGAACTTCGCCGATTGCTACATCGGTGAAGACACCACGTTGGCGATTGCGATCAGCACCGAGGCGTCTTACAAGGACGGCGCCGGCAATACGGTCAGCGCGTTCCAGCGCGACCAGACACTGATCCGCGTGATCAGCAAGCACGACTTTGGCCCGCGTCACGTCGAGTCGATCTCTGTGGGTACCGGCATCACTTGGGGCGCCGGTATGTAATCCCTAGGCTCCGCCCGTGTGCGGAGCCAATTTCCTATACAGGTAGCATCATGACCGACACGAAGATTGTCACCTTCAAAAAGGAATGGCGTGGTTATGCCATTGGGGAAATCGCGGGTTTCGATAGCGATGCTGCCGCCTCGCTGATCAAGTCGGGACGCGCAACAGCTTATGTAGCCCCTGGCGGGCCTGATAAGGCACCTGTAGCTAGTGGTGCGAAGAAAACAGCAGGGAAGAAAGGCGGTAAATCGACTGACCCGGTAGATCCAGTTAATTCAGTAGGTCCAGTTGACCCAGTAGACCCAGTAGACCCAGTAGACCCGGTTGACCCAGTAGACCCAGTAGACCCGGTTGACCCAGTTGACCCGGTTGACCCGGTTGACCCGGTTGATCCCGAAGAACCCGACGAGAAGCCCTAAGCCATGGCCCGTCGAATCGAGTACTTCGGCGATCCCGTCCTGACACTGGCTCAGGTTGCATATCAATGTCGGATGGAGCCGGAAGATATGCAACCTGAGTTGATCGAGCAAATCGTTATCCCAGGTGTGACGGGTCAGTGCGAATCGAAAACAGGCGCTGCAATCCGCGGGGCGATTTACGAAGAGGAGTGGCCGATGCACTTCGAAGCGGGGCGGCCCTTGGACATTGGTCAAGCGAACGAAATCCTCTCTATCGCCGCGCAGCAACCTGATGGGAGCTGGGTGGAACAAACTGGGCCGTTCGAGCTCCGGCAGGGTCAGCGAGAGAGCTGTTTGTTTTTCCCCGCCGGGCGCCCATCCGGGGTGTTGCGTCTTCGATACAAGGCGCAAGCCGACCTTGAAGCCTATCCAAGTGTCCGCAATTGGCTGCTGATGGCAGCTGCGACTGCGGTGCGCCATGCTGAGGTATTTGTCGTCGGCCAGGCGCTCGTTGAGCTCCCGTCGCACTTCCTGGAGCACCTGGTGGCCGATATCACCGTTCCGCCGAGGTTCTGATTATGGTCATGCGTGAGCAGGGAATGGTCAGGGAGCCCGGCGCTTCGGAACTTAACCGGCGCATTACTATCAGGCTTAGGCAGGATGCACCGGCAAGTGATATGGGGCTCGCCCCGATTTTCGTGGATCAGAAAGAGCGGTGGGCCCGGATTCAACCCGTTGGAACAGCCGTCTATAGCGCCGGAGTACAGACCGATTCCAAGATCACTCACCGGATAACTTTCTACTTCCTCAAAGGCATCAGCGACGCCCACGAAGTACTGCACGGCACGACGCTGTACAGAGTGCGGCGGGTGACGGATATGAATGGAGATCGACGGTTCACCGTTCTTGAAGTGGAAGAGCTGGGGCCGGTGCAAGCGGAGGGCGGAATTTATGTCTAACTCGGCCTCGGTTGAGGGTTATCTGCACTTCGAAGGGTTCGACAAGTTTGAGCGTGACGCTTTTGACAAGAGGAAAATCCGGGCCGGCATGAGAAAGGTCGGCTTGCTTGTCACTCAGCGCGCCCAGATGAACCTGGTGCTGGGAAAGGGCCAGGACGGTTACCCCGTTAACAGAACGGGCGCGACAGTCGAATCGGTCACCTTCAAGGTGTCCCGCTCGGGATTTCTAGTGCGGATATCGCCGACAAAAACCTCGGCAATGGAAGAGTTCTACCCGGCCTACCTTCACTATGGCGTCAAGCAAGGGCGGAGGCCCGGCAAGCTCGCGCCGGGCAAGGGGAAGGGCAGGAAGAACCGGCGCGCCGCCGGTGTTCGGGCCCGCCTCATGGCGGAGCGCGCTGCGGGTGAGTGGCGCATTCAGCCCCGCGACAACTACATGGCCGATGCCCTGCAGGACTCAGCGTCGCAGGTTCAATCGATTCTCTCGGCAGCATTCGCCGCCGCACTGGGCTGATCACTGCCCCAACGGACTCAAGCATGAAACTGAACCCCATCGTTGCCCATCTGCGGCTGACGTGCCCAACCTTTGCCGATCGGGTGACTGGCGGCATCGACTGGGATGCCGTCGTCGATAGCGCCCAGCTCGCCTTGCCGGCCGCCTACGTCATTGCTACGGCGGACGCGGCAACACCCAGCAAAGCCCAGAACATGGTTCTTCAGAACATCACGGACCAATTCAACGTCGTGATTGTCCTGGCTACTTCCGACGAGCGCGGACAAGAAGACAATGACCTGTTGCACGACATCCGCGCCGAGCTGTGGCGGTCGCTGGTCGGCTGGGTGCCTGGGCCGGAGTACACCCGCATCGAATACGGCAAGGGCGCGTTGCTGCACATCAGCCGCGCTCGGGTCGTTTATCAGTTTACCTTCTTCTCGGAATTCCAGCTTGGCCGAAACCGCGCGAGCGACCCGCCGGAGACTTGGCAGGAAGCCGAGTTGGACGGCCTGCCGGGCTTCACCGGCGCGAACTTTAACATGGACTGCATCGACCCAGCAGACCCCAACCTGAAACGACCTGGCCCGGACGGGCGCATCGAAGCGCAATTCACTGGAGACGTAACACCATGACCAATCGCATCACTGTGGTGCCGGCCTCTGGCCGTTCTGTGCCCGACCCGGAGGCCGGCGACCTGTTGCCCAAGGAAGGCCGAGAGGTTCCGGACAACGCCTGGTGGCGCCGCCGTCAGGCCGATGGCGACGTGACCCTGAAAGCCGATAAGGCCCCATCCACCAAAGCTGGCGCGCCGGCGAAATCTGAGGAAGCGCAATAATGGCTATCGGATTCAGCAACATCCCGGCCGATATCCGTGTGCCGTTGTTCTATGCGGAGATGGACAACTCGGCGGCCAACAGCGCATCGTCGGCCATGCGCCGGTTGATCGTCGGCCAGGTCAACGACAACGCGACCAGCGAAAGCATCGGCCAGCTGGTTCTGGTGTCCAGCGTGGCACTGGCGAAAGAAATCGGCGGCCAGGGCTCCATGCTCGCCGCGATGTACGAAACCTGGCGTAAGGTCGACCCCATCGGCGAGATCTGGTGCATGCCGTTGCAGAACGACACGGGCGCCGTGGCGACATCGACCATCACCATCACCATCACCGGCGCTGCGACCGAGGCCGGCCTGCTGAACTTGTACGTCGGTGGCACCCGGGTTCAGTCCGTTGTGCCTTCCGCAGCAACCCCAACGGTAGCCGCTGCTGCCCTGGCGGTGAAAATCAACGCAACGCCAGACTTACCTGTCACGGCTGCGGCGGTTGCCGGTGTGGTGACGTTGTCCTGCAAGTGGACAGGCGAAAGTGGTAACGACATCTCCATCGCCATGAACCGCCTGGGCAAGTCAAACGGCGAAATGACCCCGGCGGGCCTGACCGTCGTCACCACAGTAATGGCTGGTGGCGTCGGCGTGCCTGATCAGGTGGACGCCGCGGCGGCCCTGGGTGATGAGCCGTTCGAATTCATCTGTATGCCATGGACCGACACGACCAGCCTGAATGTCTGGAAGGACACGATGGACGACAACACCGGGCGTTGGTCCTGGGCCAAGCAGCTTTTCGGCCATGTCTACAGCGCCAAGCGCGGCACCATCGGTACCCTGGTGGCGGCAGGCCAGACACGCAACGACCAGCACGTCACCATCCAGGCTGTCGAGACGGGCGTTCCGCAGCCGGTGTGGGAGCAGGCGGCCGCATTGGCTGGGCGCACGGCCGTGTTCATCTCGGCGGATGCAAGCCGGCCCACCCAGAGCGGGAGCCTGCCAGGCCTGGACCCAGCGCCGGCCAGTGAACGGTTCACCCTGACTGAGCGTCAGTCTTTGCTGACCTACGGTATCGCCACGGCGTATTACGAGGGTGGTTACGTGCGCATTCAGCGCTCGATCACCACCTATCAGAAGAATCCCTACGGCCAGGCAGACAACTCCTACCTGGACAGCGAAACCATGCACCAGTCGGCGTTTATCATTCGCCGGATGCGCAGCGTGATCACCAGCAAGTACGGTCGCCACAAGCTGGCGAGCGACGGCACTGCGTTCGGCGCCGGCCAGCCGATCGTCACCCCGGCGGTTATCCGCGGTGAGCTGATCGCGCAGTACGCCAAGCTCGAGCTGGAAGGGCACGTGGAAAATGCCGAGCTGTTCGCGCAGCACCTGGTGGTCGAGCGCGACACGCAGGACCCTAGCCGGGTCAACGTGCTGTTCCCGCCGGACTACATCAATGGCCTGCGCATCTTCGCGCTGCTCAATCAGTTCCGCCTGCAATACGACGAAGCGGCGTAACCCCGACCCACGACACCCCGCCCGCCCTGTGCGGGCTTTTTCATTCTGGAGACACAGACCATGGGTCAAAAAGTAGCGGGCACCGTCTACGTCAAAGTCGACGGCGAACAGCTGATCATCACCGGTGGCGCCGAAGCCCCACTGATGGATAAGAAACGGGAAACGATATACCCCGGCTACTTCAAGGAGGAGGAGCTGGCGGCCTACCTGAAGATGACCGCTGTGCATACCCCGAACTTCCCCATCAAGGCGCTCACCAACGGTCGCGATATGACCGTCACCTGCGAATTCAGCAACGGTTCGGTCTACGTCCTGGCCGGTGCCTACCTGGTAGACGAGCCGACCTCGAAAGGCGACGACGGCACCGTTGAACTGCAATTCGACGGCATCAAAGGGAGCTGGCAATGAGTCACGTTCAGAAGCTTCAGGTCGCGATTGAGGCTCACGGCGAGCCGATCACTGAACTCACCATGCGCCGGCCCACGGTGCAGGAAGTGCGGGCCATCAAGGCGCTGCCGTACAAGATCGACAAAAACGAGGAAGTCAGCCTGGACATGGACGTCGCCGCGAAATACATCGCAGTCTGCGCCTGCATCCCGCCGTCCTCGGTCAACCAGTTGGACCTGTCCGACCTGAACGCCTTGAGCTGGGCCGTCGCCGGTTTTTTCATGAGTGCGGCGTCGCAGCCATCGGCGACCTGATTGCAGCCGCCTATGACCTGGCCTGGTTCTGGAAGGTTGACCCCGAACAGATGATGGCCAGGCCACTGGATGTGCTCTGTGAATCCCTGGAGCACGCCCAACGAATTAACGCAGCCCAGCAGGTGCAGTGATGGCGGATAAGTTCCAGCTCAAGGCGTTGATCACCGGCGTCGACAAGCTGTCGCCGACGCTGGCGGGCATTCGCAAAAACGTTGCGGGTTTCCGCAAGCAGATGAACAGCTCAGGCCTGGGCAACATCGGGTTCAAGGATCTGGTCCAGGGCGGGGCATTTGCCGCGCCATTCATTGCCGGCGCAAAAGCGGCGATGGAATTCGAAACGGCCATGGCCGACGTTCGCAAAGTTGTCACCTTTGAGACGCCCAAGCAATTCGAGCAGATGGGCCAGGACGTCTTGGACATGTCTGAGCGGCTGCCGATGGCAGCGACAGGGATTGCGGCCATCGTCGCCGCTGGCGGCCAGGCAGGTTTCGCCGCGGGCGAGCTGAAGCAATTCGCCGAAGACGCGGTAAAGATGGGTATCGCGTTCGATCAGACCGCCGAGCAGTCGGGCGACATGATGGCTAAGTGGCGTACGTCGTTCAAACTGACCCAGCCAGAAGTGGTGGCCCTTGCCGATAAGATCAATTACCTGAGCAACGTGGGTCCGTCCTCGGCGGCACAGATCTCCGACATTGTGACCCGCATCGGCCCACTTGGCGCAATTGCGGGCCTGGCCTCCGGGCAGATCGCCGCGATGGGCGCAACCCTGGCAGGCGTTGGCGTACCCAGTGAGGTCGCGGCGACCGGCATGAAAAACTTCATGCTGGCGCTGACAAAAGGCGGCGCAGCAACCAAGCAACAAGCTCAGGCCTTCAAGTCACTGCGCCTGGATGTGAAGCAGGTCGCCAAAAGTATGCAGAAGGATGCCCAGGGCACGATTGAAGATGTGCTTGAGCGTATTGCAAAGGTGGACCCTGCCAAGCAGGCCGGCCTGCTGACGGAGTTGTTCGGTACAGAGTCGGTATCGGCAATTGCGCCATTGCTTACCAACCTGGATTTATTGAAAAAGAGCTTCGACGCAGTCGGTGCCGGAGGCAAGTTCGCTGGCTCCATGGAGACAGAATTTGCTGCGCGCTCCAAGACCACTGCTAATTCCATGCAGCTGCTGACCAACAAAGTCACACGCCTGGGAGTTGAGGTGGGGGCAGCGCTGCTGCCTCCGTTCAATGAGTTCATGACCCTGGTAGGCCCGCTGGTTTCTGGGCTGTCATCGCTTGTAGCTGCGCACCCAGGTTTGATCAAGGGAGTTTTGGGGGCTGCCCTGGCTTATGGGGTACTGCGAGTGGCAGTCACTGCGTCCATCTTTGCCATGAGGTTATTTGATGGTGTCGCAAAAAAATCCGTGGTGGGTCTCATAGTCCAGGGTATCGCGTTGGCTGCTGGCTTGCTGATCGCCAACTGGTCTACGGTCGCGCCGTACTTTCAGCGTGTTTGGCAACTGATCCAGGGGCCCGTGCTCGCGGCTTGGGGGTTGATGAAGGCCTTCGCAAATTGGGGGCCTATCGGGCTGATAAGGGAAAACTGGGAGCCGCTGACGAAGCTCTTCGCTGCCACTTGGAACTTGGTTATGGCCCTTTCAACCCCCGTGATGGATTACCTAAAGACCATGTTCGACTGGTCCCCGCTGGGCATGATCATCAACAACTGGGCCCCCATCACAGCCTGGTTCCAGCAACTCTGGGAAAAGCTGCGGCCGATCATCGAGCCGATCATGAAGTGGTTCGGCGGTGGGGATGGTGGCGATGGCATCATCCAGAGCGCGACGGACAAGGTGAACGCTTTCACCGAAGCCCAGCAAAAACGCAACGCGGGTGCCGGCGGTGGTACTGGAGAGTTGTTGTTGGCCGGCGCGGCCCAATCTGCCGCGGCGCGCCAGGCGATGAACAATGAGGCGTTTGGCATCAACAACAACCAGCTGCTACAGCAGACGGCGGCCAACAACGCGCAAAAGCTCAACGGTGAGCTGAACATCAACCTGAACGGCGCGCCGCCTGGCACGACCATCGAGCGACCGAAAACCAACCAGCCAGGGCTGAATATCAAGCCCAACGTCGGTACCCGTACCGTTGGCGTGATGAAGGGGTAAAACATGGCACGGACGTGGCGCGATGACCTGTTGCCGGCGGCGTTCCGTGGGATCAGTTTTTTGATCCCTCAGACGTCGGTGCCGGTCGGCCAGAAAGGACAGCTGCACGAATACCCGCAGCGGAACGAGCCGTTCTTCGAGCAGCTCGGCAAACAGGCCCAGGTCCACACGATGACGGCCTGGGTCATCGGTGATGACTGCTTCGAGCGGCGCGACAAGCTGCTTGAGGCATTGCAGACCCCAGGCCCTGGCGAGTTGGTCCACCCCTGGCTTGGCCGCATGCAGGTCAAGGTGGGCGATTGCAAGGTGTCCCACGAGCTGACCGCCGGCGGCATGGTCAGCTTTGACCTGACGTTCTACCCAGACAAGCCGCTGACCTTCCCGACGGCCAAGGTCAACAGCCAGCAGCAGGTGGTGAAAGCGTCGGATAGCATGCTGACGTCGGCGTTGGGCCGATACAAGTTGGCAATGGCGAAGGTAGACCAAGCACGGCTGGGGCTGCTTCGATTGCGCAATAGCCTTTCGAATGTCTACTCGGTCATCCAGCAGCAGTTCGCCCCATTTGTTGGAGTGTTCACCAATCTGGTGGGGTTCGCTCAATCGCTGATGAACTCACCCGGGGCGCTGTCGTCGCTGTTCTCCAGTTACTTCGGCGAGTTTTCGTTGCAGGACAGTGCTTTCGCCGACACCAGTTCGAGCTACAAAAACGCGGTGGCTACCATCACCCAGCAGGTCGGGGCGGTGACCTCCATCAATACCGTGGTGCCTTCAGGCGGTATTGACTCGGAAGCCGCCGCCCAAGCGGCCGCAAATCTTGTTCAGGATGCGTTGTTAGTCCAGGTGGCGCTGATCATCAGTGAAATGCCGATCGCCTCACAGCCCGTCTCCGGCGGTTCGACGCCGAGCGTCGAGCAACAGGCCATCTTGCCGGATGTCCGGCCCGAAGTTCCGGTGGCCGACGATGTGTTGAAGCTTCGCGACAGTCTCAGCGATGCGATCTTCGAAGCATCGCTCAAAGCGGATCCCGCTCATTATGTCGTGATGAATTCGCTGCGCCAGGCGCTGGTGAAACACCTCACAGCCGTTGCTGAATCTGGCGTGCGTTTGGTTGACATCACGCCACCTGAAACCATGTCGGCACTGGTGTTGGCCTACCAGCGCTTCGGTGATGCGACACGCTCAGCTGAAGTTGTGCAGCGCAATCGCATTCGTCATCCAGGCTTTGTCCCACCGACGTCGATCAAAATCGCCCAGAGGTAATCCATGACCGAAGATCAGAATACCGTCAGCCTCACGGTTGATGGTCTGGACTATTCCGGCTGGAAATCGGTTGAAGTTACTGCCGGCCTCGAGGATCAGGCAAGATCGTTCACGCTCAGTATCACCTGGCAGTGGCCGGGCCAAAACATTGCGCTGCCCATACGTCAAGGCTCGAAGTGTCATGTGCGAATCGGCGATGACTTGGTGCTGACGGGCTGGGTGTTTTCCACACCGATCAGTTATGACCACCAGCAGATTACCACCACCATCAGCGGGCGTTCCCTCACGGCAGATCTGGTGGACTGTGCGGCTGTGAACAAGCCTGGGCAATGGAACAACCAGAGCGTGCTCACCATCGTCAAAGCGCTGGCGGCGCCGTATGGAATATCCGTGCGCAGCGAGATTCCCGAGGGGGCGAAGCTGTCCGATCATACGATTGAGCCAGGCGAGTCAGCTTTCGAATCTATTGATCGCTTGCTGACGCTGTTTCGGGTGTTCTCCACAGACGATGCGCGAGGAATGGCGGTTCTGGCCCGGCCAGGCAGTGAAGGGCGGGCCTTCGATCATTTGGAGGTCGGCAAGAACATCCTCACCGGCGGCGCGTCCCTGGATTTCTCCGGCGTGTTTTCTGAATACCAAGTGCTCGGCCAGCGCTCTGGCACAGACGATGAGTTTGGGGCGGCGGCTGCCGAGGTTTCGGCTGTACTGGCGGATGACCGGACGACCCGTAAGCGGGTGTTGATCATCCAAGAGTCGGGGCAGATGACCAGCGAGCTTGCGCTAGCCCGGGCCAACTGGGAGCGCGGTACCCGGATGGGCAAGGCGCTGGCGACCACCTACAGCGTCCAGGGCTGGCGGCAAACCAACGGAGCACTCTGGAAGCACAACACGCTAGTGCGGGTTATTGATCCGATCATCGGATTTGACCGATGGATGCTGATCGCTCGGGTGACTTACACCATTACCGACGAGGGCATGATTACGAAAATGGAAGTCGGTCCGCCAGACAGTTTCGAACCAGAACCGCACGACCCGCACAAGAACCGGAAGTTGAAGAAGGGCGGCAAAGCCGACAACTTCGAATACTTGATTCCTGCCGACTACGAGCCAAAACAATGACCGTGAAAAACATGCTGGCCCGCGGCACTGTCGTGCTCGTCGACGCCCTGAAGAAAATGCAGTCCCTGCAAATGCGGCTGACCGCCGGGGAGCTGAAGGACAATGCCGAGCACTTCGAGCCTTATGGCTTCACCAGCAACCCGCTGGCCGGTGCCGAAGTGCTGGCGGCTTTTATCGGTGGCGACCGGTCCCACGCCGTGGTGTTGGTCGCGGCTGACCGTCGGTACCGGATTCAGTCCATGGCGCCGGGCGAAGTGGCAATCTATACCGACGAGGGCGACAAGATCCATTTGAAGCGCGGTCGCGTCATTGATATTGAAACCGGCACGCTGAATATCAAGGCCTCGACGGCGGTGAACTTCGAAACCCCGGTGATCAATCAGACCGGCAAGATTGTTTCGGGTGGCGACCAGTTGGCCGCCGGAATTAGTCAGGTCGGCCACGTCCACACAGGAACCCAGCCGGGGAGCGGTCAGAGCGGTGTGCCCGCCGCGGGGGGCTGATGATTACTTACACTTCCATTGAGTCCGCTTTGATTCGTGCGGTGGTGATCAGCCTCTACACCTGGCGCCGGGCAGATACGGACGACCCGGTGGACGATGACCAATTGTATGGTTGGTGGGGCGATAGCTACCCGGCCATTGCAGATGATCGCATTGGCTCGCGCCTTTGGCTGCTGCGGCGAGTCAAGCTCACCGACGCTACCCAGCGTGACGCCGAGTTCTACGCCGCTGAGGCGTTGCGCTGGCTGCTCGATGACGGTCACGTCCTGGACGTATCCATCAACAGCACTCGGACCGCCATCAATCGATTAAACCTTGGCGTGGTTCTGACCATCCAGGATGGCAGGCGCCTGGAAATTCCATCTACCCCTTCATGGCAGGTGATCTATGCCGTTTGAAACGCCTTCGCTACCGGTGTTGATCGATCGCACCCAAAGCGATCTTGCCAGCGATTCGCTCCGACGTTCCGACGCTCAGGTGCTCGCTCGCACCTTGGCTGGCACCGCCTATGGTCTATACGGTTACCTTGACTGGATCGCCGACCAGATCCTGCCCGATCGGGCCGAGGAAGAAACGCTGGAGCGGATCGCGCTGTTGCGCCTGGCCCAACCGAGGAAACCGGCGCAACCCGCTTCAGGAACGGCGTCATTCATTTCGGTGGCGGGTGCAGTGGTTGACGCTGAGACCGTGCTTCAGGCGGCTGACGGCCGAACTTACCGAGTTACGACGAATGTTACCGCCGTTTCCGGACCCAATAGCGTGGCGCTGGAAGCGGTAGATGCTGGCGGCCTCGGCAACGCCGATGCGGGCCTGGTGCTGACGCTGGTGCAGCCGGTGGCTGGTGTCACCAACACTTTTACCGTTTTGGCACCTGGGCTTACAGGCGGAATCGCCAAGGAAAGCATCGAGTCGTTGCGTGCCCGGGTAATCCGATCCTATCGGGTAACCCCTCATGGCGGCTCGGTTGATGACTACGAAACCTGGGCCTTGGAGGTGCCTGGGGTCACCCGTGCTTGGTGTAGGGCCAATTACCTTGGCCTTGGCACTGTTGGGCTTTTTGTGATGCGTGACGGCGATCCTGAGCCCGTGCCAAATCCAGCCCAGCTCGCAGCGGTGAAAGCCTATGTCGATCCGCTGCGCCCTGTCACAGCTGAGCTGTACGTTCTGGCACCGGTCAATACGCCGGTGCCGTATGTGATTCATGCAGTGCCCGATACCACTGCTGTGCGGGCAGCAATACAGGCGCAGTTAATCGATCTGCACGATCGCGAGGCTGATCTGGGCGGTGTTCTACTGCTGACTCATATCGCTGAAGCAATCAGCGGTTCCTCCGGCGAAACCGATCACGACCTGATTGCTCCCCACGATGATGTGGTGGCTGCGCCTAATCAGTTGCTGACTTTTGGGGGCATCACATGGCTCTAGGGAGAACGGCAGAGCAGTACCTTGATCAGCTTAGAAGCCTGCTTCCGCATGGCCCGGCTTGGGCCCCTGAGTTTGCCCCTGAACTTGATCGAGTTTTGGCTGGTCTCGCCATGGAGTTCGAGCGCATCGAAGGGCGAGGCCTGGACCTGCTCGCTGAGATGGAGCCGACCACCATCAATGAGCTGCTACCTGATTGGGAGCGTGTCGCAGGTCTACCAGATAGGTGCAACGGCAAGCTGGAGGACACGCTCCAGGGGCGCCGTAATGCATTGCTTTCTAAAATCAACGGTACCGGCGGGCAGTCAATCGCTTACTTCACTGCAATAACCAAGGCGCTTGGTTTTGAAGTAACGATCACAGAGTACCGTCCATTTCGTGCTGGGGTATCGGTAGCAGGGGATCCTCTTACAAACGGAGACTGGATTTTCACGTGGCGGGTTAATGCTCCTGAAACCACAGTTATTTCCTTTCGTGCGGGTCGATCCTGCGCCGGTGAACCGCTCCTTTCTTGGGGTAATGGTTCCCTGGAGTGCAAGCTCAATCAACTGAAGCCGGCACACACCCACGTTCTTTTCTCATACGGCGCCCCCGAAGCAGAGCAGACATTTTCAGCGGCTGACAGGCTGTTCTTTGCAGCGAACTATGAGTTACCGAATGACCTGGAGGCGTTATGAGTGGTACGGAAGACATCAATGATCGGTTGGAGTCCGCCGCTCTCAAGGCCGAGGGCGCTAGCGAGATATTTAAGCAGGTGGCTAATGGCGCCGAGAACACTTACATAAGCACGGAATCAGGATCTGTTCCAAGCATCGCTGAATGGCAGCGTTTGCACGCGGCATCGCTCGGTGGTGTCCCGGCGCTCACTGGCCGAGTGGCGGTTTTGGAGGCCGCTAACACCAAGCTTAACAAGTACACCAGTGCAGCAATATCGGGCGGCACAGTCACGCTGAGCGCTTCAATTGGACGCTACTGGGGGGTCTTGCTCAACGCATCGATATCGACCTTGAACCTGTCCGGTGCGGTTGCTGGCATGGCAACCGAGATCAATGTGATTTTCACTCAGGACGCGGTAGGTGGACGATGGGTGGCGCCACCTGCATCAGTCAGGCTTCCGGCCGGGGTGCTATCACTCGCCTCGCCGGAGGCGGGCAGTATCACCTTGGTTCGCTTCACATCGGTAGACGCCGGCACAACCTGGTTCGCACAGCGGCTGGCGGTTTATGGCGCGGGCTACGCGGGTGGTCTGCCTGCTATTGCCGGGGACAATGCGACATTTAACGACGAGGGTACGGCCACAGCAGGTTGGACAGCCAGTAACGCCTCCATGACACTGGCGGGGAGCGTTCTACGCCAAGTGAAAACTGCTGCAGGCTCAAATTCCAGTATCTCCAAAGCGATCAGTTTTACTTCTGCTGCGCAGGATTACATCCTCTACGGCAAGGCCCGTGCTCGCTATAGCGCTGATACGGTGGGTGTTATCTGGTTACTTAACGGAACGAAAGAGGTCGCAGTGTGGTTGGGCTCGGGAGGCACCTCTGCTGCGGCTCCGGGTGAGGTCACTCTGGTAGGAACAACCGGCGCTGATACTCGCAACAGCGCGACCGCTTTGTCCGGATTCAACTATGAAGCCAACTGGCTGGAGTTCGCGCTGCATTTTGATAGTAAATTCCTTTCGCTGACGATGTACACCCGGGGCGCTGATGGTTCATGGCTGTACCGCGCACGGGTAGCCTGCGACTGGTTCTCAGCGCCAAATATCCAAGTCCTGACCACAACTGGGTCGGCGGCGGGCGCGTGGATTGAGTTCGACTATCTCACCCTATGCCGACCAAACATCATTGCTATTGGTGACAGCATCTGCGAAGGGAAGACGCTCTTTAGCCCTAACCCGTCGCTTTCGATCACGGACTATGAAAGTACGTGGCAGCGTCATGCGCTGATCTACCCGGCGTTGCGCAATAACTTGATTGTCAACAAAGGCGTTGGCGGGAACACAAGCGCGCAGATCTTGAGTCGGATAGCAGAGGTGACGGGAGCCTCACCCCGTGTGGTGTTCCTGCATGCGAGCAGCAACGACGAAGCGCTTGGCGTAAGCCAAACATCTCGCACGCAGAACATTCAGGCAACGATCAATGCGATCAATGCAGCTGGCGGTCAGGTCGTGTTGCTGAATGCAATGTACGGAACACAGGCCGGTGCGGACAACCAGCCAGGCCCGGACCTGCGCAACTACATGCGATCGTGGTGGACATCCCAGATGCCAACGCTTACTGGGGTCGTCGCTGCGATCGACATCATGCAGCCGGTCAAAATTGGGGATGACTTCATGTCCCCGGGCTTAACGCAATCAGACGGTATTCACCCGAACGTCCAAGGCTATACGGCCATTGGGCAGCTCATCGCACAGTGAGAATGCAGAATGCACAGAATCGATAGCCCGTCGGCTACGGTCGATAAGAAATTCACAAACGGAAGTCCAGCCGGGGGAGTACCGGCAACCGTAGTTACAGCGGAATGGCTGAATGACCTTCAGGAGAACGTTGCGAAGGCAATTGAGGCCGCGGGGATCCCTCTGGTAAAGGGGGATTTCAATCAGCTTGCAAACACATTGCGGGCGTTCGGCGGTTATCGGAACTCACAGGTGTATTTGACGGCTGGCGTCAGTACCTGGGCAAAGCCATCCGGCACTACTCGCTGTTTCGTAATCGTAATTGGCGGTGGTGGCGGCGCGGGGCGATCGGATACCCCGGGTGTCGGCAGTGGTGGTGGCGGCGGTGGCGGTGTAGTTGTCGAGCTGTGTGATGTTTCTGCGGTTGCCTCAGTGAGTGTAACCGTCGGCTCTGCCGGTATCGGGCGCTCCGTTTCGGAGGGTGCAGGCACTGATGGTGGATCGTCTTCTTTCGGCAGCTTCTGTAGCGCAACCGGCGGTGAAGGTGGGCAGTTGAACCTTGCTGGCGGCGGCGGAATCGGCTTCGGTGGCACGCTCAATATGGGTGGGAGTGCTGGCGGTTTCGCTTCAGGTATAGAAGGCGGAACCGGTGGTGGTGGCGGGCCACGCGCATATCGTGCAGACGGTAATAGCAACACCTCGACTGTTCCGGGTGGCGGTGGTGCCGGTGCGCGGGCGACTTTTAACGGCGGAAGCGGGGCACCTGGTGCGGTGGTGATTTTATGGTGAGCAAATCAGTTTGGGCTCGGGTGGCTGAGGGGCGTGTGGTTGAGCTAACGAACGACGATCCAGATGGAAGGTTCCATCCATCGCTGGTGTGGCTGCCAGTCAGCCCTGCGGTGCAGCAGGGTTGGGTCTATGACGGGGCAGACTTCGTTGCGCCAATCGTCGAGCCCATGAGCGCGGAGCGGATTCAAGCGCTGCGCCAGGCAGCGTACCGCGATGAGTCGGATCCGCTAAAGAACGAGGCCGAATACGACGCGATGGTAGCCGGAACCGAAGTGGATTATTCGGTCTGGATGGCGAAGGTTGCAGAAATAAAGCTGCGCTATCCAATGCCCCGATGATCCGAATAGCGCCAACGATGTCACCAAAGTCCGCTAAAGCGGATTTTTTTTGTCCGGAGAAACAAGTATGCCTGTCACCGTGCAACAGCTTTTGTTCATCCTCCCGAACGCCGGTGTTAAAGCCCGTGTTTTTGCGCCTGCCCTCAACACATCTATGGGCCATTACCAGATCATTGGCCTCAAGCGTGTGGCCGCCTTCATCGCCCAGGTTGGTCATGAGTCCGGTCAGTTGCGCTACGCCCGCGAACTTTGGGGGCCCACGCCAGCCCAGAGTCGTTACGAAGGCCGGGCAGACCTCGGCAATACCTTGGCGGGTGACGGCTTCAAGTTCCTTGGGCGAGGCCTGATCCAAATCACCGGGCGGGCCAACTACGCCGAGTGTGGCGAGGCCCTGGGCCTGAATCTACTGGGCCGGCCTGAGCTGCTGGAGCAGCCAGAATGGGCCGCGAAGTCGGCGGCGTGGTTCTGGTCAACTCGCGGGTTGAACAGCTTGGCGGACACCGGTGAGTTCGACAAGATCACCCATAGGATCAACGGCGGCCAGAACGGCGCTGAAGATCGGCGAAAGCTATACGCTAGGGCGCTTGAGGTGCTGGCATGACGCCCGGAACCGTGAAGCTTTTGATAGCGGGCCTAGCCGTTGTCGTCACCATGAGCGCGACATGGAAGGTCCAGGACTGGCGCTACGGCGTGCGTTTGGCGGAGCAGGCCAACCTGCACCGAACCGACCTGGACAGTATCAGCAGCGCGGCCGCCAACCAGGCCAAGGCCGAGCAGGCCAAACGACTGGCCCTGGAACAGCGACTGACGGCCAGCGACCAAACCCACTACCGAGCCCTTACCGATGCCCAACGTGATCAGGATCGCCTACGTGATCGCCTCGCTACTGCTGATGTCCGGCTGTCAGTCCTCCTCGAGGATTCAGCCAGTTGCAGCCCAGTGTCTACCACCGCCGGCGCCGGCGGCGTGGTTCATGGAGCCCGTCGAGCCCAACTTGACCCAGCGCATGCTCAAAGAATTGTCGCCATCACCGACGCCGGCGATCGGGGGCTGATAGCTCTAAAGGCCTGCCAAGCCTATGTCCATGCAGTGATTGGAGGAAAATGACCCAAGCAAAGCTGTGGTTGGCGGTGCGGGAGGTGTCATAATCCAGATTTTCAAGTGGGCGAGTAGAGTTGATGAATCGTAGGGGTTTTCTGATTTCGACAGGGATTATCGCGGCTTTTACTTCTATCCCTCTCGTTCAACGTTATATGCCGCCTCGGCCACTTATCATTAATAACGCGTATAGCCTGTGGTACAACCGGCCGGCTGTTGCTGAAGTCAATGGGGGGTTCTGTATTGGTTATATAAATTCCTCCGGCGACGTATTGGTGTCTGAAATAAATAATCAACTGCTGGTCGGTAGAACAGTGAAGTTGCATAAATTTGAAGGCGCTAGCGACCATGGATCGCCCTCACTGGTGCGTGTGCCGTCAGGAAAATATGCTGGTCATGTGATTGCTTGTTTTAGCAATCATTCATCGCCCCTATATTTTGCACGGACTGCTCAGCCCGGGTTGGTAGGTAAATGGGCCGCCTCTCGTGTAATTGACGGTGGTCGATCAACATACGCATCGTTGTCCGCCCTCCACGACGGAAAAATAGTGTTGATGCACACGCTTCAAGAGAATGCTAGCAGGTACTCATCCGGCGAATGGCGCAAGGTTGTCGCTAGGGTATCTGATGATGGTGGAGATAGCTGGAGTGACGCTATACAAATTGCGGGGCGCGGTCCTGGGACTTTTCCTTATTCAACGCCGTTATCCCTATCTTCGACTGGCCGATGCGCAATGGCTTATGCCATCTACTCAGCTGCTGAAAAGCGCCATCTTGGTCTGACTGTTGTAGTAACCTCCGATGCGTTTAAGACCAAAACGGAATTCCCCATTGAGTTGGGTAGTGCGAGCTTGGTAGATACAGTTCCATTCGAAGTGGCATGGATCTCAAAAAAAACAGTAGCGGTTTCGTATACGGAAATGCGTGAAGGCGGGAGGCTTGGATTGAGCAGGGTGGTAGTGGTCGATGTCGAGAATGGCTATTGCCTTTCCAACATAAGCATTGCTGACGTGGCTGTGCACACCTACGCAGGCGGGGCGGCGTTAGCTGATGCAGGGCGGAGCGCTGTATACTCCCCGGCTACTGGTGGAATAGTAATTAAAGATCTATTGAATGGAGATGTCACCGAGCTGGTCAGTGGCGGTAATTTTTCTTCTCCTTCATTTGTAGTGGTGGGTAGCCAGCGCCTAGTTATTGCTCTTCAGGATCCGTCGATTGTTACTACTCGGAAATTTTCGGCCTCGCTTAAGATTATGGATGTTGGAGGAGTGGTTGGGTAAATTTTACTTGTTTCGGTCTGTGTAGGTCGCAATCGCGCCAAGTAAATTTGGCCTGGTCGTTTTGTCGGCGTGGGTTAGGCTAAGCAACATTGGTGTGCCTCTAGTTATAATATTCTTGTCGAGATTGGCAAGTACTGTTTTGGCAAGATGAGCTCTAATGGTTTGCCATACACCATCTGGCATTGTTTCTTGTACTTTTTGAAGGGTTGGTGATATTAAATCAATTATTACTTCTCCATAGTCTATGGCCTGTTGGCGGGTTGGGATGATTCCTTTGTGAATGACTTCGTTTCTGAACTCTGTCTTGCGATTGCTTAGCTGTGGAGGGTTTTCCCCGAAAGTGTGGAAATATGCATGTGAAAATGATCCTGCTTGTTTTATAGAGCTATTGGATATCTGTTTCCAAAATTCTGATATTTGTTTATCGTTGAACTTCTTTTCGTATAGGTTGGCCTTGATGAAAAATTCATAGAATCTTTCTAGGCTTGCGGTAAATGAGGCGACAGCGTCTCTGTAATAGCCGTCTGCAATTGCGTATGCCCCGAGTTCAAAAAGAACTTGGAATTTCTGCTCTTGCAGCTGGGTGTAGGTGATATGACCCTTCTCGCATTCTAATACGTAGAGGCCTTCTTCCTTTAATTCAAAGGATGTGCTTTCCAGAGGCGATACGCTAATGCTAGCTATGCTCGGATCTATCAGGCGCGCCGCCTCTAGCTCTTCCATACCGCACGTCATGCAGGAAAGTTTTATGCGCATAGCTGCCTCGATTTAGAAGTGATACCAATAGGGATAAATGTTACCTAATTTACTCGCCTGAATGAGGCTTTGTTAGATTGTTTCCTCATCAATGCGTATTACATCAATGGGGACGCGCGGTCTGCACGGTTTGTGTATAAACCCAAGGCCATCGCATGCTGCGCATTCATCCCTCAACCCAAAACGATCGGCGCATTCGATGCATTTTATGAAGCGCGCGAGCTGAAGCACAGGTCGTATTTTCACCATCAACTTCAGGTTACGATTTTCATCTGCGATTTGCATAGCGTCGACAAGCCAACGATAGACGTCGGGGTCTTCGATGGGGGTGTGGATCACTCCGTTGATCATCTGGGCCGTCTCGACCAGGTCAAACTTGCGGCCGTCATCCAGGGTGAGAACAAGCCCTTCAATCACGCCGTTGGTTGGTGATGTGCTGTAGATAAGCTTCAGCTTCTCTCCTTGGCGGTAAACCTTCCCATCGTAAGGGTGAATGCGGGGGCCTTCGCTTCTCTCCGTAAATGTCGACTGCTGAATCGTGCCAAGGTTGGGCGAGCCGTCCCGCGCCACCAGGTCGTAATACGACGAGCTGTGGTACAGGCACGCTATGGATTGCAGTTCCTCCACGGCCAACCAATATGCGGAATTCGCCAACTCGTCCATGTCGAACTGTTCGATTCGATCAATCAGCCGTTCTTCGGCAAGCCTTGCACTTGCCGAAAGCAGACATGACCGATACGCCTCGGGGTTCTGCATCCGAAAGTCGTGGTCGTCGAGCGTATTGCGCCATTGCTGGATCCTCAGCGCCTTGGCCTGTTCAAAGTTCATGATAGGGACGGTTGCCTTATACTGTTTGCATATACAGTAATTCAGGCGGCCCGGTTGAGGCGAGGGTGAGGCGACGAGCTGCTATCAGCCTACTTCTGGATCCAAAAAAGCGTTCCGCAACTGAAAAGGCGAGCCAGGCGGGACGCGGCCTGTAGCGTGTTAAAAATCAGTAGCTTGCGGAACGCTTCCAGTGCTAACCTATTGAAATACAGAGTAAAGTTGATGGATTGCAAATCCACCTACGCCGGTTCGATTCCGACTTCGGCCTCCACTATTAAAAGCCCCGTAGCTCAATGAGTTACGGGGCTTTTTTGTGCTTGTTTCTAGGTGATGTGTTCCGCAACTTTCGAGAGGTGTTCCGCAACCTGCTGTTACTTTGTCGGCTTCACGATCTCCCCGACTCGGCGATAAACCCTCTTTGTCATTTCTTCAGTCGAGTGCCCAAGCAGACGGCTGGCGTCGGTTAAGTCCTCGATTTCGCTCGCTGCTTTCGGACGAATATCACGGAACTGAAACTGACGAATGGCAGCACTCAACGTTGTGTCACCCTCGGTCGCAGCCTTAACTGCTGCCTTCTCCCGCGCTTCATCCCAGCGGTTGCGTAACATCGCGTAGCTCATGCGCAAGCCGTTCTTGTTGGTGATCAGGCTGGAGGTCCTAATTCCAGCCATGGCTCTGCGTTCACGGAGTTCGTCGAGAAACGTGCTCAGGCTGGATGCGGTGGCCCCGTCATGCAGGCGAATTCGCAAACGCTTCTGGGTCTTTCCTTGGCCCACCAGCAAGAAGCCGTTGTTGATATCCGCAGCGGATGCCTTCAGTACGTCAGCGGGGCGCTGGCCGGTCAGGTAGGCCAGGTCCATGGCGTCTTTCAGTTCAGGTGGTGCCTGGGCATACACTGCATCCCAGACGATTTCGCCGGCGTAGAAGTCCCGTGGGATTTCTTTGTTCCGGCGCAGCCGGGAGCATGGGTTTGCCTTGTCGGTAAACCCCCATTCCCTGGCGTGGGTGAAAATTGTGGACAGCAGGGCTATCTCCCTGTTGGCCCGCACCTTCGCCGTCCTGGTGTCACGGTACTGAGCGATCACCTGTGGCGTCATAGCATCGACAGGGGCCTGTTCGAACGAGTTGCGCAGTTGCTTCAGTCCCTTGCGATAGTCATCCTGCGTGCCCTTGGTAAGGCCCGGCATGATTTTGGTTTCGTAGTCATCAAACAGCCGGCCCATCAGGTGGGCCGGCTTCGGTACCGCCTTGCGGTCAAGACGTGCCCATTCAACTTTTGCTTCGTCCAGGTCGCTGCCGAGGGGAATCTCTTTCCGCTTCCCCTCGGCAGTTCTACCGTTGTAGTAGTAGCTGGACCAGACGGTGCCGTTCTTTCTTTCTCGCTCGCGGCGGATCATCCGGGGCGGCAGGTCCCGGTTAGAGGTTTTTCTCGGGCGCATTGCTATCCCACACGCGATAAATCGAGGGTCCAGGTTTCGGCCACAGCGTTGGTAGCTGTGGGCTTGACTCCGGCGAGCTTCAGGCGGGCGTACACACGCCCGACGACGGGGCGCTGGGCGCCCGTCAGGACGAACTGCCAGGCGTTGCGCGTAAGCCATTGCCGCTGGCAGGAGGGCGTTTTGTAGCCTGTGATCGCCGCCAGCTCGTCATCAGTTAGGGTTTCACTGAGGAATTCCATGGTATGGGCTCCGAGTGGGATGATTGCTGCTTCGCTCGATCTGATCATGCTGCCCTCCGTTCGGCGTGGGGCTCGTCCAGGTTGGCCCGTATCAGCGCAGCCATCGGCTGCGGGGAGACCGAGTTGCCGACCATTCGCACCTGGGCGCGTTTGCTGAACTTGCGTCCGTCGTGTCCTGAATCGATGACGTAGTTATCGGGAAAGCCTTGGGCGCGGTACAGCTCGCGTGGAGTGAGCATGCGCATACCGATGTCGACGATCACGTATGGAGTGCCTTTTACGGTTACGGTCACTAGCGCCAGGCGGTCCCGGGTCGTGATGGTGGCGGCCGGCTCGCGGACGTCGTAGATGTTGTCCGTGCCGTAGTAGCCCATGAGGAATGCCGCCACGCGCAAGGCGCCCGCTTGATACTCAGGCGCGAGGGTGTATTCGACTAGCGCGTGGTGCTCGGCGCCGGCCGTGATGGTCGGTACCAGGCCATCCATTGGTTGTCCTACGCAGTTTTTGCGGAGCGTGCAGAGGTGAGCTGTCACGACATTCTGTTGGCTGCCGGTTGTCGTGATCGCAGTCATGGGCTCGACTGGGTGGTGCCCGGGTGTGGTGTTGAATCCACCGTTGTGTTGGGCCAGGTAAGCCACGGTCAATGCAAAGTGTCCACCCTTGACGTTCGCGCAGATGGTGGAGAGAGGCGAATCTCCGGCCATGTTGCGCTGGACGCTGCTGTTTGCGTGCTCTGTGATAAATGGCGCCAACTGCGGCGTCACCAGCGCGAACCCATGCGAGCCCGTTATGGTTTTCGTTGGCTGGTGAACAGAGTGAACTCGTGAGTCGTCGCTGCCGGAGTGGTTGACGCTGACGATGAATGGGTCTGCGTGATCGATGACGTAACGCTGCGCACCTTTCCGGAGCCGTTCCATTGTCTTATTGACCAGTGGACGCCGCACGCCGGCGGCGCGGCCTTCTTCCTTGTCCAAGAATATGCTCGGGCAGGGGATGGACCAATCGATGCTGCTGGCAGCGGTGAGCTGCGGTTTTTGCCCCTTTCCCGGCGCCTTGGCGTGGGAGGGTTCGGGCCATTGGAGTGGTTTGCCGTCGCATCGAGCTACCAGGTATAGGCGTTCGCGAAGTGTGCCGGCGCCGAAGTCGCTCGCTTTCAGTTTTCCGTGGCGAAGGTCGTAGCCCATACCGCGCAATATCGACTCGAACCGGCGCCATGTCTGGCCCTTGCGCTTAGGGTCGGGGATCAGATATTGGTCCTGGACTGGGACGCGCTCGCCGACATCGGCGACGCGCAGGTCTCGACAGACTACGCGGCCTGTTTTCGGGTCGCGCTTGGCGATGAGCGGGCCCCACTGGAGCACCTGCATGACGTTCTCCATGGTGATCATCAAGGGGCGAACCTGGCCCGCCCATTTGATGACTACCCAAGACAGGGAGCGGCTGGTAGTGCTGCGTGGCTGGCCCCCAGCCGCCAAGCTGTGGTGGGTGCATTCAGGGCTGGCATGCAGGTGCAGAACCGGCCGGCCTCGCGTGGCGACATGCGGACAGACTTCATAGACATCGGTGATGTAATGCTCAGCGCTTGGATGGTTGCGCTTGTGCATGCTGATGGCGTCAGGGTCGTGGTTGATAGCGATGTCTACTGGTAGCCCGGTAGCGATCTCCTGACCCATCGTTGCGCCGCCGCCGCCAGCGAATAGATCAACACGAATCCCGCCTGTCAGATTCAAGCCGAATTGGGTGTTTACCGCGCTGGTAACTGGGGTGGGGTTGAAGATTTTGCTTTCGGCTTTCGAGCCGCGGCGGGATCCCCGTAGGCGCAAATTCGTGGCGCCTCCACAGTCGGCTGATAGCTGCGTTTGGAAGGCGGTCATGCTGCAGCTCCGGCTGCTCTACCGGCGGGCAGCCCCAGCGTACGCCGGCGGAGATCCAGTTCGTAGGCTTCGCGCAACGCATCACGTAAATGCGGATATCCCTCGGTTTCGGCTCCGTGGGGGAAACTGATTGAACTCAACTTGGGCTCAGCGTGGAAGGTGCCGCTTTGATCGAGCCAATCGATCAGCTGAGTATCCAGCGGCTGGTTGTTGAGGCTGCCGGCCGTCTCCACAATGTGAAAAACTCGATACGCCATGGCACGGGCGATCTTGATCAGCTGTTCTGCTCTCGCTTGGCTAGCTTCGGTGCCTTTCAGCGCTTTCCAGGTCTGGAGCGCCAGCGCCAGGAACTGGGTGATTTCGGTGAGGTTCCGGTAATCGGTTGAGGTAAACGGGGTTGTCTTGATGCCATGCATTTGCAAGCGCAGGTCTGCCAGTTGCTGGGCTTCCTGATTGCGAAGTTTTGTGATGGTTGTGAGGTCGGTGTTAAGCGCTGCAATGCGTTGGCTGTGCAGGCCGTTGCGCTCGTTTAAGCCCGCGTTGTAGCTGCGTGCCAGCGCCTGGAGGATGAGCTTGCGGATGTAATATCCCAGAAGGATCAAGCCGAAAGCCAAGCCTATGAAGATGATCGTGTTTTGTGCGTGCATGTGCTGTATGCCTCGATTAGAGCCCGCCGCCCGGATTCTTTGGTGAGAGGTCGGCGACGGGGTGCTGCAGGGGGTTAGTTAGAACGTGGCTTCGTAGAGCGGCACGTCGTTGATGGCATCCAGAATCTTGTTGCGCACCGCGTTGTAGGCTTCTTCCAGTACCTTGTCCGGGCGCACCAGTTCGAACCACATTTGCAGGCGGCCTTCTTGGATGCGGTAGCGGAATCGGGCCGGCACGCAGAACGTGTCACCGCCAAGGAAAGGCTTGAGCGCGATGTAAAACTCTTCGGGGATGCGCAGCTGCCCGGTCTCGCCGGCGCGCCCGTCGATTTCCTCGTTGTAGGTCAGTTGCACCTGGCCGTTGTCGAGGCGGGTACCCTGGCGGAAAGTGATGTTCTTCTTGGCTTCCAGTGTCCGGCTGATTTCCAGCATGTCGGCAGCGCTTGGCGTGTTGTCGTTTTCGGGGTGGTGGGTGATGTCCTTCACGTTGTCTTCGATGAATTCGGCGAAGCTGGCTTGGTCCATGCGCTTGCGGTCGCTGGTTTTCCAGTTACCCCACTCAACGGTGGTCGGGCAGCGGTAGGTCGCCACGTGATCGCGCCAGGCTGGTGCGGCTGGATCGTGGTAGTCGATGACGGCAGAGAAAGTCCGGCCTTCAGGGCCGTTGCAGAACACCGCGGTTGCTTGAGTGGCAAAGCGGTTTACGTAGCTGATGAACGACTCGGCATCGAGCACGGTCAGCTTTTGCTTGATGCGGGTTGGTGCGGGCAGCAAGTGTTCCAGGCTTTCCAGCGTTACACCGTCCGGCACCAGCGCAATTGGCGCGGCCAGGCCTTCATGATCAATCGGTTTGCCGAGGGCTTGGGCCAGGGCGGTCAGGTGCTGTATGGCTTGTTGCATTGGATGTGCTCCAGGGGGATAAATCGGTGAGAGGTTTGTGGTGGGGGTTATTGGCTGACCTGTCGCATCGTCTCCGGCGGCAGGTCTTCACTCACACTGCGCAGCGGTATTTCCTGTTGTCGTGGATCGCGGCGGGTGATGTTGCCTTCCGGTGTCAGGAAGAACAGCGACGTGCCGCGGGACAGGACAGGCTCCTTGGATTTGACGTCTGCCTTCACGGTCATCTGGCCGCCGCCATCAGGCTTGTAAGTGAGCTTGATGGTCAGTTCGCCGCCTTTGCCGGTCAGGCGAATGGCGTCGATCAGGCTGTGCTGGGTCTCGGTGAGTTCGTCCAGCAGCCCGCCGGCCTCGATGTCCCGTAGCGTGTCGATGAAGGGGCGTGCTTTGCTCATGTGCTGTGCCTCATTTGGTTTGATTGCTGTTGCCCCTGGACGGCAGGGGGCACCGTTGAATCAGGCCGCTTGCTTCGTTGCTTGCGCATCGAGGTAGGCGGCCAGGTCGTGCAGGTAAACGACAGGCTTGGCCCGGGCCGAGCAGTGCAGGCGCTTGACCACCAGCTTGATCCGTCCGGCCTTGATTTCGCTCAGCAAATAACGGTCGGTGCGGATGTGCGCGAAGTACTGCTCGCGCACCGCGGTCAGGCTCGGGCATGGCGTGGCGAACTGGCGGCGAAGTTGTTCCAGGGTGGTGCTCACGCGGAATCCTCCCCATGCCCCTCCATCAGGGGCACCAGCTTGAGGCGGATCAGTTCGGCGAGACCTTCTTTGCTCTTGCCCTTGGCCGCTGCCAGGACGTTGCCCTTGGCGTC
>Ga0256875_1000011_pt1 | contig 57361 bp, 61 predicted proteins | sample MC6MC0418MT_FD_186354 | JGI IMG/M metagenome (GOLD analysis project Ga0256875, IMG submission 186354) | Metatranscriptome of enriched soil aggregate microbial communities from Iowa State University, Ames, United States - MC6-MC0418-MT... | ecosystem: Environmental > Terrestrial > Soil >... | reverse complement strand
GCCGCGGTCGGAGATTTATTGGGATTGGCGCAGCCGCGCCCTGGACTGGAGCGACGCGCGGTACGTCGTGCGCAAGAAGCGGTACGACGCCGACCACATCGCCGCGTTCTTTCCTGAGCACCGGGAAATGATCTTGGCCGCCTCCAACTGGCGGGACTGGACGGATCACCTGACGAACGAAGCCCGCATGTCCGCGGACTTCTTCAATTCCCTCGGGCAGGGCACGCGCACGACCTGGGATGACCTGGACTGGCGCGACGTTGAGCGCCGCGTGGTGACGTGCTTTGAGGTCTGGTACCGGGTCTGGGTGCGCGGCCTGGTGCTGGTGCTGCCCGGCGGACGCACACTTGAGTTCAACGAGCAGAACCAGATTCATCGCGCGCTGGTCGCGTCGGGCGCCGTTCAGCCCAAGCTGGCCGTCTTCGACAAGATCCGCTGCGCCTTTCACATCGGCCCGATCCGCGTACTGGACCGGGGCTCCAACCGCCGCACGTTTCCGTACATCCCGTTCTTCGGCTACCGGGAGGACCTGACGGGTGTGCCCTACGGGATCATCCGGGCGATGCTGTCGCCCCAGGACGAGGTCAACGCCCGCGCCGCTCGCATGATGTGGCTGCTCAACAGCCGCCGTACGTTCATCGACTCGGACGCCCTGGACGAGAAGTACAACACGATGAGCGATGCCAACCGTGAGCTGGGCCGCGCGGACGCCTTCATCGTGACGAATCCCAGGGCGGCCAAAGGCAACATCAAGGTCGAAAGCAACTTCGAGTTGTCCCAGCAGCAGTTCCAGATCATGCAGGAGCGCAAGCAAGCGATCCAGGAGGCTGCCGGCGTGTACGCGGCCATGATGGGCCAGCAGTCCAACGCCAGCTCCGGCCTGGCCATCCAGTCGCTGGTAGAGCAGGGCGTCACCACGCTGGCCAAGATCAACGACAACTACCGGGTGGCCCGTCGCGGCGTGGGCAACGCGCTGCTGGATCTGATCAAAGAGGACATGACCAACCAGGCGGAAATCCTGGTGGACAACGGGACGGTCAAACGCAAGGTGGTGGTGAACATCCCTCGCAAGGATCCCGTCACCGGGGAGGCCTATAAGGAGAACGACGTGCAGACGGCGCCGGTCAAGGTCGCGCTGTCTGACGTGCCGAGCACGCCCACCTACCGCGCTCAGCAGTTCGCAGCGTTCTCGGAAATCCTGAAATCCATGCCGCCAAACATGCAGGCGCTGCTGATTCCCTTCGCGCTCGAAATGTCTGACTTCGGCAAGCGCAAGGAAATGGCGGCGTTCCTTCGCGCGCAGCTGGGCATCCAGGCCGATCCGAACTCACCGGAGGCCCAGGCGGCCCAGGAGCACGCCGCCCAGGCCGCGAACGCTCAAGCCGAGGCGGCAATGCAAGACGCGCAATCCAAGATCGCCGAGCGGCAGGCCCGCACCGAAAAGCTGCTGGCAGAGGCCGAGCGCATCCGCCGGGAAGCGGGCGCCGCGGGGGACGCCGACACGGTGGGCCAAGTGGACGGCGTGCTGGCACGCTACGAAAGCGAAATGCAGGCGCTGCGCCAGCAGCTGGCCGACCGCACCGCCGAATGGCAGACCCGCCTGCAGCAGACCGCTATGCACGAAGAAGCCGAGACAGAGCGGGCGCGCATCCGCGCCGAGGCTCAGACGGGCGGCGCCCAGATGCAAGAGCGGTTCCAGCAGCTGACCGACGAGGTCGACCAGGTCCTGGCACGGCTGGGCACTCGCCAGCCAACGACCGCATAGCGCACTGATTCGAATTCCCAGCCCAGGGACACGGGCAACCACAGGCCCCCGCCGAGCAATCGTCGGGGGCTTTTTCGTTTCAACCCACGGACCTATCCGAGAACTAGGAGCAGGAAGAGATGAGCACGGAAAACACGACGGACAATCGCATCGAAAACCTCGATGCGGTCTTGCGCGACCCCCTCAGCTTGTCGGAAGACGCGCTGGCGGCGCTGGTAGGTGGGCAGGAAGCCACCACCGGCTCCGGCACGACGACGTCCGACGATGACGCCGCGGCGAATGCTGGCGGCAAACCCCAGGGCGATATCAGCGGTGCAGCGCCCGGCACCGGTGCGGACGGGACGCAACATGAGGCCGCCGCTGCGCCGCAGCAGGGCGACGCCGTTGTGCAGGCGAAGGACGGCAAGCACGTCATCCCGTACCAGGTGCTGCAGCAGGAGCGCGAGCGCGCTATCCGCGCTGAGCAGATGGTGCGGGATCTGACCGCGAAGCTGGAACTGGACCAGGCCGCCGCCCAACAGGGCAAGGCGACCAAGTCGCTCGATCTGAATGAGATCGTCGACGAGCAGCTGTTGGAACAGCTGCGCGAAGAAGCTCCCGACGTCGCCAACCGGATGGACAACCTGATCGCCTTGGCCAAGCGCCTGAGCGACCAGGTGGACGCCGGCCGGCCCGCCGCCGAGGAAGCTGAAACCGCGCGGCGTGAAATGCAGGTGCAAGCGCTGGTGTCCGTCGAGGACACCATCCTGTCCATTCCCAAGCTTGCCCACCTCCGTGCCACCGCCCCGGCGGAGTTCAACGAAGTCGCCGCCATCGACACCATGCTGCGCGCCAAGCCGGCATGGAAGGACAAGCCGCTCTCCGAGCGGTTCGATGCGGCGCTCCGAATGTACGAAGCCGAGAACGGCGCGATCGAGCTGCCCGGCCAGGCCAAGGCCGCCCCGGCGCAGCAGCCAGCCGATCAAGCCGCACGCGTTGCGAGCGCCGTCGCGAAAGCGACCGCCGAAGCATCGGGGCCTTCCACTCTTTCCGATATCCCGGGCGGCCAGCCGGCCGCCGCGTCCGCGATCGACGCCATGACGGCCTTGTCGGGCAGCGCCCTGACGGACCACTTCATGAATCTGTCGCCGGACGAAATCGAAGCGCAGCTGGCGCGCCTCTCTTCGTAAATCCCACGAACTGGAGGCAATATGTCCCAAACTACTGTTCCCGTTGGCTCGCCGCTCGCGCGCAAGGTTTTCGGCGCGGCGCTGTTTGCCAACACCCAACGTCAGCCCTCGCTGATGAACAACCTGACCGGCGCGGCGCCGAAGCAGTCGGCGGCCGAGGCGAAGCTGAAAGGCCAGACCAGCCCGGATATGCCGCTGGTCCGCGTCACGGACCTGACGAAGTCGCAGGGCGACCAGGTGAGTGTTGACCTCATCAACCAGACCGGCGGCAAGCCCATCATGGGCGACAAGCAGGCCGAGGGCAAAGGCGAGCGCCTGGATATGTCCAGCATGGACATCCGTATCGACCTGGCCACGAAGGTGGTGGATGCCGGCGGCAAGATGACCCAGCAGCGTACCGTGCACAACCTGCGCGGCCTGGCGATGGCGAACCTGCAGGGCTGGTTCCGCCGCTTCAACGACCAGTCCACGATCGTGCACCTGGCGGGCACGCGTGGTTCGCAAGTGGGCACGGACTGGGTGGTGCCCATGGCGAGCGATCCGGATTTCGGCGAAATCATGATCAACCCCGTCAAGGCGCCGACCTACAACCGCCACTGGGTGGCCGATGGTACGTCGCTGGTGCAGGGCGGCCAGGGCCTGGGCTCGATCGACACCACGGACACGTTCAAGCTGGAGCACCTGGACCACCTGGGCGCGATCATCGACGACATGGAGTTCAAGCTCCAGCCGATCAAAATCGCGGGCGACGCCGCTGCCGACGACGAGCCGCTGTACCTGTTGCTGGTCACGAACCGCATGTGGCAGAGCATCCTGACCAACACCGCTGCCAACAGCCTGCAATGGCGCACGTTCCTCCAGAATGCCTGGAACCGTGCGTCGTCGTTCACCGGCCCCAAGAAGCACCCTCTGTTCACGGGCGAGGCCGGCATCTGGCACAACATCTTGGTGCGCAAGATGGACCGTGCCATCCGCCTGAATCCGGGCGATACCGTCCAGTACTGCACCCAGGCCGGCCAGGCCACGGCCGCCGAGGCCTCCGTCACGATTCCGGCCCTCCAGCCGGGCTACAGCGTCGATCGCGGCATGCTGCTGGGCGCGCAGGCGCTTGCCCACGTCTACGGCAAGAACCAGGGCTCCGACACCTACGCCAACTGGATGGAGAACCGCTACAACTTCGAGCGCAACCTCGAAGTGGCGGGTGAAGTCATGTGCGGCAAGGCCAAGCTGCGCTTCTCCGTTCCCGACGCGCGCGGCAACAAGATCCCGACGGACCACGGCGTGATGGTGCTCGACACCGTCGTCAACCTCAACACCTGATCGGTTGCGGGCGGCCAGCAAGGCCGCCTGCTCCGGTGGAACTGGAGAAATTCATGGATCGCTACTCTCCCGACTACAACGCGAAGCCCCTGCACACGCAGGCCTTCGGGAATGCCTGGGTCGAGACCTACGGCTATCGCAACGCTGCTGCTGTGGGCGACAAGGTTTACCTGGGCGTCATTCCCGCTGGCGTTGTCGTGACCGCGCTGCGCCTGGTGGCCGACGCCGCTGGCGCTGGCGTCAAGGTTGATCTGGGCTTCGAGCCCTATGACGCCTCGGACGGCCCGCTCGCCGATCTGGACGCCTGGCTCGCAGGCGCCGACATCGCCACGGCGGGCAATGTGGACTCCAAGGCCCATCCCATCCTGTTCAAGCGCCCCGTCAAGCTGGTCGCGACGATCAGCGGTGCGGCAGTCACCGGCACGCCGCAGCTGACGGCCGTGGTCAACGGTCAGATGGTCGGCGTCGCCTAAGCCCATTTCGGGGCTGTCTCGCCGCACCAAGCGGCGTTCGGGGCCGGGCGGGTGACCGTCTGGCCCCATCTTTTTGGAGTTCCCCATGGAACAGGACAATCCGATCCCGATCATGTACATCGGGTCGAAGGCTCAGAAGAAAGACACCGTGGCGGGCACCGCTCTGGTGTGGGAGCGCGGGCAGATTCACTTTGTGCCGCCGCTGATCGCCATCAAGCTGACGCCCTACAAGGACGTCTGGCGCGAAGCCTGGGCCGAGGCGGAAGACAACCCGGCCAGCGTCGGCCTGGTCCTCACGACCCAGCAACACGCCGGCGCCCCGCGGTCGGCCGAGCAAAGCCAGGTCCCCCCGTTCAATATGCCGAACTTGCAGGGCATGAAAAAGGAAGACCTCCAGACGTTCGCCCTGGGGCAATTCAACCATCAGCTGGACGGCGCCCTGAAGAAGGACGAAATGATCCAGCAGATCGTCAGCCTGGCCAACTCCCGCGCGGCGGGTGAGCCCACCTAATGGCTGCCCTCGCAGACTTCGAGCGGTTCGTGCTGCCGCTGGTGGAAGGCGCGCCGACGCCGGCGGTTGAGGATGCCATCCTGGATGCTGCCGTCGAATTCTGCACACGCACGCGTTTGCTGCGCGCGTTTCTGGACCCGCTGACGCTGGTTCCGGGCACGACCGAATACGAGTTGGATCCCCCCGAAACGGACACGCAGATTGTCGATGTCACCGGCGCCTGGCTTCCCGAGGGCCAGATTGACCCGGCGACCCGGCCCGAACTCGAGGAATTGTTCCCGGCGGGATGGGCTTGGCGCCAGGTTGGTACGACGGCTGAGGTGAGCCGCTTCTATTGCCGCCTGCCTGGCTTCGTCCAGCTCGTGCCGGCGGTGTCGGTCAAGGCGCCGAGAGCGCTGCGCCTGGAAGTCGCGTACGCACCGACGCGCGCCTCGCGCGATTTGCCCGACGTGCTGCTCAACCGCTACGCCGAGCAGCTGGCCAGCGGTGCGCTGGCGCGCCTGCACCAGCACAAGGCCGGGTATGCAGACCCGGGCCGGGCGGCCGCCTTTCTGACCGCCTTCGATCAGGTATGCAGCGCCCTGGCGGATGAGGGTGCCCGCGGGTTTGCCAAGCGGCGCATGCGCACGGGTGGAGACGAATTCCGATGAAAGTGGCCGATGTGCTGGACCGCGCGCGGACGATCTTGCAGGACGCGGACGCCGTGTATTGGGAGGACGACGAGCTGCCGAAGTGGCTGAGCGACGCCCGCCTGGAGGCGTACAGGCTGCGCCCCGATATCTTCGAGGCGTCTGAGGACTTTACCTGCGCCGAGGGTGCGCGGCAGAAATTGCCGGGCGCCGCCCGGCTGCTGTTCGATGTGCCGCGAAACATATCCGCCAAGCGGCAGCGAGCTGTGACGGTGGCGGACGCCGGTGCGCTCGGCCGCGTGCGGCCCAACTGGCGCAGCCTGGCACCGGCCCAGGAGATCCGCCACTTCCTGTACGACGAACGCAGTCCCGGCCAGTTTGAGGTGTACCCGCCCGCGCGTGCCGGAGTGGTCATCGAACTGTCGTACGCCAAGCTGCCCGCCGCCGTGACCAAGGACATGGGTGATCAGGACCTGGCGCCGGAAGGCGAGTATGCGCCGGCCCTGTTGGATTACGTCCTGTACCGGGCCTTCCTGAAGGAAGCCGACACCGTTCCCGCGTTCCACCAGCGTGCGGCGCAGCACCTGGCCGCGTGCCACTCCACCCTGACCGGCGACGTCACCGCCAAGGCGATGACCAGCCCCAACGAGCAGAAATAGCGCATGGCCACGACCAAAATCCGCCTGGTGCAGGGCGACACCGCGCCCGACCTGATTCTGTCGCTCACGGACGAGCGCACCGGTCTTCCGATCAACGTCGCCGACACGGGAACCTCCGTCCGCGTCTTGTTCCGGGAAGTGGGCGGCGACGCGATCAAGGCAACGATGCCAGCCCGTCCCATTGCAGGATATCTGGACCCGGAGACGAACGAAATCGACTTCACGCCGCCCTACGATCTGCCGGGCCGGGGCGGGCGCGTTGTCATGCAGTGGGACGAGACAGCGCTCGACACGGCCGGCGAGTTCGAAGCAGAGGTGGAAACGACCTTTCAAGACGGGCGCATCCAGACGGCCTTCGGCATTCTGAAGTTCCAGGTCCGTGAGCAGTTCTAGCAACACGTCCGGCGGCGTGCGCGTCGAGCGGGAGATTGTGCAGCTGACCGCGCGCGCTGAGGCGGCGAGCATCGCGGCGCTCCCCCAATGGGTGATCGTCCAAGTCCAGGCGATTCTGGATGCTCGAGGGCTGAACCCGCTGTATTCAGACGTCGCTTCGGCGCTGGATGCGTTGACCCTCATTCGAACCACCCCAGTGATGGACATGGCCGCGGCTTCCGACCTCATCGCTGCGCTGACCCAGCTCGCGCTGCGTGATCTCTCTCTGGCCGGCGACGCGCAGGCTTGGCGCGCTTCGCAGCCCCTTCGTGACGCCAGTGCGAACACCGACGGCGGCTCGATTTTCAAGCAGAGCTACGCAACCAACTACGTCGAAAACACGTACGTCGGCGAAGAACTCACCTCGTTTTAGGACTCAAGCACTATGAAAGATCAGGCGCCTTTGAAAAGTGCGGCTGGGGCCTCCGGCCGTCTGGAGATCATCGCGTACCGCGGCAAGACGGGGAAGGTTGACCGCTTTGTGGTGGACAACATTTGGGTGGACGGCGGCCTGGGCTACATCGCGGCGCGCTGCGCGGGCGAGGCCGTGAACCCGATATCGCACATGTCCGCCGGCAACTCGGCCACGCCAGCGGCAGGCACCGATACCGCGCTCGGCGCGGAATTCGCCGGCGCCCGGCGTCCGGTCACGATCACTGGCACCGGCGCGCAGCGAGTATACGCGGCGGTCTTCCCCGCCGGCGTCGCGACCGGCGATTGGCGGGAGGCCGGTCTTTTCAATGCCGCCGCCGCTGGTCTGATGTCGAATCGCACGGTGTTCGGGCTCAAGACAAAGGATCCGGAAGACGTGTTTACGATCAACTGGACCTTGCGGCATCAGCGGGGCTGACATGGCCATTGACATCACTCTCCGCCGCGATCTCGCGCGTCTCCTCACGGACGTCGAAGTTGATGACAACTTCATCGCAATTCGCGACGCCGCTCAAGGCGTTCTGGACGCGTTGGGCAAGGCGGAAGGCTACGCTAGCCTGGGAACGGATGGCCGTCTGCCGCAGGCGCAGGCCCCGATCCTGCTGGCTGAGGCCCTGCCTGCAGGCCCGCACGATCTGAACAGTTACCAGACGCCCGGAAATTACCGCCAAGCCTCCACGGCCGGCGCGCAGGCAGGCACCAATTACCCGCAGGCTACTGGCGGCCTCCTGGAGGTTTGTGGTTCTGGGTCCCCGGGTCAGACGGTTCAACGCTACACGGTAGCCTCCACCGGTAGCGTGTCGCCCACCAGCGGGACACGCCAGTATTGGCGCTTCGCTATCAATGCGTCGTGGTCGCCGTGGCAAGAGGTCCACACCGCTGGCAACTCGCTGCCATACTTGGGTCGTGTCGAGGCTGGCGCAGACTTGAACAGCTACGCTAACCGGGGAATGTGGGCAATTTCGGCGTCATCCACGGCCGCCGGCGGTACGAACTTTCCGATTGCGAATTCGGGGTGGCTGCTGGTTTACTGCGAAGCGGCCGCCGGCGGCGCTGCCGGTACGAACGTCAACCAGGTGTATATCGGCAGCAACGGAAACCGGCAGTTTTTCCGCTCGCTGGTCGGCGGCGCGTGGTCGGCATGGGAGGAGGTTGTCCGCTCCTCGCAGCTGGGTGCGCTTAACGGCGTGGCCACGCTGGACGGCAACGGGCGGCTGGTGCAGCCGCACGCTTTTTCCTCTGTTCTGGCCGCAGGAACCGACGCCAATATTGTGGTGTTCCCGGGCTTCTATTACCTAAATTCGGACGCCCAGGCCACCGCAGCGCTTAATTGGCCGGCGCAGCTCGCCGGAACGTTGCAGGTGGAGGCCGCCGGCGCGGGAAATCTGCAAATCACGCAGGCTTACACCACCAGAAACGGCGCTGGCGGCGTTATTCGCACGTATAAGCGCGTACGGTTTGGGACGTCCGGGACGTGGGGGACCTGGCAAGAGGTGGCGCGCTTGGCTGACGCTGTGCTCCAGTCCGATAAGGGTGTGCCCGGAGGTGTGGCCGCGCTGGGCTCGAACGGCCAAGTGCCGGCTGCACAGTTGCCGCCTTTGGCGCATGGACAGTGTCGTTTCGTTTCTGTCAGCAATACCGCTTGCCGATTGATCCCCCTTAACGGCAACGGCCTCATTATCAACGGTCGGCAATACCGCATACCCGAAGCGGGGATTGACGTGACGAATGCCGGGCTGGCAGCGAACACGTTGTATTACGCCTACGCGCGAGACGACGGAACCGGTGCCATTGTCATTGACTTTCTGCCGACGGCATCCAACCCGCATAGCAAGCACTCCGACGGCGTAGAAATCCGCACTGGCAATCCTGGATACACGCTCGTCGGTTGGGTGTTCACCAACAGTCTGACCCAGATTGTCAGCAGCGCGATGTATCGCTACTGCGTCTCTTGGTTCAATCGCAAGATCGATGCGGTCGTCGAACCTGCGAGCAACAACACCACGGCTTCCACGGCGTATGTGAAGTTGCAAAATGGTGTCTACGGCCTCATGTGGGCTGGGGACTCCGCCACTGTGTCCGCCACGGGTATCGTGCGCCCCGGCGTTTCTGGAGGTGGCGGCGGCTACATGGTTATGACGATCAATGGCACAGCTATTTCTGGCGGCCAGGGTTACACCCTGAGCGCTGCGGCCGGCTCGCAGCAAGCGAGTGTCTGTACAACGGCCTATACCGCGAGCACGGACGTCCAGGTGAACTTCGCTCCATACGGGTTCACGAGCGCTGCTGCTAATCCTGTGACCTTCTACCACGACGTTTCGATGCTGATCCTGATATGAAACCCATCGGTCCCACATTTTTCTTCGAACTCCATGCCGCAGAGCTTACCGAGGGCGTTTCCTGGAGCGACACCGGCGATTTGATCTTCTCCCCTTATGTCTCCGAGGAGTACAAGGCTAATGTGCGCGATGTCCTAGCCTCGCACGACCCCGCCAGGCCCGCGCCGCCTTTCGTGCCGGAATCGGTAACGAAGTACCAATGCTGCGTGGTGCTGGCCCGGTACAACCTGCTCGACGCGACGACCGCATTTTTCTCTGCAATGGCGGCGGATGATCCTCGCAGGCTCGCCTGGGAAATGGCGCCGACGGTGTTGCGGAGCGGCGATGCAACGCTTGCCGCCGCGGCGCATCACGGCCTGTCCCGCGAACAGGTCGACTCCATGTTCATTGAAGCTGGCCAGGTCGGCGGCTAATCCCGCCGTTTCGCACAAAGAGGAGAAAAGATGGCTGAACCTACCAGCACAGTTGGCGCCGCAGTGGCCACGGCATCAGGCGTCCTATTCGCGGCACTTTTGCCCGGCATCGACAGCGGCGCGCTGATCGGTGCATTCGCTGGCGCGGCGGTGTTCATGATGCACAGTCGCGAACTCGGGGTGGTGCGCCGCCTGGGCTACGGCCTGGTTTCGTGGCTGCTGGGGTACTTCGGCGCGGGTGAGCTGGGTCGAGTGACCGGCGTAAACGAAACGGTCATTACCGGCTTCGTTGCTGCAGCCGTGGCAGTGACCATCGCCGTTACGGCCATCGAACGGATCAAGACGTTCGACATCTCGGTGCTTTGGAAACGAGGAGGCTGATATGCACACGTCCACAATCGCGCTGGGCATGACGGGCCACCATCTGGTGGCCTTTCTTTTTGTAGCGGTGAATCTTGGCACTGCCGGCCGGCTGATCTGCTACCGGCGAAAAGGTGCGCGGTATCGCCCGGGCATGTCCGCGATCGCCTACCTGTTGGCGGTCTTTACGGGTGGGCAAGGGCTGGACGTGCTCATTCGCCAGGGCCAGCTTGGCACATGGGCTGCTGGCGTCACGCTCTGGCAACTGGGAATTGCAGTGCTGCTGGCGATCCTGGTGTTTCGGGCTCGGGGCAATGTCGCAGCCATCGGTAAGCCAGCGCGGGCGCAGTGGCGATGAGGGAAGCGATCAAGGCGTTTACCGGCATGCTGCCGCGCGTCGAGCCGCACCTGCTGCCTGCCGGCGCCAGCCAGGAGGCCATGAATGCCAACCTACAGCGCGGCTCGCTCGTTCCGTACATGGCGCCGGTCAAGGTGGCCGACCTTGCCAAGGTGGGCACCAAGCGCACGATTTATCGCTTCGGGCGCTCGGTGGATGACGATGCGCGCTACTGGTTCCATTGGATCAACGACACCGACGTGGCGCGTGGCGCCATCCCCGACGACGCGCAAGAACGCACGTATTTCACGGAAGCCGGCCAGCCGCCCCGCGTGACGGATGCCACCATGGCGACCACGAACAACCTGATGCCGTCAGCCTGGTATCGCCTTGGAATCCCGGCGCCGACGTCGCGCGCCACGGTGACCGTCGCAGAGCAGCCCAACCCGCCGGAGAACCTGGAGCGGCAGTCGTGTTTGGTGGCGTACACCTTCGTCTCAGCTTGGGGCGAGGAAGGGCCGCCCAACGAAGTGAGCGACCCGTTTGACGCTGCCACGGATGACACCCTCAACCTCGTCAACTTGGAGGGGCCGCCGGCGGGCGAATACAACATCACGCACAAGCGGCTCTACCTTTCCACCACGGATGCGACCGGTACCGCGATCCTGCGGTTCTGGAAAGAAATTCCCGCGGGCGCGGTGACGTTCAGCGACAAGGTGGACTTCACGATGCTCGGCGAGGCCCTGCCGGAGCGCGCGCTGGTCCCGCCGCCCGCCGACCTGTTCGGCCTGATGGACCATCCTGCTGGGTTCATGATCGGGTTTTCCGGCAAGCGGGTGTACCGCTCGGAAGTGTTCAAGCCCTTCGGCTGGCCGTACTACTCGCCTGTGGCGGACGAGATTGTTGGCGGGGCCATCATGGGGCAGGCCACGGTGGTTTGCACTAAGGGCGACACCTACCTGGCGACACAGGCGGACCCGGTCACGCTGACGCCGGTGCGCCTGGATGGCAACCAGCCGTGCGTCGCCAAACGTTCGATTCGAGCATTCAAGGGCGGCGTGGTGTATGCCTCGCCGGACGGCTTGGTCATGGTCGATCAGACGGGCGGCATTGGCCTGGTCACGGAGGAGCTGCTGACCCGCGAGCAATGGCAAGCCTACCGGCCCGAATCCATGCACGCCAACGTCCACGACAACCGACTGTTTTGCTGGTACGACACCGGCGCCGCCCGGGGCGGCCTGATCTTCGACCTGACGCGCGGCGCCATGTCCATGACGCGCACTGACGTGTACGCCACAGCGTCGTATTCGGACGGCCGCCGCGACGAACTGTTCCTAGCGCTACCCGCAGGCGGCGTGCACAAATGGGGCGGCGGCGAGCTCCCGCTGGCCATGCGCTGCGTCAGCAAAAAGTACTTGCTCGAGCGGGCGCAAAACATCGGGGCTGCACAGGTCGTGGCCGCGGCATATCCCGTGACATTCCGGCTGCGTGCCGTGATCGAGGCTGTCGGTGGTGCGCGCGAGGTGGTTGTCGAGCACGTCGTGCAAAGCGGCCGCCCGTTCCGGCTGCGGGGGAACTACCGCGCGCGCAGCTATGAGTTCACGGTCGAGGGCACGGCGGCAATCACAGAGGTCACGGTGGCGTCGACCTTGGGCAACGTCACGGCGGTCTGAGCATGGCAACTTCTCCACGATCCGGCCTGCGCTACACGGACCTGCCGGCGATCGAGGCTGCCCAGCTGCCCGGCAACCCGGCGGCCACACGCGCGCTCGAGCAGATGAGGATGACGCTCGCCACGCGCTTCGGCAAAGGCGGCCAGGCCGTCGACCGGGCCGTTACCTGGGGCGACCTGGTTGAGAACGGCATCGTGTCTATGCGGGGTGTCGACGGTAAACCTATCCTCATCACGAACCCGGGCGGCGCCTTCCAGCCCAGCATGCCGCCAGCGGTTGACGGAATCCCGCCGGCACCGACCGGGTTTACGGTGACGCCTGCCCTCGGCGCCGTGGTGCTGGAGTGGGTTAAGCCGAATTTCGCCTACTTCGGCTACGCCGAAATCTTCCGGGGCACCACGGACAACCAGGCGCAAGCGCTCAGCGTGGGGCAGACAACGGGTTGGGTCTACGCCGACCCGGTGGGAACAGACGCCGCTACGACGTACTACTACTGGATCCGGTTCGTGTCTGTCGGGGGGAAGATCGGCCCATTCAACTCCGTTGGCGGCACGGCCGGCGCCGTCTCCTTGGACCCCGCGTACCTGATCGACGTGCTCGCTGCGGCAGGCGACCCCAAGGCGTTGCTCTACGAAATCCATGAGCCGACCGAAATTAACGGGGTGCCGGTTCCGCCGGGCATCTATATCCGCAACCTGTACGTCGCCAATGGCTCGATCAGCACGCTCCAGCTGGGCAACGCCGCCATCACGGATGCCAAGGTGGCGTCCCTGTCCGCGGCCAAGGTGACATTCGGAGAAATGAGCGGCGATCGGATCGCGGTCAACAGCCTGAACGCGGATCGCCTGACGGTGGCATCGCTATCTGCCCGCCTGGCCGTCATCACCGACGCGTATGTCAAGACGGCCAACATCCAGGACGCGGCTATCACCAATGCCAAGATCGCCAACCTGAGTGCCGAAAAGATCACCGCCGGCGTCTTGAACGCGGCCCGCATCGCCGGCGGATCCATCACGGCGGACAAGCTGAACGTCACGTCACTGTCCGCCATTACCGCGACGATCGGCCTGTTGCGCACGGCGGTCAGCGGCGCCCGTCTTGAGATCCGCGACAACCTGTTGCTCGTTTTCGATGCGGCCAACGTTCTGCGCGTGCGCCTGGGGATCTGGTAGTGCCTGCGGGAGTGGAAACGTACGGCCCCAACGGGGCGGTCCTTACCTCGTACACAAGCAAGATCGCGCGTCAGCGGGGCTCGTTCTTCACGGGCACCTCGGACGGAGCGTTGAACTTCCCTGAGCTGGCAGACGGGATACCGTGGGTCGCGTCGTTTCCGCTGGGCTCGCCGTCGCACAGCAACGCCCCGGCGATCTTCAGAGAGGGAACAACTATCCGCTGGCGCTTTGTTTCGGGAATGCCGGGCGATCGCGTCTCGGTAAAAGTCGTCTACGGGGTCAGGTAATGGGTACGGGCTTTCAGGTGATGTCGGGCGCGAGCGAGCTGATTGTCGACAGCTCCTCGATCAATATGTTTTTGCGCCACGCCGGCGTCGCAAACACGGACGTGACTGTCCCGGCCATCGACCCGGTCGTGTTTATCAGGCCGCTGGCCAACCCTGGATATCTCAGGTTGGCGAACCTGGTGAACGGGCAACTGCAACTGTCCTTCCGCAACCCGTGCGAGTACTACGTGTTTGATCGGCCGGTAGAGCCCAGTTACCTGGACGCCTTCAACGAGTTCGGACAGCAGATTTTTACCGCTGCGCAGCGGCCGCTGAACATCATCGGCAGCGTGACCATTCCGGCCTACTACGAGGCCTACCGACTGGCGTTCCAGGACGGCTGGACCTACAGCGGGCTGGTATCGGGCAAGTACGCCTACAACCAGTCCTATATCCGACAGGGGTTCAACTGCCAGCCCTACATGGGCGGGGGCTGGATTTCGTACCTCGTAATGGAAACGCTCGCGCCGACCGCAAATGGCTTCTGGGCAAGCTTCGCGGAATGGTCCACGCCATTTATAGGCTGGGCGCCGGTTTACGCCAACGCCTTTGTCTCATACGCGCCCAGCGTGGAAGTGTCGATCATCGACGTCGCGGGCATCCTCTAATCACCATCGGAAGGAAACCATGAATAAGGAAATCGAGAGCGTCATTTTCTCCAACGTCGGCAATCGGCTGACGCAGGAGCTTGCCATGGGTTTGGTCATGAGCTTGGCTCAGATCCTGCACCAGGCCGTGCAGGCTGAGCGACAAGCGGCGGCTGCCAGCGCCGCTGAGGCGGGAGCGGTGGACACTGACGCGAGCCAGGGGGCGGAGGCACTGGCGCCGGGCGTTGGCCAGATCACGCCGGCAGCGATCATCGACCCAGCCTACCAGCGCAAGCCGGCGCCGGCGCGGCCTGTGCGAAAGACGGCTGCCCGGCCCAAGCCCGCGGCCAGCACCAAGACCAAGAAGGCGCGCCAATGAGCGCGCCTTTTTTTGACCCTGCCATGGTCCTGCGGTGGATGCGTGGCAATCAGGCGGCCGTCGACTTCCTGCGCCTGGCCTTCCAGGTGGCCCACCTGTGGGACGACTTGATCGACCGCGACCGCGTGCTGGCTGACGACGCGATCAACGAAGGCATGTTCAGCGCGCTGGTGCTGCTGCCGCGCAACCCCTTCTACCGGGCCAACTTCGACACGCTCAATTCGATTCTGGCGAACGCCAGCACCAACTGGCGCATTGCGACCGAGCTGGAGCGCGCCGAGGGCACCGCACCCAAGCGGATCGCGTACGTGCTGCGCGGCGCGTATGTGGATCTGGTCACGCACAGCGCGTTGCTGCTGGGCGGGCCCTTGTGGGCGCGGGACGTGGGCGTGGAGCTGCGGCAACTGACCGAGCCCTGGGGCGAGTACTTGACCAACCTTGAGGCCGAGCGGGCCGCACGGGGAGACTGACATGGGCTGCATGTCGACGGAAGTGAAGCAGGACCCGGCCGTGGGCCGGGCGCAGGAGGCGAACGCGCAGATCGGGATGCGCGCGCAGGATCTGGCGGAACGCAACTTCGAATGGAACAAGGACCTGACGGAGCAGTTCGCACCGATCTACCAGGGCCTGATGAACAACGCTCTGGGCGAAGCCGCGAAGAACGCAGAGCGCGGCGACGATCAGTGGCAGCAATACAAGGACGTCTTCCAGCCGATCGAAAACAAGATGGCCGAAGAGGCCATGAACTATGACAGCCCGGAGGAGGTGGCGCGTCGCGAAGGCTTGGCCGCGGCCACCGTAGGACGGCAGTTCGACAATGCGCAGGAGCAGACATCCCGCGAGATGGCGAGGATGGGGGTGTCGCCCACCAGCAGCCTGGGCAGCACGGCGATGACCGACCAGGCCAATGCCAGGGCGCTGGCGACGGCGGGCGCCGTCACGAAGGAGCGCAACGACACCAAGATACTGGGCATGAGCCTTCGAGAGAATGCGGCGCGCTTCGGGCGGAACCAGACGGGGACAGGGATCGCCGCGTCGCAGGCGGCACTGCAGGCTGGGAATTCCGCGACCGGCGTCATGGGGGCGCAAACCGCCCAAGGCAACGCAGCGGGTACCGCGCAAGGCCTGCTTGGAACCGCCAGCGGCGCCTACGGGAACATGGGCAATCTGGGCCTGAGTCAGATGCAAATGCAGCAGCAGGCAAATTCCTCCAGTCAAGCGGGCCTCGGGTCGCTGATCGGCACGGGGATGATGGCCGGCGCCATGATGTTCTCCTCCAAAGATCTGAAGGAAGACGGCGCGCCCGTCGACGATGATGCCGCACTTGAGGGTCTTACACAGGTCCCGGTCGAGACCTGGAAATACCAAGACGGTGTTGCTGACGGTGGCCGTCACGTTGGGCCGTACGCCGAAGACATGCAGGCGGCCTTCGGTAATGAAGTCGCGCCGGGCGGAGTGGGCCTGGACATGATCAGCGTCAGCGGCAAGCACCACGCGGCCATTCGAGCGCTCGCCAAGAAGGTGCAGCGGTTGGAGCAGCGCCGCAGCGATCAAGGAGGTCCGGGCTTAGAGCGCGTGGCCATCCCGGACGAGCTTGATGCACTAGGCGCACTGCCGCCGGCGTTGGCTGGCGACGTGTCGGCTGGCTTGATTGGACTGGAGAGAATCTGATGGCGATGAACGGAAGTTTTGCGGGCGGCCTCGCGGATGGGCTGCGCAATGGCATGGCCATCGGGCAGGCGTATGACGCGGCCAAGGACAGGAAGCTCGCGCGAGACGCCGACGAGAGGCGCAAGCAGGTGGAGAAGGAAATCGCCCAGGCCATGGCCGGCCAAACGGCGGAGCAAGGCGCACCGGCGGGTCTGGAACGCGTGCAGGTTGCGCAATCCGTGCCCAACGGTTCGGCCATGGGCGACACCTGGGGCCTGCAGCCTGTGGCGGTTGGTGCGCCAGCGGCGATGGATACGACGCCGGGGCTGGACGCCAACTCCGTGGGCCTGGCGGATTCGGCGCCCAGTGCATTCGGGGGGGCCGCGTTGCGCCAAGCAGTCAGCCCGACTATTGCGCCATCGGCTGAAAAAAAAAGCCCGCAGCCCGCTGACTATCTCGGCGGCGGCGAGTTCGGCCAGATCGCCGACGGACTGACGCGGGCATATCGTAAGGCTCTCGAGTTGGGAGAGCCTGGGCGCGCGATGCAGCTGCTGGCCGATCGCGAAAAGTTTGTCGGGCAGCATCGGGAACAGGCCTTCAACACCGCTCAGAGCCGCTATCAGCTGACGGGAGACCCCAACTCGTACGTGCCCTTCGTCAACCGATTCATGCCCGGCGGCATCGAGGTGACTTCCATCAACAAACGTGCCGAGCAGGCCGGCGGTGCGCCCGTTTACGACTTCGTCGGCGTGGACACGGCTACTGGCAAGCCAATCCAACAACCAATCAGCGAGTTCATGTTGCAGAGCTTCGTGCGCACGGTCAGCGACCCCACGGCACAGCAGGCAATGGTTGCTCAGCAAGCGAAGCTGCTTTGGGAGGCGGAGCAAAAGCGGCGCGACAAGCTGCTGGATAGTCAGCTGCGCAGCGACGAGGAACTGCGGAAGCCTCGCGTCCTGGGCAAGGATCAAACGCTGTACATGCCTGACGGCAAAGGCGGGATGCGGGTTGGGGCCGAGGGTAGCGAAGCGGGCAAACCCAAGATGGTCACGTCCAACAAGGACTTCGCCAACCACGTCATGCGGATCTTCAAGGTGGACAGCATGGAAGGTCTGGGTGACGACCAGCGCAAGCAGGTCAGCGGAATCATCGCCACGGGCGAAAACATCAACCGGCTCAATGCGGGGACGCCCGAGGGCGAGGTCTTGACCCCTGGGAACTTGGCCGCGCTGGCCCAACAGGTGCAGGGCGGCACGGCGGATATCGTGCCCATCAGTCTGGGTGATCGCCAGTTCGGATTCGGCGTGGAGCACGAGGGGCAGTTGATTCGTCTGCCTGTATCGGTGGTACCGAAGCAGGTTCAGGAACAGATTCGCGCGCGGCTGATGGAAGGCGGAACGTCTCGGCCTGGCGGCCCCGCTGGCCCTGGCGCCAAGACGCCGGCGCAGCCAAACACGGCGGCCGCCAACCCTGGCCGCATGCCCGGCACGCCGGCACCCGCATCCGCGCCAGCCCGGCAGGTCGAAGAGCGCCCGGAGGGTGTCCAGCTGGACGCCGCCCGCGCGCAGCTACACCAGGCGGAGGCGCTGGTGCGGCAGCTCCGCACCCGGCCGCCGGGGATGAAAGCCGGTGCCGAAGCGCGTGCTAAGCATGCGGCGCTCCTGCAACAGGCGGAGCGCGATGTGGAGCTGGCACGGACGGCTGAACAGGCGGCTGCCGACAGCTGGGCCAGGGCGACGGAAGGATCCGAAATTACGCGTGCCGCCATGGGCCGCACCAACGGAGAGGGTGTAGATGGACAACTTTGAAAAGCGCGATGACGATGTCGAGTTCAAAGACAGCGTGGATGCGCGCCGCGACGGTGTGCGGCAGGATCTGAGCCTGCGATTCTCGGACGCGAAGGCGCCCACCGGCACACCACTGAAGACCGCGCCGTTTACCTTCCGCGTGGCGGATTTCCAGCAGCCGCAGCACGACGCCGGTGGCATTGAATTCGTGGACTATCCCAAGACCTTTGCCGGCGGCGCGATCAAGGGTGCGGGTAGCGCCGTGCGCGGTGTCGGCAAGGTGGCTGAAGGGCTGGGGCGTGTGGGCGTGACCGCGCTTAATCAGGCGTTTGACGCCGGCCTGGACATCCCCGGCAATCCCTTGGAAGGAGCGGCGGACGCGACGCACGACCTCGGGCAGCGCGTGCTTGACTCACGCAGTGCAGACGCGAAGCAGCGCGAGGCGGATTCCCAGCCTGGTGGTGACCTGGATAAGCCCGATACCTGGACCTTCGGGCGCAATCCATCGGCTTCGGGCCTGGCCCTGCAGGGACTGAACGCCCTGGGCAGCAGCGCGGTCCCCATTGCGGCTTCAGCGATCGCCGGCCCTGCCGGGATCGGCGCGCGGATGGCGGCCGGAGCGGGCGCCGGCGGCGCGATGGGCGGCGGTAACGCCATCGAACAGGCGCGCGAGACTATCGACGGGATGGACGATGAGCAACTGGCTGCGGCTTCATCCAACTTCCGGGACCTGTTGGCACAGGGCTACACCGCCGCACAGGCGCGGGCGCGAGTGAGGACCGAGGCCGAGGACGCGGCGTTTGCACGTACGGTCCCGGTATCCGCTGCGGGCGGCGCCGCGACGGGCCGGATTCTGTCGCCGGCTGGGCGCGTGCTTGGTGGACGCGGTGCGGTCGCGCAGACTGTGGGGCGCGCCGGCCTGGCCGGATCCGAGGAAGCCATCCAGGAAGTCGGCGAAGGCGTGGCGACACAGACGGGTATCAACGTCGGCGCAGGCATGAGCCTCGATCCGCTGGAGGGATCATTTGGCAATGCGGCGCTGGGCTTCGTCGCCGGGATGGGTCCCGGCGCGGTCCACGGAGCAACCGACGGCGTGCGCAACCGCGGACTGCAGGTGGCGCCGTCCCTGGAGGCAGGGGACGTGATGCACATCAGCGGCCGGCCCTTCGTGACGGCCAGCGCCGCGCGGCAGCAGGCAGGGCAGATGGGTGCCAACGCGCAGGTTTTGCGCTACGGCAACGGCTTTATCGTGCGCCCGGGTGTATCCACTGAATCGGAAGCCCATTCCAGCGGTGCAGGCCCAACGGCGGCCGCTCCAGAGTTTGCCGCCGGCGAGACGGTTACGTGGAAGAACGCCGATCACGATGTGCCCGTTGAATTTGTTGGCCTCGAATTGGAACCTGGGGCTGCCGGGCGGCGCTACGCACGGGTGCGCGTCAACGGACAGGAGTCCTTCGTACCAGCGGACGAACTTGGGCGCGCGCCCGCTTCGGCCGCCCGGACGGAGGCGGGTTCGGCTGGCTCTGGTGGCGGCGATTTCGCCAGGGGACAGCAGGTCTACCTGCGGCAGAATGGCCGCGAACTCGCCGTCGAATTCCTCGGCGTAGAACGCAACGCCGCTACGTCGCGCGCAGGTGGCGAACCCCTGGCGCGGATTCGGACAGCTGACGGGCGAGGGCATTTCGTTCGCCTGTCCGAGCTGGCCGCTGATCCCATGCCGGGGAACCGCCTGCGACAAGCAATGGACGGGCCTGCCGCGCTTGGCGGGCCGGAGGCTTTTCCTGTGCTGGACGGGCCGGTGCGACATGAAGCCTTACCCGCACCCAAAGGCTACGCAGCTGGCGATGGATTCACGGCGCGCGAATCTTGGCGCATGCCCGACAACGCACCACGTGGAATCCGGAACAACAACCCGGGCAACATCCAGAAAGGCGTTGGCTTCGCTGGCGAGGTTGAAGGAAATGATCCGCGCTTTGCGACCTTTGAGACGCCGGAAGACGGCATCCGGGCCACCGCGCGCAATCTTCTGACCTATCAGCGCCAGCACGGGCTGAATTCCGTGGAAGAAATCATCAGCCGCTGGGCGCCACCATCCGAGAACGACACGGGCGCCTACGTCCAGCAGGTCGCCCGCGTACTGGGCGTTCAGGCAGACCAGCAACTGGAACTGAATGACCCCGACACGTTGGCGCGCCTTAGTGCCGCAATCATCCGGCACGAAAACGGCATGCAGCCCTACACGCCGGCCCAAATGAATGCTGGGGTGCGCGCAGCGCTGCAAGGCGCGCCAGCACGCGCTGCATTGCAGGCGCCCGCGGTCACTGTCGATTCGGGCGGCACCGCGCGCACTGCCGACCAGCGCCAGGCGTCGGAACGGTATACGGATGACGGCTTGGGCCTGTCCGAGGACGTGGCCCGCGCCGCGCAAGGACACCCGGCCTGGAGCCTGACCGAGCCCTCTGAGGCTCCGGATGTCGGCAGGAGGGGGGATGCGTTGGCGCTGCCGGCGCCGAGCATTGAAGTGGGGCGAGACGGCGTGGCGCGCACCACGGAGCAGCGCACCGCCGCGCGTGCTGCGCGGGCGGATGCGCTCGAGAATGGGCGTGATACGGGCATGACCCCGGATGTGCGGGCGGCCGGCAGACGGCATCCCGCCAACCAACTGTCGGAGGCCTCCCAGCCTGTCTCGCCGCCGGCGGAGCGCTCGCCGCTTGCGCTGCCGGCGCCTACCTGGGCCGTCAATGCGGAAGGCCAGGCCGGAACGCTGGAGCAGCACCGGCAGATCGCGGCGAGACACGCCGAGGTTGGGCTGACGCCTGATGTGGTTGCGGCAGGGCGCCGTCATCCCGGTAGCGGCGTAGATTCTGCCGCCCACGAAGCGGCTACCTCGCCGCTCAATGCTCTGCGCGAGCCGAGCGGCGCGCAGAAAGAGGCTGGGAACTACAAAGTCGGGCGGGCTCGTGTGGCCGGTATGGACATTTCCATCGAAAACCCGGAAGGGTCGTTGCGCCGTGGCGTGAGCCCGGACGGGTCGAAGTGGGCGAACCGCATGGCGGGGCACTACGGCTACATCCGTCGCACCGAAGGCGCAGACGGTGATCAGGTCGACGTATTCGTGCGGCCGGGCACGTCGCCCGATTTCAGCGGCCCGGTGTTCGTGATCGACCAGTTGGACCCGGGACACCGCGGCTTCGATGAATCCAAGGTCATGCTGGGCTACGACAGCCGCGAGGCCGCCGAGCAGGCGTATCAGGCCAGCTATACACCGGGCTGGAAGGGGATGGGGAAGGTGACGGAAATGGACGTCGCCACCTTCAAGCGTTGGCTGAGCGAGGCCGATACCTCGAAGCCCGCCGCCGATTCCGGGCTGGGCCGCGTCGTGCGCGAGCCCGATATCACCGCCAAGAACGGCAGGCCATTTCTGACGCGTGGCGCTGCGCAGCGGGCGGCGTCGGCACATGGAAATGCCGAGCCGGTGGCGGTCGAGGGCGGATTCGTCGCCAGACCGCGCACCGGCCAGGCGCCCTCGGAGGAGTCAGTGCCGTCGGCGGCTGACTTCGGCCGCGCCGCCCGCCGTGATTTCCTGCAGATGGTTCGCCAGGCCGGGGGCATCCGTCCTGAGCTGGCCGCCGACATCTATGGCGACCGCGCGCACCTGGCGAATCGTCGCGCGCCCGGGCTGTTCCGCAGGGGCGGTATGGACGCCGACATGCTGGTGGAGGCCATGCAGCAGGCGGGATACCTGCCGATGGACGGCGACACGGTCGACCTCTCCGGTACCGCTATGGACCGTGTGCGCGAGGCCCTCGAAGGCGAGGCGGTCTACTCGCTCGAGCAGATGGACGAGGCCGCACGCCGCGCGTATGCTGAGCGCGAAGCCGAACGGTTCGATAATCCCGAGAAAACGAAAGAACAGATTGCCAACGATCTGTTCGGCGCGATCGGCAAAATGCCAGCCGACACGACCATGGAAGACCTGGCCGCCCAGTTCGACGCCGCGGCCTATCTCCACGCACAAGGAATTTCGAATGCAAAAGCCCGAGAAGCCCTCATCGAGCGCGCGGCAATTCAAGCCGAAGAGTCCCCCGCCGCGTTTGCCGACGCACTTAAGTCCGCGGCAGCAGCGTATGGTCGACGGGACGATGTCGATTCTGGAGGCCGTCGAACTGACGCCGGAAGCGAAGGAGATGGCGCAGGAGGCGATCCGCAAGGCAGCGCGCAAGAGCTAACTCTTGAGCAGCCGACGCCCGGCGGGTTGCGCAACGCGGCCCAGGAGCAAGCCGAGGCTGACCGAAAGACCGCGGGGCGTGAGCGCGAGGCGGAGCAGCGCGCCAATGCAGACTCCTCCCGAGACGACTTCGTCCTGACGGGTAGCGACCGCGCCGCAGACCAGGCCGCGGCAAGAGGGCAGCAAGAGCTGGCGCCGGTCGATGCGCCCGCTCAGGCGGCCGCGCCGCCGACCCTCGCCACCGAGCGAGCAGCGTCCCCGGCCGGGGGCAAGATTGAGGATTTCGGCGAAACGCTGCGGGGTGCCCGCAAGCATTACGCGCAGCAATACGCCGAACGCATGCGCCTGGCCGAAACGCTGCCAATCGCCAACCATACCCTCGCCGAATCCTGGCCCGAAGCCAACTATGCCAAGCTGCTCGAGGATGGCGCCGATCCATTCCTGGTGGCATTGGTGCGTGCGGCCCGCGATGAAGTGCCGGCCAAGCCGCGCAGCAGCTGGAAGCTGCGTGGATGGACGGATCAAGTCCAACGGCTGCGGGAGTTTTCCGGCACGCTCCTAAGCGGAAAGGTTTCGAGCGGCGACATCCGCGCCGGGCTGGAGAAGACCCCCGATCTTCGCAAGGTATACGGACGTGCGCGGCTCTATGAGGCCTTGGGGCACGAAAAGTCCCTGCGGGGCGTCACGCTGGAATCTGGCCAGTACAGCGTGTTCGCGGGCGTGCGCCACAACCCGCCGCGGACGATCTGGAGCGTGCAACGCGGTGCGTCCTCAAGCCTGGGTAACTGGCCGCGTATGCTGGGCCACGGCGATACTGCTGAGGCGGCGATCGCTGAGTTCCAGCGCTTTGCCGCGCAGCAGGATGAACGCGCGGCGCCCGAGCGCGAGGTGCGATTTGACATCTATTCGCGCCCGCGTATGCCCGGGTTCTACATCGGCAAGAAGGTCGGGCGTGTGCATGTCGACCTGGAGCACTTCACTGATATCAAGGCAGCGCGGGCGTACTTGGCAGAGAACAAGGACCGCCTGGCCGAAAAGCTGGAGAAGCTCAAGGAGGTGCCGGCGCATCGCCGCGGTTCGAACTCGCCGCGCGTGGGCGTGGACCATCGCAACGGCGCCGACGTCTCGCCGGAGCGGTTCACAGAGGCATTTGGGTTCCGCGGCGTGCAGTTCGGCAATTACGTCGAAGGGGGCCGTCGCCAAGCCGACCTGAACGAGGCATACGACGCACTCATGGATATGGCCGGCGTGCTTGGCCTGCCGGCACGTGCGTTGTCCCTGAACGGGGAATTGGGGCTGGCGTTCGGCGCACGCGGCCGGGGCGGCGTGGATGCAGCTATGGCCCACTACGAGCCGGGCCAGGTGGTGATCAACCTGACGAAGGGGCGCGGCGCTGGCTCGCTGGGCCATGAATGGTGGCACGGGCTGGACAATTATTTCTCGCGTCGGGGCGGAGCGCCGGCGGGCTACGCCTCGGAGACTGGCAACCGAACCGACGGAATCCGGCCGGCCATGGCTGAGGCCTTCGGTAACCTGAAGCAGACCATTGGTCTGATTGGCATGCGGGAGCGGTCCAGCAAACTGGACGAGCGCCGGGCAAAGGATTATTGGTCCACGGGCCGCGAGCTGTCGGCGCGGGCGTTTGAAAGCTACCTGATCGCCAAGCTGGCCGACCAGGGCGCAGCCAACGACTATCTGGCGAATGTGGTCAATGAAAAGGCATTCGGCGACGAGGCCAGCTATCCCTATCCGACTGCCGCCGAAATCGCGCCGGTGCGCGCCGCGTTCGATCGCTTTTTCCAGACTGTGGAGCAGGTGCCCGGCGAGGATGGGCGGATTGGCCTGGAGAGTCGCGGCGAAGGTGGGCCAGGTCTGGAGGTGGCGGAAGCGCGCCGCCAGGCGGCCGAGTTCATGGGCAATCTGCCCGGCGCAGCCAACCTTCGTGTGTCGGTCGTGGAAAGCGTGGACCAGATCCCGGAAGGGGTCAAGCCGTCTACTCTCGCCGAGGGCGCCTATTACCCCGCCAATGACGGCGGACGCATCTACCTGGTGGCCGAGAACCTACCGACGGCTGAGCGTCTGCACCAGGTCCTGACGCACGAGGTGGTGGGACATTTCGGCGTGGAGGCGTTGCTGGGTGATCGCTTCGGCGAGGTTCTGGCGGACGTGCGCCGCCTGGCGCGGGCGCCTGACGGCGCGCACATCCCGCGCAACGCTGGGCCGGATCATCCTCATTTCGCCACGTTCGAAGCGGTGACGCTGCGCTATCCCGACTATTCCGCCGAGAACCGGGCCCGCGAAGTCCTGGCCCGTATGGCGGAGCAGGGCAGCCGCCCCATCTTCCTGGAACGGCTCTACGGCAAGATCCGGGCTGCGCTGCGACGGCTCGGTCTGAATCTCAAACTGACCAACATCGACATCAAGCAGATGGTGATCGATGCCGGCCGGTTCTTGCAGCGCGCGCCCGCAGCGCGCGCGAGCGCCGGTATGCAAGAGGCAGCTGCCTCGCTGGCAGCAGAGTCCCGCCGCGGCGCCGACCCTGTCTCACTTCCGGCCGTGGTCATCGGGCAACGGCTGGGAACGGCCGGCAAGCATCCGGACCATCCTGCGGCCAAGGCCGGCGACACGGCGGCCGCCGTGCGCCTGGTGCAGGACGTGCTTTCTGACGACGCCGTCGCGCAGGTCCGGGAAGCGATCGGGAGTGAGCAGCCCACAATCGTGCCGGTCTTGGCCATTGAAGCCGCCGGCCACAACAAGATTCCCGTCGTCACGGCTACCGCCTTGGCTGAGCGGCTTGGCCTGCCTCTGGAGGTGGGCATCTATCAGTCCGTCAAGGCGAAGCGCACTGCGCTGGATGGCCTGGGGCGGATCTTCCAACAGCCCGAGTTCGACGGGGCGGTGCAGCCCGGCAAGCCGTATTTCCTGGTCGATGACACCCTGACGCAAGGCGGCACCCTCGCCGCGCTGGCGTCGCACATCGAACAGAATGGGGGCCGGGTGGTTGGGTCCTTCGCGTTGACGGGCAAACTCTACAGTGCTACCTTGCGGCTGTCCCCCGAAACCCTGTCTGAACTGCGAGCCCGCTATGGCGATGTCGAACAAGCTTTCCGCGAAGCCACTGGCCGCGGCTTCGACGCGCTCACAGAATCTGAAGGTCGTTACCTCGCCAAGCATGACGCGCCTGACGCCGTCCGAGGTCGAATTGCTGCTGAAAGACATGCGCGAATCGGCGGAGCTGGCGGGAGAGCTGCTGAAGAAGCCGCGAACCCATTAAGCCGCGACCCCAACGAAGAAGCCCCGCCCAGTGCGGGGCTTTCTGCTTCTGGGCCGATGGAGTCGCGCGCCGCTTCCGGCACGGCGGGCGTGCCGCCGATGGCACCGCGCGCCCCACGCGAGCCCAAGCGCGGCGCCAAGGTCGCGCGACCCGGCGAATCGCTTTCAGAGATCGAGCGCCGCCAGCGCAACAAGTTCCTGGGCAAGATCGGCGCATGGGCTGAGCAAGACCCGATCAAGGAGCGCTTGGCCAAAGTGTCCGACCGGTGGCAGGCCAAGCTGGTGCAGGGCATCTTCGACCAGTTCGCGCCGCTCAAGGGCATCAGCGTAACCGCCTACATGCAGGCGCGCCTGTCCAAGGGTGCAGACGGCGCGGCGGAGTATCTGGTACGCCATGGTGCCGTCAAGTTGCAGGACGGCGCGCTGGACACCGCCGGCGGGAAGGGCCTGGCCGAAATCCTGGCCGGCTTGAATGGCGAGCACGATCACTTCATGGCCTGGATTGCAGCCAACCGAGCCGAGCGCCTCGCCGCGGAATGGCAGGTGCGATTCGACAATGGCGTGACCGAGCGCTTTGCCAACGAAGCCGCGGCGCGTGCAGAAGCGGCGAAGTGGCCAGGAGCCAAGGCCGAAGCTGCGTCGCGCGAACGCCTGTTCACTCCCGAAGATATCGCGGCTGGCAAACGGCTCGCCGCCGGCAAGATGGCCGATGGCCGCGATCGCGCGGCGGTTTACCGTGAGGCGCTGGCCGAGTTCAATGCCCTGCAGCGCTCTGTGCTGGACGTGGCGCAGGAGGCTGGCCTGGTCGATCCCAGCGCCCGCCAGCTGTGGGAGAGCGAGTTTTACGTCCCGTTCTACCGTGTTATGGAGGACGATGCCACCGGCACGATGGGGCCTGGCCAAATCGGCGGCCTAGTCGGCCAGCATGCCTACAAGCGGTTGAAGGGCGGCACCGACAAGCTGGGCGACCTAGTCGCCAACACGGTGTCGAACTGGTCCCACCTGCTTTCGGCCAGCATGAAGAACCTGGCCGCGCAGGGCGCCCTGCAAGAGGCGGAAAAGCTTGGCGTTGCCACGCGCGTGCGCCAAGCCGAGCGCGGGAGCGTGCGGGCCATGTTCAACGGCCAGGAGCGGCACTACCTCGTGGACGACCCGCTGGTGATGAACGCGCTCACGGCCCTGCACTACGTGGGGTCCAATGACCCATTCACCAAGGCTGCCCGCAAGTTCAAGCAGGCCCTCACGGTGGGCGTGACGATCAGTCCTACGTTCCGCGTTCGCAACCTGCTGCGCGACACCATCCAGGCCATGTCGATCGACAGCAATCTGTCCGTCAACCCGCTGCGCAACTTGGCCGAAGGCTGGAAGGCGACGGGGTCCGAAAGCGACACCTGGCGCCGACTGATGGCGGGCGGCGGCGCGGTCCGGTTCGGATCCTTCAACGACGGCAACGCGCGCAACGTGAAGCGTCTGGTGGACGAGCTGGGCGCCCACCCCGACGACGTCATCACTTCGCCCGCGGGTATGGGGCGGGCGTTGCGCAAGGCCTTTGACTGGTACCAGGAAACCGGCGACAGGGCGGAGACGATCAACCGGGCGGCGATCTACCAGCAGGCGCGAAAAGCCGGGCGCAGCCACCTGGAGGCCAGCTACGCCGCGCGGGATTTGATGGACTTCACCGCCGGGGGCACGTTCTCGGCAATCCGCCTGTTGTCCCAGGTCGTGCCGTTCTTCAACGCTCGCCTGCAGGGCATGTACAAGCTGGGCCGCGGCGCAGCCGCAGATCCTGCGCGCTTTGCCGCCGTGACGGGCGCGGTCGCGATGGCGTCGGCGCTGCTCTACCTGGGCATGAAGGACGACGACGACTACAAGCAGTTGCCGGACTGGGCGCGCAACTCGTTCTGGATCACCAAGCTGCCGGGCACCAACCAGTTCGTCTACATCCCCAAGCCGTTCGAAATCGGTGCACTGGGCAGCGTGGTCGAGCGCGGCACCGAGCTGGCGTTTGGTGGCGATGATTTCCGCGTGGGCGACTTTGGGCGCACGGTGGGCGCCATCCTGACGGAGCAGCTATCCATGAACCCTGTGCCCCAACTGGTGAAACCCGCCATGGAAGCGGCGTTCAACTATGACTCCTTCCGCGAGCGCGACATCGACAGTGTGGGCCAGCAGCGCCTGCCTGCTGGCGATCGCTTTACGGCATCGACTTCCGCCGGCGCGGTGGCGCTGGGTCGGGCGCTGGGTGTCTCGCCCCAGCGAGTCGAGCACCTGGCCCGCGGGTACTTCGGCTGGCTGGGCACCCAGGCGCTGAACGTATCGGACTATCTGGCGCGGCCGCTGTCGGGCTTGCCGGAGAACCCCCGCCGCGACCTTGGCCGCGTAGACAACTGGTTCGTGGTGGGCGATTTCGTGAAGGAGGCCGACCCACGAAGCAGCAAGTACATCCAGCGCTTCTACGACGAGCAGCGGGAAGTGAACCAGGTCTATGCGGCGTATTCGCAGGCCCGCGAGCTGGGCGACCTGGAGCGCGCGCGCGAGCTGGCCGGCGATGACCAGCTACGCGTGCGCGCTCTGTTCAAGGCTGCGGATAGCCAACTGCGGGACGTGAACACCAGGATCAAAGCACTGGAGCGCGCCGACCTGCAGCCGGACGAGAAGCGCGCCCAGCTAGATCTGCTGTACCGCGCGCGCAACCGGCTGGCCATGCTGGCGGACGAGCGTGCGCGGGCCGCGCGCCCCTGATGGAACTCGCCATTTCTGAGCAACACCGCGCCTTCGGGCGCGTCTTTTTTTGGAGCAACTATGTCTGGATTTGCCTTGTCGGCGCGCAGTCTACAGCGCCTTGAGGGGGTGCACCCCCAGCTTGTTGAGATCGTCAAACTGGCAATTCAACGCACGGCGGTGGATTTCACGGTGGTCGAAGGCCTGCGGACGCCCGAGCGCCAGCGCGAGCTGGTGGCCACAGGCAAAAGCCAAACCGTGAACGGCCTGCACCTTCGCCAGGCGGATGGCTACGGCTATGCCGTCGATCTGGCCCCGCTTGTTGGGGGCGCCATTCCGTGGGACGAATGGGCCAGGTTCAAAGAGTTGGCCGACGTGGTGAAGGCCTGCGCCGCGGAGCTGGGCGTGCCAGTGGAGTGGGGCGGGGACTGGAAGACGTTCAAGGACGGACCACATTTCCAACTGCCCCGCGGCTGGAAGGCAGCAGGATGATGGCCGGTGCCAAGAAGTTCGCTGGCGTGCTGTTGGGTTGGAGGGGCTATGGAGTGGCGGCGCTGGCAGGTGCTGGGGCAGCTTGGTATGTGCTTGCTGCGGTCCACGGCGAAGAATTGGCCACGTTACAGCTGGATCGGACTACTGCGGATTTGGTGGTGGCGCGCGCCTCGATTCAGCAAACAAACCGAGACCTGCAGGTGATGGCCGAGAGTGCACGCGCTGCGGCGGCGATCGGTCCCGAACTTACCGCGTCGATCGGCGCACTCTCCAAGGCTTTGAAAAATGCGAATCCTCTGCCAGCTGGTTGCCGCCCTGATGCTGACCGGGTGCGGAACCTCACAGACGCCGTACGTGCCACGCGCGGTGCCGCCGCTCGATAGCGGCCTCGCAGCACCATGTCAGGAAATTTCCGATCCTCCCCAAGACCCCGCCACCTATGACGAGTGGCAGGTCTGGCTGCAAGATGTGGTGCTTGTGGCGTATGGGGTATGCGCCGCTCGCCATCGCTCAACCGTCGAAGCTTGGCCGAAGGATTAAGTGAGACAACAAAAAGCCGGTGGCGTCGCGCACGGGCCACCGGCTCAGGGCACTACTTACTACGGGTCAGGACAATCTGGAAGCGCACGCCAATGAGACGGACGTGCGCCCAAAACTTGAACTTAAAGACCGAATTTTTTCGGTCTCGGGGATCAAGATCCATAGGCTTTCCCTTGCAAAATAGGCCTTAATGGGAACTCGACGCCGTTTGACAGCGGGTACGTGACCCGAATACGATCACATTGTGTTTAGCTATCTAACCACGCCTAGATGCACGAACCGCAGCCTGTTAGCGCGTGCATTTTGGTCGGCCCCAGATCCGTTGCAGCGGCTCTGGGGCTTTTCTTTTGGTGCTCTCAATGTATAGCGCGCATTTTACCAATGGAGCTCCGGGGTTATCCACAAACGGGGGACAAGGCTGTCCCATATCCCCTGTGGAACCACTGGGCTTCGGAAAAAAATCCATTTTTATCAAGGGCTTGGAAAGTGGCGTGTGTCAAAAAAAATATTCTTAATTTGCATTCTGTTAGCGTGTTAACCACTGTAACCACCAACCCTGGTAATACCGCCGCCCGTCGATCTCTTCGAAGCCGACGACCATCATGCCTCGGTCGGAACTGAAGGTGAGCAGCTCGGGCTCGAGTAAATCGGGGATGGGGCCCTTCTCTGTGGCGCCGAACTTAGCCAGCCCATCCATCGTCATGACGCGCACTTGGCGACGCATGTCCTCGCGAGTGATGGAGTACATGCGAACGGTGCCCTGGACGGCCGGCGCCGGGTCATTGTCGCGACGCTTCTGGCCTAGATAGTGGGTGCGGACGACGGAGCAAAGCATGCTTCTGTTGCGTTAGAGCTGTATGGATATACAGTATATGGCAGCAGAAACGGGGTCAGGTCATCGGTGTAGCGACCAGCTTGTCGGAGGGGAAGGGTGCGAGGAAGTCGCGGCTTTCGTCGGCGGTGGCCGTCAGCCAGTCGCCATATGCGCCCTCAGGAAGGATCACCACCATGCGCTTTTCTTTGTTGGGTTGGTGGTAGTCGCGGAACAGCGGATCCTGGTCGGCGTTGATGGTCAGCATCGTATAGCTTTCGTGCCACTGGCCGTTCGCGTCCCGGTAGCGGTCCCACAAACCAGCGATGCCCAGCGGCGCGCCGTCAGCGCGGGTGAATCGCGTGGCCACCGCCTTGCCGGAGCGCCAGTCGGGTTCGAAGATGGCATCGGCAGGAATGATGCAATGCTGCGCGCGCCGCCAAGCATTGCGGAAGGTGAAGGCGTTGGCAACGCGGTCGTCGCGCGCGTTGAACGTGGAAAGCTTCTCCGCGCCAGCCAGCGCGTCCGGTCGGGTGGAACCGGAAATCAGGCCCCAACGGCCCGTCACAGCTTCGATGCCGGGCACAGCCTCGTCGCCAGCGTCATGCTCCGGCGGCCGGCGGACGAAAAGGCCTTGATACCGCGGCCACATATCGTACTTGCCGAGGACGCCCGGCCTGGTTACGCCGAACTTCTGGAGCAGCAGCTCGGCGTCTTTCAGCGTTTGATAGTGGCTGCACATAGTCAACTCCTGGAAGCTAATCCGATACCGGCGGGGGAAACGTCGTTATCGTAAGGACGGCGGGGTTCCTGGCCGAATTCGAAGGATCCTGCACGTACTGGGAGCGAAGCTAGGGGTGTGTTCACCGTTTCTCCCTGCAAGATTTCAACCTATACTGCTCCGTCGATGGCCAATGGCTGCGAATTCCTCGTCACTCTACGATATTTTCCCGATGCTCAAGTACGATCGTGCAGCCCTTATTTTCCTTGGACTGAGCCGGATGAAAGGTTTCAGTTTTCGCCGGCTAAGGGAACTCGGCGGTGTTGACTCGGTCGCCGCAACTTTCGATCAGATGGGGGCGGAGGATTTCTTGGCAAAGTGGTCTCGAGAAGTTGGATTTGCGGACCCGATGGCGGAAGTTCTGCACCTTGGTGAGGGCGCAGTTGCAACTTTGGAGTCCAGAGGCATCGGGATGATCCGACCAGGCCAGCCCGGATATCCGGCGCGATTGACTAACCTCGATGAAGGCTTGCAGCCGGCCTGGCTGTTTTATAAGGGTAACCTGGAGCTCGCCGAGGTACGTTCAGTCGCCGTGGTTGGCACGCGGTCACCCACCGAAGTCGGCGAATACTTGACCAAGTATGCGGTTTCCACTGTTCGAGAGGTTGGCGCCGCCGTCGTCAGCGGTCTCGCCAAAGGTGTGGATGAACTGGCGCACGAATGGGCGCTGACAAGTAGGGTGCCAAATATATCAATCCTTGGTAATGGATTGCTCAAAGTTTACCCCATGCGAAACGCCGATTTGGCAGCCCGCATCGTGGACTCGGGTGGGTTGCTCCTGTCCGAATACTTGCCAGATGCTGCCCCATCCGCGGAATCTTTCGTTTGGCGAAATCGGCTGCAGGCCGCGTTATCCCTGGCGGTCATCGCACCCGAGTGGAAAGCCTCATCGGGCACAGCGCACACAATCAAATACGCGAAGAGATTTGGCGTGCCGACAATTAACCTATCGCCCCTTGGGGTTGCAGCGCCGGACGATCACGGAACCGCCGACGTCGCATTTCACGTGCCGCAAGAACATAGCGCGTTGGTTTCCGCTTTACGAGCATCCTTTAACATGTCTATACCGAGGCAACCGGATTTGCTGGGAGACGGGCAGTGAGTTTGAAGTTATTGCTGATCAGCGTGGATGGGACTTTGGGGCATGACGGGGCCATAAACGACGGTATTGCTCGCGATCTGGGGCGGCTGGTCAAAGAATTGGTCGCAATGGACGTGAAGGTTGCTTTTTGGTCCAACAAAACCTGGAAGATCAATGCTGCCGAGCCACTGGCCGCTTATTTTTCGCGAATTTCTGGCGTGGATGTAAAGCTTCACGGATTGGCTGCGGACAACATGCCAGCCCGGAGTACTGGACAATCGGCTGCTCCCATTATGCAGTTGTACGGCGCTCAGCCCCATGAGACGATGCTCGTTGGTGGCATGGAAGAAGATATGCGCGCAGCGGTCAACAACAAATTGCTATTGATCCGGCCAGATTGGTACGGCGCGCATATGGATTATGGCTTCCCGATGTCGTCGGTTAGCGAGCTGGCGCGCTTCTGCATGGTTTTTGCGCTTCGCCAACATCCAATATTTTGGCGAGTCCGCTCCGGTTCACTAGATATCAGTGCTGGCGGCCCTTTTTCCACGATGAACGAGAATTACGCAGTGTTCGGTGCGGACGCGCGCGCGTTTGCTAAGCAAGGGAGAGGGAATCCCGATTTTTGGTTCTACTTCACCATTTCTTCTTTGTATTTTTCCGGCTTGCTAGATGGCGTAAAGTATATTTGCAGCTATCCAGGCCATTTAGTTGATTCGGCGGATGCAGATGAACGAGGCATTGCTGCGACCCTTGTGCGTCTTGGTAAATGCTTGAACAAAGGCTACTACCACGATTTGATTGTTCGGCATACGGACGCTCCGAAGAGCCAACACATTAAAGCCGCAGAACGAAAATTTGGCACGCAGCTGAGCACCATAAGGCTAAATAAAAGGCCCCACAAGAATTTAAGCGAACATCCTAACAAGACGGACCTGAAGATAAAAAACGAGACGATTCTGGTAGTTGATGACTTTTGCACCTCGGGTCGCAGCTCGGAAGCGGCTCGGCTGTACTTGCAAGCTGCAGGCGCGACGGCCCGCTTGTATACGTGGTTAAAGACCATTAATACTAGCTATGAGGAAGCACTAGGCGACCCAGGCCTGAAGGCATACATGCCTAATGAGCGCGGCGAACCAGAGCGCACGCAGGCCCATGGCTACCACGCTGCGATTGTCGCGCCGAAAGCGCCAGCCGAGATCCAAGAAATTTTTGAGAAATACGTCGGCTGGAAGTGGTAGAGGACGGATCGGCCCAGGGATAGGCGAGTGGTTATCAACGACGTTGTTTCAACGAAGGCTGGACTGATCGACGAATGCTTATTGATGGATCGCCGATTTCAGCTCGGACAGTTGGAGACGGGGCAACGAGTTGAGTCGCGATGGCCGCACTCCGACCCGATGTGTTGCTGCTCTAGGTGGAACAGCCAGCGCATCACGCTAAGAGTCGGCCCCGCGACTCGAGGATGACATCCGAGAATACTGCCGGAGCGTCACCATCTTCCTAACACCTATCGGGTATTGATTCCTCATGGGCCCGGTAGTTTCCAGAGTGGACGTTCGCGACGAATGGTGTCTGTATCATGCGTACATCTTCCTGCTAATAAGGATGTCCCATGGGCAGTGTCCGAAAATCTTCCTTCGATCGGCAAGTCCACCGCCGTAAAACCGGCTCGCGGCCCCAACGTAAGTGGCAGTTCCTCGTACCTTTTTTGGGAGGTTTGTTAGGGGGGCTGGTTTCTCTGGGAGGGATATGGCTACAGCATTCTCTGACCAATTCAGCCGAGTTAAAGCACGCGGAGCGGGAGGCGCTGTTAGACACTTTGACGCTCAAACAGTACGACAATACGCCAGATTCCGTTGTGCAGTCCCAGATGGCCTGGACATCCATTCGCTATGTGACGTACAGCGATGCGGAGACGTTGAAAGAGAGGGCCGCCTACATGAGAAAACAAGCATTTTGCGAGAACAATTTTTCTGAGGACTGCAAACGGGCCTTTGTCGAGTCGGTGGCGTCCAATCGTAGGCAGCTGGGTCTGGACCCAGTCAGCCTGGACGATCTTCGGATATTGCTGGATCGTCCTATTAAGCAGTTGGAGTGGACGCTCAACAATGCTCGGAAGTTCGGCGTGACGCCCGACGGTCACCCAGTCCAACAATAGAGGCGAAGCCTGTACTGTGGACATTGAGAGCGCGGGACCTTTGCGGGACTTCGTTAAACTTTGTAGAGCGGCGTTGAGCAGAGTTTGCAGCGAGCGTGCACCTAAGTTATTGAAAATTAAGCGAGTTTAGTTTTCTGACTTGCATGGGGTGCAAGGGGTCGCGAGTTCGAATCCCGCCGTCCCGACCAGTAGTTCCAAGGCCGTTAGTGAGAGTACTCACTAACGGCCTTTCTCTTTTGCGGGACTTTTGCGGGACTCTATGCAGCTCGCCGCTTCAACACCGTCAACGCCGGACTGCGCGAATCGGTAGCAGATACCTTGTTTGCATGCTCGATCAGCTTGGACAATTCCGCTGCCGAGTAATGCGAGGTAATGCTGCCGTCGGTGTGCCCGATCAGGGCCTTGCGATCCTCCTCTGGAACGTCGGCCGCGCGAAGCCTTCTTCCGTACGTATGTTTCAGGTCGTGCACGCGCAGTTTGGCAAAGCCGGGGTGCGGTGCGCGCTTGTGCAATTCCTGCCACTTGGCCGCGGCGCGCTTTCGCGCATTGCGCCAGGCCGTGTCGTTCATCCGGTGCAGTGGCCGTCCCTCATAAGGAAATACCCATTCCTCATTTTGGCCGCGTTGTTTTCGGATGACGGAGCGCGCCACGTCATTCAGAACAACCAGGCGTTCTTCGCCATTTTTAACGCCCGAATCTTCGAAGCGGCCCCCAAAATCAGCGGGTAGCAGAAACACGCTGGTGCCAAGCTCGGGAACCTCGATTTCCCATTCCCAGCGCAGTTTGCAGACTTCCTGCTCGCGGCAGCCGGTGTTCACTTTGTAAAGCGCCATCGCCAGAAGGTGATCGGGCAGCTCCTTGAAGAACACCGCCTGCTCGTCCCAGGAAAGAGGGTAGGGCTGACGGCTTTTCTTCTCGCTGAGCATTTCAATCATTGGCACGGAGTCGAGCCACGGACGCTTTTGGTCATCCCGCCACTTTCTCGCGCACAGATTCAAGATCCTGACAACGCGCTGCAATGCAATGTTGATGGTGCGATTGGATCGGCCTGCTTCCTGGCGGTCGTCGACATACGGCTGCAGCGCCTCGTCGTCTATCTCATGCACGAACAGATCGCCGATGTAGGGGTCAAGCTGCTTAAGGTAGATCGCCGACAACCAGATGGACCGCTGGTGCTGATACTCCTCCAAAAAACGAGTCGCGGCTTGCCGCCAGGTCCGCGACTCGCGCACACCGAACACTTTGGTCTGCCGCAGTTGTTCTAAGCGGAAGACGAGATATTCCTCGGCTTTTTCCCGCTCGCTGACGCCAGTGCTTTCGCAAATGCGTCCAACGCCTTTGACCTGCTTGTCGATGTGCCATACGCCGTCCCTGAGCGTGAGGCCGGTGATTCTCTTTTGCCCCATAGTTGGGTAACTCCTTTGCTATGGCGGCGCTCGCTGCGGGGTTGATCGTTGCGCGCGGGGGCCGCCTTGTCAATCGCCTTTCGTGCTGCGTACTCGTCCGCGAAGCGGTCCAGCTCGCGTCTATCGAAGGCAATTCCTTGCTTTCCAATGCTGATTTCGGTCAGATGCGGGCGGGCTTCCTGGGTGAACACGCGGCGGCACATGCCGAGGTAGGCCGGCGCCTTGCCGACCCGGATGAATCGCGGAGGAATGTCGGACATTTATCGGTCCCCTGTATCTGCGGCGCACACCGGCGCGTCGTCACATGCGTCAGTTCCAGTAACCGTGCTGATGAGCCGATCCAGGCCGGCGACGGCCGGGTCAGCGGCAGGGAGGAAGGCCAGGGCTGCGCGGACTTCGCTCAGAGCCTCAACGACGTCGAAAGGCGGCTTCGGCGCGGTATCCAGTACGGCGCGAATGGTCGTGACGAAGCTGCCGATGCGCGGGCCGCGCGCAGCGAACGTATCGATCCAGACCTGGTCGGGCTGGGCCGGCACGAGACGCCATGTAGTCGTCGTCATACGCGCGGGCCCTCCATCGCCGCCTTGATGCGGGTTTGCTGAAGGAGGTCGATCTGATCCTCGGGCTTGCCCGTGGCCATCACGTTGCGCAAGATGGGAAGCGCCTGGCGGAGGGCTTCCACGGTGCGCTCCTGGATCGGAACGATGTAGTGCAGCGCAACGTGCAGGTCGCGCAGCGGCTGGAGCGGAAGCGTCTTGCCGTGGCGCGTCTCCCACATTTCAAAATGCCATATCAGGCCCTCGATCGCGGGTGCGGCTTCGTACCGGTGGCCATCGCACGCCAGGAACTCCGGGAACCCGCGTTCGTTGACGGATACCGTGCCCGTGCGGTCCAGCTCGTCGAACAGCTGCTCGAGCGGGCGCATGACAATCTCCGCGCCGACCATCATGGGGGCAGCCTTGGGCCGCTCCTCGCGGCGCGTGCGGCTACGGCGACGGCTTTCGATGCGCTGTGCCAGCCGACGATCCTTTCGGTTCATGTACGGGTGCATGGTCAGGCCTCCGCGCGCCGCAGGTCCTGGATTGCGAAATAGACGTCCATGCAGCCTTTGACGTCTGCCATCGCGCTGTGGGCGTTCTCCAGAGGTTTGCCCGTGAAGAACTGCACGGCCTCGCCCAGGTTGGCCGTCTTGTAGTGGTGTCGTCCGGCCGCGATCATCTTGGCCGTCGGCGGGCATTTGACGATGGGTGTGGCCATGCGCGCCGTGCACTGTGCAGCGCCCGCCTTCCACGCATCCAGCTCGGGCTCGAGCTCGCTCGCGCGGTGTTGGGCGATGCGGATTATCCGCGCGTCGAATTGCTCGTTGTGGGCGATGCGGGGCCGGCGGCCCCACAGCTCCAGGAACAGCGAGAGTGCCAGCGACTCGGGCACGCCCACCGCGGCGGCATGCTCCGTCGTAATGCCGTGCACAGCCGCGACCTCGTCGGGGATGGTCCAGCCATCCGGACGCACGACGACGTCCAGGCTGGCAACCGTCTCGCGCGTGTCCAGGTCGACCAGTGCCGCGGCGAGCTGCACGATGTGGGGCTGGCCGGGGTGCTCGGACGGCTGGTTGAACAGGGGCAGGCCGGTCGTTTCGGTGTCGTAGAAGAATCCAAGGTTTTGCATGTCGTAGTCCTTGTCTCAGGCGGCCGCACGCAGCTTGGGCTGCTCGGTCGCACCGTTTTCAATCCAGAAGGTGGTGAAGGTGTCAGAAGGGGCGGTAGGGGCTGCCTTGAGCGTGCCCAGCACCAGGACGGTGTCCAGGTGGCCGTCGGCGCCCAGCGCGTCGACCAGGGCCAGCGCGTCGGCGCGGCCCGGCAGGTCCAGGCAGTCGAAGCGGTCTAGGATCAGGCAGCGCAGGCCGGAAACCACTGCGAGCGCGGCACCGACGAGAGCGTCAACGCGCCAGCGCTCGGATTCCGAAAGCAGGCGATACGGGCGGCCCTCCCTGGTGATGCCCATGTCGGCGCCGATCGCGGGCACGCGCCAGCCGGCGATAGTGGCCAGCTCGGCCATCTTGTCGTTGAACGGCTGCAATGCCTCGGACAGGATCTCGCCCGGAATGCCATCGGGCGACAGCGCGTCGCCGATTGCCAGCCAGGCCAGCACCTCGCCGTGGTAGCGCGTAGCGTTCTGCGTCCGCTCGGTTGCGCCGGCAGCGGCCTGTTTGGCGTTCAGCAGGGCCTGGACGCGGTCGTCGACGGCCTTGCGTTCAGCGCGCAGTGCGGTCACCTTGGCTCGTGCGGCCTCCACGTCGGCGGGATGGATCGCCTCCGGTGCGGCCGCATCCTGCAGTTGTGCCTCGGCGGCCTCTGCCGCGGCGATGTCGCGCCGGTCGTTCTCGACGCTGCGCGTCATCAGGTCGCGGGCCTCGATCGCCTTCGGCAGGGCCGCGACGGCCTCCGGATCGCCCTTGCCGTCAATGGGGCCATACTGCGCGACATACTTGCCCAGGGCGGCATCGGCCACGTCATACGCTTCGAAGCCGCCGCCCTCCGCCTCAATGAAATTCAGGGCGCTGTACAGCCAGTCCGCCAGCTCATGGATGAGGCCTTCGCGCGCGCCAGATCCGGCCTTGGCCTGCAGGGATTCGATCTTGGCCGCCAGGCTGGCGCATTCGGCCTGGTCGAATTCCAGCTTCTGGCGTAGCGCCGGCAGCTTCGCGGCCTGCGCCTGGCGAGCCGCGATCTGATCGCGGGCCGCCGCATAGGCGTTGGCCTTTTGCTCGAGAGCGCCCAGGGCTTTGGTGTGCTGTTCCAGCTTCGCGTCGACGCCGGCCAGCGTCGCGCGCTCGGCTACCAGAGCGGCCTGGTCGAACGGCGGAATCTCCGCGGCCCATCCTTCTGCCTTCTGGCTTCCCCACTGTTCGCCGGTCGCAGCCTTCCAAGCGCCCTTGGCTTGGGTTGCCTCCTGTTTGGCATGCTCGGCGCCGGCGGCAAAGCCACTGCGCAGGATTGGCTTGATCTGCGTCACCAGCGTTGCATCGCAGCCGCGCTCCACCAGGCGGCGTTCGATGTCATCCGGTTTGATCTTCGTGCCCATGAGCGTGAACAGCAAAGTGCGGCGATCATCCGGCTTGGCGGCGGCAAACCGCTCGGGCGCCAAAACGTACGGGAGGGCCGGTGATGATGGCACCAGGGCCTCGCCCGACTGCGTGCCTTTGGGCAAGCTGATACCGATTGCGCCTGCGTCCAGGTCCAGGGTAACGGCGCCAAGCTTCGCGCCATCGGTGACGAGCGCGGGAAACTCCTTCTTGAGGCCAACGCGCTCCGGGCTGCCCAGCATTGCCAGGCGCACTGCCTCGGCGATGCTGGATTTGCCGGCGCCATTGGGACCGGCGATCAAGGCAACTGGTGTGCCCAGCTCAAGATCAACGGCGCGAGCACCTTGGAAATTTTCGATGGTGATACGGTTGATTCGCATGATTGCTCCTCAGATTGGGAAAACCACTTCGCGAGAGCCATCAGGGCGCATTGCCGTAACGACGCCGAATTGCTCCAGGGATTCCAGGAGCGACGCGGCGCGGTTGTATCCGATGCGAAGATGGCGTTGAACGAGAGAAATAGAGGCGCGGCCGTTTTGGACGACGATGCTTCGCGCCTGCGCCAGAAGCGGATCGACATTGGCCTCGTCGTCGCCAGTGACGAGCGACGGGCCAGTAGCTGGGCGGAACATGTCGGCTTGTCGGTCGTCAACGCATTCGCCACCCAGGACGTCGACGAGGTCGGCGATCAGCGGGCGCAACGTGCTGGCCATCAGAAAGAAATCGGCTTCGAACGTCTCGGCATCGGTCTTTGCCACGCGCTCCACGTCCTTGTGCAGGGCCTCGCAGGGCAGGACGCGTTTCAGGACGAGTTCGTCGTCCAGCACGAAGGAAACCTTATCGTTCCAGGTGAGGCCCAGGCGCGTGCACTCCATGCCGCTCTGGAGGTGGCGGCGGACTTCGTCGGGCTCAAGCGGACGGTTCACGTATTGGACGGCGCCAGCGCCTGCGCCTGTGGCGCGCAACTCGGCGGTGGTGTCGATGGTGAAACCTTCCGGCGCCTCATCGTCGGCGATCCACCCAGTCATGGCGCCAGCCGCCGCGGTGTTGACGTGCAGACGTTCCAGGACGAAGTGGTCGATGCTCTTGCACAGCAGGCTGATGGTGGTGTCGCGCGGCCCGCTCGCCGCGCTGTCGATGGCCAGGCGGCCAGCGTGCGTGTCGATCCATACCAGCACGTCGTCCTGCTGCCTGAAAGCCGCGGGCAACATCTGGGTGATGACCTGATCGCGGATTTCCTTGCGCTGCTTCTTTCCGGGTTTGAACCCTTGGGATTGTTCGACCTTCGCGGCGACTTCCTGCACTTGCAGCTCGATCGCCTTGGCGGGCATAACGCGGGATTCCTTGCGCATGCGCAGCAGCAGATGACCCTGAACAGCATGCACGACGCCGTAGCCCTCGTGGACCGGGGCCCATCCCGTGGACTCGGCTTCGAGGTCCGTAGTGGGCACGAACGGGAAGCGCTCGAGCATGCGTGTCAGCTGCTCGAGGGTCACCACCCACCCGGCGGGCAGGCAGTAGACCGAGAGGTTGCGGAAAAACACCATGTCGGTCCCCGGGCCTTATTCGGGGGCGGCCATGCGGCGGCGCGACGTTGAAGCCGGCGCGCGCTGCTGCTCTGCGGTCATTGAGACACGGCGGGACTGATACAGCTTGTGCAGCCGCGCACGCTCGGCCAAGTCGCTTACCCCATCGATCGAATCGCTGGCCAGGTCCAGGACGTCCAAGGATTTGGCGTTGGCGATCTGGTGTTCCACTGCGGCAGGGTCCAGACCCGGCTCCGCGTCGCTGCCAGTGGGCTCGGCCTGTTGGCCGGTGCGCGCCTCCTCGGCGGCAGGGCCGGCCGTGGCCTCGCGCTGCGCCGTCTCGGCCGAATTGTCTGGCTGGCTGGCGGGTTCACGCGCCTCGATGTCAGTAGCGTCCGCCTGCGAGGCCGCCGGCTGGCGCTGGCTCGGCTGAGCGGCGGCGCGCAACTCGTCCACATTGACGCTGATCGCGCCGTCCGGCCCCGTCGATGCTTCGATGATGTCTTGGGCCTCTTCGACCGTCTGCAGGCCCATGAGCAGCTCAGGTGCGTAAAGCTTGCCGAAGAACGACGCCGTACGGTACCGCAGCATGACTTCATCCATCGTCTGCCACTTGCTGCCGTTCTTCGTATACCAGCCCTCGAGCACCGCCATCTCGATCGACACGGCCGGCGATTCGATCACTTCGCCGGTTTCCTTCTCGATCGCCCAGGCAACGCACACTTTGTCGTTGATCTTGACCTTCTCGACCTTGGTGTGGCGCTGGTTGTTGTCCCAATACGTCGACTTGTATTCAATTTCGCGTTCGCCGCGGCTCTCGATGCGAAAGCGCAGGGGCGAGAAGCGGCCGCAACCATTGATCGCCGCGATGATCCACTGAGACGACCAGGACGGTCGTCCCTCGACGATGTACAGGTTCTGCATGACCATCAGCGGGTCGGCGCCCATGCGCTGGGCCATGTTCAGCGCGACCACGGAGTTCGCCAGCGCGTTGGGATTCTCGCGCGACTCTTTGACGTTGCCGTACCGGTCCAGCTTCTCGATCGTCTGGCGGTAAGCGACGGGCACCAGAGTGCTGCTCGACAGCAAACGTGCGGCGCGTTGCATGAGTTCGAAGCCCTGCAGGCTTCCGAAGCCGGGCGCCACCATCGGCATTTGCGATTCCGGCGCCGCGCGCAGGCTCTGGACGGTCGTATTTTGGTTCATGATCAGTTTCCTTTCTTCTGTTGGGCGCGGTAGGCGTGGTACTCCGTGGCCGTGGCCATGGCGACGGTCTGGCGCTCGTCGGGCTTGGCGTCTTTGTCGTACTGCTTGACCTGGCTGACCAGAAATTCGGCCGGGTCCCAGGCCAGGTGCTGGGTGACGACCGATTTGCCGGCCTTGTCGGTGCGCCGGACGAACACGTCGCGGCTGACGGGGTGGAGGGACATGCGGGGCTCCTCTGGTTATCGGAAAAGGCAGGAGGACCAGCGCGCGCAGTACTTCTGGCTGCAAAGGACGCTGGAGGGATTCGGGGGGAATAGGCCGGTGCGGAACATGGCGGCCGCATGCTCGAGCAGGCCGGGCTGGTCGGGCTCTCCGACCATGACGCGGCGGGCGTCGAAAACGGGGCTTACGGCCGTGGCCGCGCTGCCGCTGGTGGACAGGGCGATGATTTGGGAGCCGACCGTGCGCACCTTCTTGGTGTGCTCGTACATGAGCTGATAGGTGCCGGTCTGCGCGGCGCGGCCTTGCGTGACGGCCTTGCCGTCCTGCACGACGCGCGCGCCCGTCTTCACGTCGGGCACGACAATGCCGCCCTCGGTTTCGGCCACGCGCGCGCGGTCCATCGTGCCCGTCAGGCGCACGGTCATTCCGTTGCCGCAGTCGATGTCCAGCGGGTCCAGCTTCGTTTCGACGTCGATGTAGGTGAACTTCGGGGCGACCTCCGCGCAGTACTTCACCAGGATGGTCAGGGCGATCTGTTCGGCCTTGGCCAACGGTAGGCCGTCCTGCGTGTGGTCCACCTCGTAGGCGGGGTTGTGCAGCTCGTCGACCAGCACGTCGGCGGCTTCGTCGGGCGTGCAGGGCTTGCCTTCCAGGCGGGCCAGGTCATAGGCGGCGGTGCCGGCGTGAACGGCCGTGCCCAGCAGCGCGCGCATGCCCGAGGGCTTCTTCATGCCCAGGATGTGCGTGCCTTCCCAGGCGTGAGCGCAGTCGAACAGGCGGCCCCAACTCGAGGCGCGCACGGTGAAGATGTTGGGTTGCATGGTGGTGGCTCCCATCAGCGGGCGGCGTGTCGCACGGCGTCCGCCTGGCGGTGCTGCTGGGCGTCAAGCGTCGGACCTACGATGCCGGTCGCGATCAACATCACCGCACCGGCGGCTACCGCGGCATATCCGGCCAGGTCCAGATCCCGACCGGAGCGGCGCACTCGGCGCCAGAGCGCGACGATCTGGCGGACGCTCATGCTTCCCTCGCGTAGTCGGAGTCGGGCACGATCACCACGTCGCCGCGGATTTGGTGGGGGATGCCGCGGGCGTCTTGGTACAGGCGCGTCGCGGCAGGATTGACCGCCAGGTTCTTCGAGATACCCTCGTCATCAACCAGCATGACGTGCAGGCGGTCGGCCAGGCTGACCGTGTCCAAGGCTTCGGCGCCGATCATCTGGCAGACATCCTGGATGGCGTGGGGCCCGTGCAGCAGGGTTTCGGCGCCGTCAGCGCGGATCAGCTTGCGGATGGGCTTCATGCGCGCGTCTCCTGCTCGGCATCGAGCGCGGCCTGGGCGATTTGCGCAAGCTCGAAATCACGGTCGAGAACGCCGGTGGAGCCTCCGGCAATCTGCGCCAGAGTGGAACGCAGACGGGCATTGGCCAGGCGCAATTCCAGATTCTTCGACTGCAGCGCGGAGTTCTTCGATTGCATGGTGGCCTCGGTCACCATCTTGGGCTGGTCATGCTCGGCCGCGACGTAGGGCCGACCCGCGAGCGCAGTTTCGGCTCGGCTGGCAATCCACCGCAGGCGGCGGGTCTGCGTTGAACTGGCGCGCGCGGTGCGCATGATGTGGTCCAAGGCGTCCTGCAGGATTTCGGCAGTGGACGGCAGCGGGATAGGGGCGTTCATAACGGGCGGTTCTCCAGGGTGGGCGCTGCAACACCTGGGATCTGCCGGCTGGGCAGGCATTCGAAGGTGACGCGGGCAGTGGGCGGGAAGACGGCGAGGAGGTCCAGGCATTCGGCCTGGGTGGCGAAGCGCTCGACCACCACCACCGGCGGGCGATCGTGGTCGGCGGGCAGGAAGGCCAGCAGGACCCACAGCGTGGCGGCGGTCATGCGTCACCCCTGGAGAAATTCGCTTCGGCAGTGGCGAGACGCTGGTGAGCTTCCTGCAAAGCCGTGGAGGCCGGCATGCTCTGCGCGACAACATTGAGCGTCAGCAGGGCCAGATGAACGGCGTCCAGCAGCTCAGCGATCTTGGCCGTTTCGGCACGCGTCGCAGCTCCCTGCATGTCCAGCACGGCGCGCTCGGTGTACAGGCGCTCACCGACCAGGCTTTCCTGAATCGCGGATACCGCGTGGTTCCATCCCAGCTCGGCGGCCTCAACAAGGTCGGTGACCTGCGCGGCAATCACATGCGGGCGGATGACTGCGGCATAAAAGGTCGGCGTGCTGACGCTGACCGGCGCCGCGGCGAAGGGCAGGGCGGGGCTGTTCACAATTTGCTCCACGGGTCAGTGCTGCGGCGGTAGGCCGCGAACGCGTCAATGGCGCGCGCCATGCAGTACGCGACGGGGATTAGGAGGAGGGCGGTGGCGATCACGGCTGACCTCCCTTGGCGAGGATCTGGCGCGCGCGCAGGACCAGTTCGTGTTCCAACTGCTTCACACCGGCTGCGCCGGCATCGCGGTCGAACTGCCACTTGCTGATTGCGGTGAGAGCGACGCCAGCGGCAGCGGTGGGCTGCAGGTCGCATTGCAGCGTTTCGGTCCACCAATCGATGGGCTCGCCAAAGGCGAGGGCTGCGCGGCCCGCGAAAAGGTCGCAGAGGACACTGAGGATGTCCGCGTCGGTGAACTCGGGCTGGCCTACGCGAATTACGGCCTCTTCGGTCCCAGCCTGGAGTTGAGGGTTTGTGGGCGTGTTTGCCGGATTGAGGGATAGCATGGCTTCCTATCGTCGTCAGTGACCCATATATGGGTCGACGAAAGGAATTTACAACCCGAAAACGGGTTCGTCAACCCGAAAATGGGTTGGGACGCGCAAAAAATTCGCCCCGAGCATGGGGCGATTTGTTCCTACTTCCTCTCGGCGGGCGTTCTAAGAATCACGCTGGGCGCAGATGGTTTGATGGTCAGGTAGTCGATCTGATCAGGCTTGGCCGGCGCGAGCACGATCTCTTCCGTGTTCCACATTCCCGGTTTGATCTCACCCGGGATACTGATCTCTTTCGTCTGACGCGTGCTTGGATCGTAGTTCTTGGTGCCCGGCGCCGCGTTCGCCCAAACCACATTTAACTTCAAACCCGGGAAGGTGGCTGACGTTGGGTTGCCGATGTTGAGCTTGACCTTGACGCCGTTCGCATAGGGCGCAACGTCCTTGACCGCGAGTGTGATGCTGCCAATGTCCATTTGCGCGACGCTATAGCCCTTCTCGGTCACCGAAAGGGTCGCGGTTTTGCCGGCGCCATTGTTCAGAGCATTTTCGATTTGGAGGTTCAGCACCTCGCTCTGCAGCTTCTCCAGATCAGCGGCTAGTTTGGCTCGCGCTGCCTCGAGTTGGTTGAGCGCTTTACCTTGGTCCGTGGCTATGTTTCGCAGCGACTGCAATTCCGCTACGGTTTCAGCATCGGGTTTACAGCCCGCAAGGACTGCCGTGATGCTCACCAAAGCAGCTGCCGCAGTGATTCGTTTCATGGTTTGCAAACACTCCTTTTTATTGTGTCCCACATTGGGTAAATCCCTGCCACGTGATGCAGCGCGTGTTGATGGGCTTGGAGGCCGCATCCCGCGCAGCGCTTTCGGCGCGCCAAGCGGTCTCGCTTTGGCGTAATCGGCTCTCCGCTTGCGATCTGTCGATCTTGCCTGCATGCAAAGCTTCGAGCGTATCGATGTCGGTGCTAGCCCACCGCATGCCTGCCGCATCCGAACTGGAGACCGGGTCCGTGGCCAGTAGCGCGTAAAGCTCCTTTAGCTTGTCGATTCGCGTTAGCTCCCCACGGGCTTCGCGGGCAGATGCGTCCGCTCTCCAGGTCGAAAGCGCCTCAAATTTACGGTCGGCTGGCGAAGGGGAAGTACATGCGGTCGTAGCCGACACGACCAAAACCAAACATAAAAGGAATTTGATTTTTCTCATGTTTTGACTAATTTTGTTTCATGATGGCCAAATTTTTTTCCCGTCGGACCACACGAGACGAATGTTAGGACGCATTAGCCCTCTTGGGATTGGCACTTTTGACCGCTGGCTGCTGGACCTGCATGTACTTCTTAGCGTCTGCAAGCAGCAAAGCTTTATAGGTGTCATCCAATTGGTGAAAGAGGGCCAACAATTCGGCGTCAGCCGCGCTCGGGACTGCAGTATTGGCCGGTGCTGCAGAGCCGGCCAGCCGAGGCTTGTTGTGAGTCGAGACATCCGGGATGAGGAATTGCCAAGCGTCTAGACCAAACGCTCGCGCAATTTCTTCAATATTCCCAATTCCCGCGCTGCTCTCTGCATTACGTATGCGACCAATGGTCGATTTCGTGACACGGCGAGAAAGCCGGTTTTCCAACGTGACGTTGGAAAGACCAGCATCGGTCATCAAGCGATCGAGATTTTCGCCAACGATTTCGGCTGCGGATTTTTTACCCATAAATGGAACTATGCCCCGCCAGGCAGACCATTTGCGGGTTGACGCAACCCAAATATGGGTTGACAATGCGGCGCATGAACCATCCGACATTCCTTGCTGCGGTCCTCGCACGCCTGAGCGCCGTTCGATTTCCCGATCTGCACAACGTCGCTGAGGGCTCCGGCGTTCCCGAGAGCACGGTGCGCAAGCTGCGATACGGGGAAGTGAAAAACCCTCGCATCCAAACAGTTCAAGCCCTGTACGACTACTTCGAACGTAAGGACAACACCGCCGCGGCGGAGCAGGCCGACCAACGTGAGGTGGCCCGCGCGGAGCAAGGCCCGGGTCATGCCTGAGTTTTCGGTGCCGGCCATTGCTTCCAGGCGACAGATGCTCGTCGCTGTGGAAATGGCGCCTGTGGCTGCTAATCGTTCCGCATTCGCCCGCGCCCGCGCGTCGTGCTCCGTACCGGCCTGGCGTGGCGCCGACTCGGCCGGCACACCGGATTTGGCGGTCATCGCCGTGCGAAACGTCGACGAAAGCAGACGCGTTGGTTTCATGCCCAACCGTTTGGATCTTTCCCCTTGATTTATGTCCATGCCGGCATTCTGCCTGCCGCGTTGCGCTGGGCCCAGCCGAGCAACTTCCGATAGGAATCCCATGACCAACCCCGTTCTGCACTCCCTCGAATCGCGCCCGGCTGAAACGTCCGCTGCGGGCAAATGCACTGAACGCCTGGACATCCCGTGCACCAGCGACCTGTACGACGCGATCGCGGCCCTCGCCACGGTCAGTGGCAAGAACAAGGCCGAGTACGCCCGCGCGGTCCTGGAGCAGCACGCATTCGGCGCATTGGGCTACGTGCGCGCTCGCGCCAATCCGGTGGCATGACGCTATGACCCTCTCTGATATCAGCCATTTCCACCTTTTCTCCGGAGCCGGCGTCGGCGCGGCAGGCATGCAAGACGCGCGACCGGAGATCCCGGGCCTGACAGGGCGCATGGTGTGCTTGGGCGGGATCGACGTGGATGCGGCCGGTGCCGCCGACTTCTTGCGGTTCACGGGTGTGCGTTGCACAGTGCGCGACCTGTTCAGCCGCCAGCAGTACGCCGCGTTCCATGGGCAGCAGCCCCCGGATGGCTGGGTCGAAGCCATGCCGGACGACATCCGCGCGGCTGCCGGCGGGCGCCGTCCCCACATCCTTTTTCTGTCGGCGCCGTGCAAAGGCTTTTCGGGCCTGTTGTCGCACTCGCGCAGCTTGACTGCCAAGTACCAGGCGCTCAACGAGCTGACGCTTCGCGGCATCTGGCTGGCGCTGGAGGCCTGGAAGGACGACCCCGTCGAGGTGATCCTGTTCGAGAACGTGCCCCGCATCGCTTCGCGCGGGCGTCATTTCCTGGATCAGATCGTCCAACTGCTGCGCCATTACGGTTATGTGGTCCGCGAGACGACCCATGACTGCGGCGAGCTGGGCGGCCTGGCGCAGAGCCGCAAACGCTTCCTAATGGTCGCGCGCCACGCCGACAAGGTGCCGGCATTCATCTACGAGCCGCCGAAGCGCCCGCTGCGCGCGGTAGGCGAGATCCTGGGCCGCATGCGCCTGCCGGGCGACCTCGCGGCCGGGCCCATGCACCGCATCCCGAATCTGAGTTGGAAAACGTGGGTGCGTCTGGCGTTCGTCGAGGCGGGCAGCGACTGGCGAAGTTTGAACCGCCTGGCAGTCCAGGACGGCTACCTGCAGGATTACCTGCTGGTGCCGGAAATGCACCGCGGCGCCTTGGGCGTGCACGGCATGCAGGACCGCGTTGGTGTGATCGCCGGTCGCAACTTCCCCTTGAATGGCGCTTTCTCTGTGGCGGATCCTCGCTTTGATCCGTCGGCCGCGTGGAAAGACGGCCAGGCCTACGGCGTTCGACGCTGGGACGCGTCGACTGGAGCGATCGCGGGCCAGCAGGGGCCGGGGCAGGGCGCCTATACCGTCGCGGACCCGCGGCACCACGGGCCCGCCAAGCACAGCAATGAATTCCGCATCGTGCGCTATGACGCCGCGGCGCGCGCCGTCACGGGCGCGCATGGCACCGGTCAATGCGTCGCGGATCCTCGCGGCGGTCCCGACGCAAGCAAGCTGCACGGCAAGTATCACACTGCGCGCTGGAGCGAGCACGCGCACGCGGTTATCGCCGGCAACGCGAACGGCGCCTACTCCGTGGCCGATCCTCGCCCTGGTCTTGCGCGCGAGCGCGGCGATCACTATCTGACGGCAGGGCATTACGGCGTGGCTGCCTGGGACCAGCACGTCGGCGCCGTGTCGGCTTCCGCTTGCCATGACAACGGCTCTTGGTCGGTCGCTGATCCGCGTTCCCTGCCGGCCGCTAACGACAAGCTGGTGTGCCGGATCTTGGCCGAGGACGGCACGTGGCATCGCCCGTTCACCACCCTTGAGCTCGCCGCCCTGCAGAGCCTGTATGACCCGGACGACTACGCGGAGGCAGAGGGCCGGGGCGACCCCTTCCGAATGGACGGCGCCAGCGACAGCGCGCATCGCGAGCGCATCGGCAACGCAGTGCCGAAGAAGGCCGCGAGGGCTATGGCTGAGGAAATTGGGCGCGCCATCCTGCTGTCGCGCGCCGGTGAATCTTTCCAGCTTTCAGGTCTGCCCATATGGGTGCGGCCGATCGCAACAGCCCTGGCTGTGCGAGGCGGGGAGGCCGCGTGATTACGCAATCAATCGTTGGGCTGCGAATTGACGGGCGAAGCCGCACCTTCCACAAAGGGATGAGGCTGTCGCGACGGAAATCCCAGGGCCTCGAGGTGTCTATGCACCACTGCGGCCTGATGACGCAGCCTGTGGTCAAACAGTGCCAGGGAATTCTTGAGAGCGGAATTCGCTTCGGCCTCAAGACTGCCCTTTGTCGCTCATTTAAAGGGCTCCAGCGCCACATCTATTTGCTGGATGAAAGTTTGAACATGCGTAAGGCTACTGATAATTCCCGCAACGTGCTCCACGTTCTTGGGTGGGTCGATCTCCTGCATTGGAATCGCTCTCAATGCTCGCAGCGATTCTTCTATGACTCTGCCTTCACCGGGAGTCAGGATCGCAAGAATGGGGTCGCCTTGCGGAATCAGGAGAAGGCCGATGGACTTCAACGCGCGATCGCTGACCGACTGAACCAACGTTCCGATCGAAGTCTGTCGAGCCTTCTGCGTTGCCTGTCTCTCAGCTTCTTGGCGCTTTGCCTCAGCAGCTTGGCGCGCGCCCAAATGGTAGGACGCAAGAATTGCGATAACGGAGCCGATCGCCTGCATCCAACTCGCAACGTCAGCGCTGTTTTTCGGCACAAAGGCGTCGGTCTGAACGTTGAACAGAACGGTGACAAGCCCGATGGTTGCGAAGAACGCCACCGCACCCAGTATCACAGCCACGGCAATCGTGCGGACATAGACGTTCAATTCATTTCTCCTTTCCCATTAGCGCGGCGCCATATTAGCGCGGCAGGGCGGGCGTTATGACAGAACGTGCGCAACTTCCGCTGCCTATGACGCCTCGCGACTGCGACCTCCGTGACTTCGCTTTTATGCCCCTGGACGTCCTGCGCTTGCGCGACAGTGACCTTGCAGTGAAGGCGGACGGCGAGGCCTTCCGCTGCGCTGTACTGCTGTGGTGCGCGTCCTGGCACCAGGTGCCGGCGGCAAGTCTGCCGGACGACAACGACGTGCTCGCGCAGTTGGCCGGCTTCGGCCGCGTGGCGAAAGAATGGATGCGTCATCGTGAAGGCGCGCTGCGGGGCTGGGTGAAATGTGCGGACGGCCGCCTGTATCACCCCGTCGTCGCTGAGAAGGCCGTCGAGGCCTGGCGCGCCAAGATGGTCCAGCGCTGGAAGACCGAATGCGCGCGGATCAAGAAGCACAACCAGCGCCATGAAACCAGCCATCCTGTCCCCGACCTAGATGAATGGCTGTCTCTCGGTTGTCCCCAGGGACAACCGCTGTCTGTCCGAGGGACAAGTGCCGATGTCCCAAAGGAAAGGCCTAACGGTCTATCGGGACATCCCCCGGATGTCCCTCGGGAAACGCACTCCAAGGGACAGGGAGAGGGACAGGGACAGTATTTAAAAGAAAAAGAAGCAGCGGCGGCGTCTCTCGCGCAGGCGCCTGCACGCGAGGCAAACGCCGCGCCGCCGCCGCTCGACGGCGACAAGACCCCGGAGGAAAAGGCCATGGCGGTCGCTGTCTGGTTGCGGCGCAAGGAGCAGGCACGTGGCAAGCAGCCACGCGGCACGAACGGGAGCGATCCGCGCATTGCGGCTTGGCTTGAGGCCGGCGTCAGCGGGCTGCAGCTGGCCGAGGCCTACGACCTGGCCGTGCTGGACCGCCAAGCCACCGGCGACGCGGGGCCCATCACGCCCGGCTTCCTGGACGTCTTCGTCGCAAAGGTGCTGAACCCTCCCAAAGGCGAGAGCGCCGTGAATGGCAAGCCACGGCAGGCCGCGGCGTCGGATCCACTGGCCTGGGCCACGACCGCGTCGGGGATCACAGCCAAGGGTCAGGAGCTGGGCATCGCGCAAGAGCAGGGCGAAATCTTCCCCGCGTTCAAAGCGCGAGTGCATGCGGCTGCAGGCCTGACCGAAACCGACCGCGCCCGGCTGCTGGCCGACTACGGGGTACGCGCATGACGGCCGCCGTGCAATGTGTTGCCTGCGAGCGCTTCTCGCTGCGCAACCACGCCGGCATGGCCGCGCAAGGGCTGGGCCGATGCCTCGACATGACCGACCGCCCGGGCACGTTCGTCAGCCCGGTGTTTCCCCGGCAGTGCCGGACCCATCAACCAGCGCCGGCGGACAAGACCGCGGCGCGAATCGAATGGCTGCGCGAGCTGCGCAGCGAGGGAGCCCGATGACCACGCAATCTCACAGCCTCGTGCTGCCGTACCCGATCAGCGCGAACCGCTACTGGGCCAGCCGGACGGTCAAGCCGCGCGGCGGCGGCAAATCGTTCACGACGACGTACGTGACGCCAGAGGCCAAGGCCTACAAGGCCGAAGTCGCGAAGTTGGCCAGGGTCTGCGGAATTCGCCAGCCGATCCCGGGTCGAGTGCGGGTGGATTTCGTTCTGTATCCGAACCGGCCGCAGGACTGGAAAACGCGTCAACGCAAGATGGGTGCCGCCTGGGACGACTCCGTTCAATGTCTGGACCTGGACAACACGCAGAAAGTCGTCATGGACAGCCTCAAGTACGTGGTGTTTCTCGATGATGCCTGGGTCCGAGAAATTCACGCCCGTCGCGCTGAGCCGGACGAGCAGGGCGCGCGTCTCGAGGTGACCGTTACGTCGCTGCTGACCTACGACCCGCAGGCCATTCTGTTTGGGGCGGAGGCGGCAGCATGAGCACCAGGGAACGCAACGCGGAAATCACGCGCCGGCGGCTGGCTGGTGAGCGGCCTTCGGACCTGGGCTTGGAGTTCGGCATTACCCCGGAGCGAGTCTGGCAAATCGTGCAGGCCGAGCAGCGCCGGCAACGCGGTGAGCCGCCGGCCCGGCGCCAACGTGGCTTGGCCCGGGCTGTCCCCCTGGAAACCCCCCGGCGATCCGAGCCGTTCGCGGTTCGTCCGCGCCTGCGCAAGGCTGCATCGGGCCTGTGGGAGTGCAGTTGCGGACAGGTGGCGCGTGCGGCTGCCTCGCCTGCTGATGCGTACAGCCGATGGCTGACTGCATCGATCGCGGATGCGCAGCCCAAAGCGCAGCCTCCGGTGCCCCCCACGCCGCCGGCAGCGCCAAAGACTGAGGACGAAGTTTCCCGCGCGATCGCCGGCTACCGCGGCGACGTCGAAATCGTCAAAGGCGCGCCGGCTCGCAAGCCGCTTTCCTTCGCGTCGCGTCTCGGCCTGAACCTGGAGCGCGTCGGCCAGGCCCAGCCGCCGGTGCAGAGCCTGGCAGGTGCGCGCAGCCCTCGCAACGGCGGGTTTCATGACCAGGAATGACCAGCTGGCCCGGCAGGCCGGCGCACGAATTTTTCTCGATTGCCAGGAGCGCACAGTGTCCGAACCGCTTTTCAAGGGTGCCCACCAGGCGCTCACGTACGCCTTCAACTACTCCAGCGGCACGCTGGACCGGCCGGCCATGGTGAAGATGGCCGACCGCACGCCGCGCACCGGTCGCGGCCTGGCCGGCGTCGACGGCGCAGCACAGGCGGGCTTCATTTTGCGTGAACTGCAAGCGCTGTCGCCGCTGCACCAGCGGATCCTCGAGGCAGCATTTTTGCCGCAGACCACACCGTGCCCGTGCTGCCATAGCGCCGTCTGGAACGCGGAATGGCTGCAGTCCATCCGAGTCGTTTCGGATGCCGCGATGGGCGCCGGCGTGCTGTCGGGTCATGTCGTGCATCGGATTGTCCGCGACGGCTTGGTGATGCGGTATTTCGCGACCAAGTCGAACCGGCCGCGCATCGCGCTTGCTGACCTGGCCAGCAAGGCCGGAATCAGCGAGCGCACCGTCACCGACCAGAACGGAAAAATTACGCTTTGGCTGCGTGGGTCACGATTGCCACCCAAGCACGCCGGGAAGGCGGTCATTGGCCAGGAAGCTGAGGCGATGGCCCAGATAGAGAACGCGCTGATAGTCGCCGGAATCGTTGGGCTAGCCTGACAATAAAGAGCTTGAACAGGCGGGAATGACTCCAATTCCAACAATGCCCCCTGTTCAACGCTCAGAGCCACCCGACCATATTCTGTCTCGACCGCAATTGCGGCGTCCCCTTATTCCGCCGGGCTTGTCAAGCAAGCAGTCAGGTTCGCGCGATCACGCTCGTAATTGGCAGATGCCTCGGTGTAGTAGGGATGCGCATAATCATTTGGGGAACCTCCCGCCCAGTTGGCAGCGACCCTATACTTTTCCTGGCTGATCCTTGCTATCGCTTCAAGATAATTGCATTTCTCGGCTTTTGAAATGCGGGCCTGCGCGATGGTGAACCGCTGTTGCACAGAATCGAGGTCCGTGCGTAGGCGAGCAAGCTGCTCTCTCGCAGTGCTTAAATCGCGCTCGGCCGCCTCTGCTCGCTCTTTCATAGAAATGCGTTGCGCGTCCGCATTCTCCAGTTTTGCGAGTTGGACCGTCAGGTGTTGAAGTTGGCTGCTTTGCTGCCCACGCTCGTATGACGTAGTTCCGAGCCAGGTTATGGCGCCTGTAATTGCAGCAATTCCACTTGCGGAAAGAAGGGCTTTCAGGCCGGACCGAGGCCAGTTTGTCGTTCGTTCGGGCGGTGTTGAATTGGTCATTCAGAAGTGCAGTCGCTATTTCGATATGTTTGGTAACAATAGCAAATTTCTGCATCAAATGCATTGAAAGGGCGGGGTTGGACGGGAGAAGAGCGCTAGCGAAAAGCGCGTTACCACCGCATGTCGGTTGACAGTTGCCGATTGGACCCGCAAAATCCGCGTCATTCTGTCACTGGTCGCCAGTGCGCCTGAGAACCCCGCCGGCAAGCCGAGCGGGGTTTTTTCATGTCGACAGCAATTGGCGGACGAAAGGAAATTCGTAGTACAGGCTGAAGCCTAACTTGATGACGCAAACAATGGCTGCAGCGAACGCAACGACCCAGGGCAGCGACAATTCAAGCAGATCCCAGGAGGGCTTATAGGCATGCCGCACGGCGCGCCAGTGAGCCTTTAGGTAGAACTTAGGGGTAAATCTATATTCACCCCACATGTATTCAGTTGGGTATTTTTCGACATCAAGCTCTAGGGTTACGGAGAGAGCCTCCATTTCCGGTGAAAGGCGCCAGAAGTATTCGAACTCTCCAGTGCGTTTGCCGATCTTCGGAAACACCGGTAGACCAGGTTCAAGTGCTCCTTCCTTGTCCCGATGGTCCTGCCAAACCAGATTTACCTCAGAGGAATGATCTCGTTCGAGTTTCTTTCCGAGGGCGTGCTGGAGGGAAAAACGCAGTATTGCGTTGAACTTCTTTTGCCGTCGCTCTGCCCAGTCCGCCCATTTCTCCACCGTCGAGGGTGCCAGCCGATAGCGCGCCGCGAAGTAGATCAAGACCACGATGATGGTTATCCATGCGCGCCAGGGCTCTACGGAGCCTAAATCGACGGCTCCAACGAGTTTGCCGTCTAAAGGAATTCCCAGCGCTGCAACAGCAAGGATTCCATTGGACACGATCATTAGGTTACGCCGCGCCTTGTCGGCCACATCGTCGAGCATTTTGTCCTCTCAAGTTTGCCCCGCGGTGATGCAATTGCGAGGCGATTGTATTTCATCCTGTTACAGCCTCTGCTATGCCTAAGCCGAAATCCCACGTATTGGAGCCGGCGCAGAAGACACCTGCGCGCCGGAAACGTGCTCTGTTGACCGCAGGCCGCCGCGTAATATCTGCGGATAGCGCGCTGTCGCCTCAACAGCGGCGCTTCGTGGAGGAGTTCGCCGCGGGTGGGTTCACGAACCAGACCAAGGCCTATGAGGCCGTTTACGCGGCGCGTGGTTCGGCGGCCGTCAGTGGCGCTTCCCGCCTGCTAGCCCAGGCTAACGTCGCCGCGGCTGTGCAGGCCATGCGCGACAAGCTTTCGGCACAGCTGGAGGTCACCGCCAAGCGGGTCCTCGAGGAATGGGTGGCAATGGGCTTTTACGACCCGGCCGACCTGGTGGTAACCGATCCGACCACCGGCGAGGTGCGCGACATCACCAGCCCGCGCGACCTGAAGCTGCTCCCGGAGCAGGTGCGCCGCTGCGTCATTGGCTGGTCCTGGGACCGCAACGGCAACTTCACGCTCAAGCTGGCGCCCAAGACGCCCAACCTGGAGCTGATCGGGCGTCACCTGGGAATGTTCGTCGAGCGCAAGGAGCTGCGCGTGGGCGATCTGGACAAGAAATCCGACGCCGAACTGGATGCCGCGATCGCGCAAGCTGCGCAGGAAATTGCGCAGGCTGAAGGCGTGCCGGTCGAGAAGGTCCTTGCCCAGCTGCGCGCGGCAGGCGCCGGCACCGGGCCCACGATGCACTGATGTCCAATCCGCGGTTGATGCTGGCCAGGGCGTTGCAAGAGCGCGCCTGGCGCGCCAAGCGCAACCGGCTCAAGTACTACCGGCCTTACGCGAAACAGAGGGAGTTCCACGCCCAGGGCGCCGCTTACCGCGAGCGCCTTTTTTCCGCCGGCAACCAGCTGGGCAAGACCTACTCGGGCGCGTACGAGACGGCGATGCACCTGACCGGGCGCTACCCGGAATGGTGGGAAGGCAAGGTTTTCCAGAAGCCCACGGCGGGCTGGGCGGCCTCGGTTTCGGCGGCGCTGACGCGGGACGGTATGCAGCGCCTGTTGCTGGGCCGGCCCGGGGTCGAGAGCGATCGCGGCACCGGCGCCATCCCGGCCGATGCCATCAAGGAAGTGGCGCCGCTTGCGGGTGTGCCGGGCGCGGTGTCCATGATCGTGGTGCGCCACGGCGGCGGCGGCGACGTGCAGGCCGGGGAGAGCGTGCTGGGCTTCCGGAATTACGAGCAGGGCCGGGCGAAGTTCCAGGCGGAAACGCTCGATTTCGTATGGCTGGACGAGGAGCCGCCGCACGACATCTACATGGAGGCTATCACCCGGACCAACACCACGTTGGGCCCGGTGTACATGACCTTCACTCCCCTGATGGGCATGTCGGCGACGGTCAAGCGGTTTCTGATCGACAAGCACACCGGCACGGTCGTGGTGTTCATGGGCATCTACGATGCCGAGCACTACACCCGCGAGCAGGCCGACGCGATCCTGGCCAGCTACCCGGACCACGAACGCGAAGCCCGCGCCTACGGCAAGCCGGTGCTGGGTTCGGGCGCGGTGTTCCCGGTGCCGGAATCCAGCATCGTGGTGCCGCCATTCAACATCCCGGATAGCTGGCCGCGCATCTGCGGTCTGGATCTGGGCTGGGATCACCCGACGGCCGGCGCCTGGCTCGCCCACAACCTGGACGCCGACATCGTCTACGTCTACGACGTCTACGCCGAAAGAAAGCAGCCGGTGTCCGTGCATGCCAGCGCGATCAAAGCGCGCGGCAAGTGGATTCCTGTTGCGTGGCCGCATGATGCGTTGCAGGCGCAGAAGGACACGGGCATTCCCATGCGGGATGCCTACCTGGCGCAGGAAGTGGCGATGCTGCCCGAGCGCGCACAGTTCGAAGACGGCTCGAACGGCGTGGAGGCCGGCATTCAGATCATGCTGGACCGAATGATGACCGGCCGGTTCAAGGTGTTTTCGCACCTGGAGCTGTGGCTTTCCGAGTACCGCACCTATCACCGCAAGGACGGCGCCATCGTGAAGATCGACGACGACGTCATATCCGCATCGCGCTACGGCGTGATGTCCCTGCGCTTCGCAGTCAACAACGTGCCCTCAAACTTCAAACGACACCGGGAATCCTGGCGCGCATGAACACTTCCGTTACCGGTTTTCGCCTCCTCGATGGCAGCGACGGCGCGACCGCGCACGCCCGCGATCAGGCGCCGGCCGAACCCGGCGCGCTGTCCGTGTCCCAGCTCGAGCGCTGGCTGGACGAGATCCGCGATCAGCCCAGCTGGCGCCGCGAAGCAGACAAGGCCTGCGACTACTACGACGGCAACCAGCTGGACGCGGAGACGCTGGCGCGCCTGGACGAGAAGGGCTTGGGCCCGTTGGTCACCAATCTCATCCAACCCACGGTGAACGCCGTGCTGGGCATGGAAGCCAAGACTAGAACCGACTGGCGCGTGGGCGCCGACGACGATCGGTACCAGGACGTCGCCGAGGCGCTTTCGGCCAAGATGCACGAGACGGAACGCGAGGCCCAGGCGGATACGGCCACGTCGGATGCGTACGCCAGCCAGATCAAGGCTGGTTTTGGAGTCGTGGAAGTCTCGCGCAACAGCAACCCGTTCAACTACCCGTACCGCGTTACGAGCGTGCCGCGGTCGGAGATTTATTGGGATTGGCGCAGCCGCGCCCTGGACTGGAGCGACGCGCGGTACGTCGTGCGCAAGAAGCGGTACGACGCCGACCACATCGCCGCGTTCTTTCCTGAGCACCG